>Ga0210407_10000415_pt1 | contig 49171 bp, 40 predicted proteins | sample IncBWC27MmetaG_FD_150860 | JGI IMG/M metagenome (GOLD analysis project Ga0210407, IMG submission 150860) | Forest soil microbial communities from Barre Woods Harvard Forest LTER site, Petersham, Massachusetts, United States - Inc-BW-C-27-M | ecosystem: Environmental > Terrestrial > Soil >...
CGGCCTTCCGCGCTTCCCAGACGAGCTTTAAAGTAATGGGTTTAATGGCCGGGCCGGAAAGACCTCCCGTTGGGTTGCCGAGACGGGACTTCCCGGAGCGGAAATCGATGGCCATTGCCGGGTAAGTGTTTGCCACGGTCAGGGCGTCGGCTCCTGCTTCCTCGGCAGAACGGGCGATAAGTCCAATGTCTGTAACAAGTGGCGAGAGCTTGACCCAGAGGGGGCGGTTTGCGGCGGCTTTGCGGGTGGCTCCGACGACCTCGGCGACGCAGGTAGGATCGCTGCCGAACTGCATACCCCCCTTTTTGACGTTGGGGCAGGAGATATTGAGTTCGTAGCCAGACAGCCCCTCGGCGTCCTCCAGGACACGGATCACCTCGACATAGTCCTCCAAGGTGTAGCCGAAGACGTTGGCGATGACGGCCGTATCGAAATTTCGCAGTACCGGGAGTTTTTCGGCTACGAAGGCCCTGACGCCCACGTTTTGGAGGCCGACGGCATTGAGCATCCCGGAGGGGGTGGGGTAGAGGCGGGGGGCGGGGGCACCTTCGATGGGTTCGCGTGAAAGGCCCTTGGTGACAAAGCCTCCGAGGCGGTTCAAGTCGACGAGGTGGGCAAATTCGAGGCCGTAACCGAAGGTTCCGCTGGCGGCGAGAATAGGACTCCGCAGGCGCAACGCGCCAATTTTTACGCTGAGGTCAACGGCGCCAGCGGAACTCACTTCGTGGAAAAGGATACCACGAAGTCGTTACTACTCCTCGCAGAATTTGGCGGTCAGTCAGTTTAAGGTTTCCGGACTGATCGGGAGATGGCGCGCCTCCGCCCAGACCGATTGCTCGTGGTAAGCGGATTCCTCAACATCTAAATGACAAGTGGCCCTAGGTCTCGCGATAACCTAAGCCGTTTTCTGTGTTGCGTCGGACGACATAGTGTCTTGACGGTTCTCACCAAACAGTTTTCCAAATAGCATTGAAAAAGAACCCACGTAAAACGTCATGGAAAATGCCGAAAAGATGACAAATCCGGTTCTGGTCGGCAATTCAACTTTTCCCCAGTGAAAGAGCCCCGGGGCTCTTAATCCAACCCAGAGAAAAATGAAACCTGTATAAGCGAAGAAGAAATAGTTTGTTTTTTCAGCCAAGTTGGGCAGCCTTTGACAACCTCGCTGACAGGGATACTCGCCATCCGGCCCGCCTTTGCACGGCTCAGATAAGCTACCGAAATCCATGACACGAAGGCTCCTAAGAATGGCACCACGAACCAATATTCTGATGAGGGTGCGCGGCCCAATAACGCCAAAAGATGAATAGATAGGGAGAAAATAAACCCTACCAAGGCAAGCATCAGGAAAAATGCACGAGCTGCTTTCATTCTGTGTTCTGGGTGCAATCATACGGGCATTAGAATCTGTCTAACAGTGAAATTGTATTGTGATTCCCAGTTTTCCTCGAAGCATCATGTCAACGTCGTCGGATAACTGACCAACGACATAGGATCGATCCCTGTCTTCAGATTGGAGCACCCGCCAGAGCATTTCTGTAGGCGGAAGGTTGCATCACGGATTTGTGGTTGGGGCCGAGGACAGTCCGGATCTGGATTGCGCGGGTTGAGAAGGTGCACTGGGCGCGGCGGGATTCTTAAGGGCTTCGGCGAGGATGTGGCCGTCGCGGGAGGCTAGGGTGATGCCGCAGAGGGCGGCGAAGGTTGGGGCGATGTCGGCGGGGGTGATGGGCTGGAAGTATTGGCCGGGCTGAATGCCGAAGCCCATCAGCAGGACGGGAACGTGCTGATCGTAGTTGTAGGGTGAGACGTGGCTAGTGCCGTAGGAGCGCGTCTTTCCCGCGAGAGTGCCATCCATCAGCCAGTAGGGTTTTGGGAGGATGAAGAGATCGCCACTGCGGCCGGGAAAATAACTGTTCGCGAAGGCGCGGAGTGTTGGGCTTTGCGTGGCGGGGCGGTTTTGCAACTCCTCAGCGCGGTAAACGGCGGCTACGCCGGGCTCGGTTCGAATGGCATCGAGCACTGCTTTCAGGGCCTTCGGATCCGATGCCAGTTTTTCGTAAACGCCATTGGCAAAAAATACTTCGCTGCCGACAATTCGCGCAACCGAAGGCTTTGGATAGTTGAAGGATTCGAGGACTTTCTCGATGTAATCCTGTACGCCGGGCAAATGAAGCAGGCCGGCGTCGGCTCCGCTGGTTTGCATGTCTTCGGGGATGGGCATAGCACCATGGTCGGCGGATAATGCAACGATGTAATTTCCTCGCCCCACTACTTTGTCCAAATGCGTGAAGAGGTCGGCAAGATCTTTGTCGAGTTGCACCAAAATGTCCTGCACTTCCCAGCTCCGGGGCCCAAAGGCGTGCCCCGCGTAATCGAGAGTTGAATACGCAATTCCGAGAAAGTCCGTGCCGTTAGCTCTTCCGAGGCCTAACTGGTCTATCGCTAACTCAGCGAGCTGTGTCAAGTAGGCGTCGGCAAACGGGCTCGTTTTCCATTGCTTGTAAAATGCGCCATCGGGATCGGGGCCAGCGGCTTTTCCGCGAAGCGAATGTGGAAAGGAATGACCCCAGCCGTCAGGTGCCACAGCACCGACAGCTTCTTCGGGGTATACGTAATTCTTCCTGTCCAACCGCAGATTCCAGGTCTTCCCATAGTCCTTTCGCACAGGATTTTTCATAACGTAGTCATCGAGGAAGGGAAGCGTCCCAAATTTATTGGAAGTGACCCAGGCTCCGGTAGTGTCGTCCAACCACACTACGCCATCGGCCTGGTGTCCCGCGAGCGAGATGGCGGCCCGGGCTTTCAGAGAGAACGTCACTACGCGAGTCAGCGTACCGGACTGAAATCTCAATTCGTCAGCAAAGGTCGGGACGGCGAGGTGATTGCCACTATTTCCACCCTGCCTCTCGTCCGACTCGGAATCACCGTCCTTGAAGGATGCTCCGCCGTAAGCGGAGTTTTTGGCTTTCAGATCCGAGGTGCAAGTCACGCTCTTGCCGAGTTCGCGGTCCCACCAGGAGTTGGAGACTATGCCGTGGGTAGCAGGGAAGGCCCCCGTGGAGATGGTGGAATGGCCGACACAGGTTTCCGTGGTGGCGTAGGGGTAGGCGGCGTCGCGGAACCACGCGCCTTCGTCGACGAGGCGCTTGAGGCCGCCGGTCCACTGCGGGAGGAATTTGTCCACGTAGTCGGCGCGCATCTGGTCGACGACGAGGAGCACGACGAGCTTGGGCATGGCGGGCGCTTGTGACGCCTTGGGAGCTGGGGCGCGAGGCGGAGGGGTCTGGGCTGCGGCGCTTACGTCAAACGAAATGCTGCTTGCCAAGAAAAATGCTGCTGCCATCATCGCGCGCTGCAAAGGAGTGCGCTTCCACAAGAAATTGTTCGAAACCATAGCCGACGCTGCCTCCCGAAATCCGCCCAAGAGTCTACTACGACCGCATTAAGGTTCGATGATTGCGGAGTGGATTGACCGGAGCGCGGTCAGGAATGATAGGATTACCCGACTATGCGCATCGTGGAAAAAAACCAGTTGATGTCGGCGCCCGAAATCGACCGAACACTGCAGCGGCTGGCGCATGAAATCGTGGAAAAAAGCGGCGGAACGAAGAACCTGGCGCTGATCGGGATCGTGCGGCGGGGCGTGCCGCTGGCGCAGCGGATTGCGCAGGCGATGCGCGGGATTGACGGCGTGGAAGTCCCCGTCGGGGTGTTGGACATTACTCTATACCGCGACGATCTTTCGAAGGTGGCGCCACAGGCGGTGCTGCGGTCGTCGGACATTCCGTTCGGCGTGGACAACATGGACCTGGTGCTGGTGGACGACGTTTTGTACACGGGGCGGACGATTCGCGCAGCGATGAACGGCATCTTTGACCTGGGGCGGCCAAAACGCGTTTCGCTGTGCGTGCTGGTGGACCGCGGTCACCGCGAAATGCCGATCGAGGCACAGTACACGGGGCGCAACGTTCAGACGAGCGACACGGAGATTATTGAGGTGCGGCTACGAGAGATCGACAAGGAAGAGCGAGTCGTGCTGGTCGACCGCGTGGAGTAGATTTGAGAAACTTGTTCGAATTGGCTGGTTGCACATCCGAGAAGGGACATTGAGCATTAAATTCCGCGATTTGCTGGCCCTCGAACCGCTCACCGCGGACGAATTGGGTTTTCTCCTCGACCAAAGTAAACCTTTCCAGGAAATTCAGAAGCATCCGCTAAAAAAACTGGCGACGCTGCGCGGGAAAACGGTGGCACTGGCGTTTTTTGAAACGTCCACGCGTACGCGCATCAGCTTTGGAGCAGCTGCATCACGGCTCGGCGCGGACACCATGAACTTGCAAGCGGAGGCCTCCAGCCTGAAGAAGGGGGAGACGCTGCTGGACACGGTTTTCAATCTGAACGCAATGAAGCCGGATTGCCTGGTGATGCGGCACGGGGCCTCGGGCGCGACGGATTACGTGGCGCGGCATCTGGACATTCCGGTGGTGAACGCGGGCGACGGGACGCACGAGCATCCTTCGCAGGGATTGCTGGATGCGCTGACGATTCGCGACCGGCTGGGAACGATCAAGAATTTGAACGTGACGATTCTGGGAGACATCCTGCACAGCCGCGTGGCGCGTTCGAACATTCATCTGCTGGGGAAATTCGGTTGCAAGTTCACGTTGTGCGGGCCGGCGATGTGGGTGCCGCGCGAGCTGGAAAAAATCGCGCCGGGGACCCCAATTCGCTGCGTCTACCGGATCGAAAAGGCCCTAGACGGAGCGGACGTCATCATGATGCTGCGGGTGCAGACGGAGCGGCTGGATGATCCGCCGCTTTCTGCCAACGATTACGTTTTGCTGTACCAATTGAATGCGGTACGGCTACGCCGCGCGAGCCCGAATGCGATTGTGCTGCATCCGGGGCCGATGAACCGCGGGATTGAGATTACGCCGGAAGTGGCGGACGGGCCGCAGTCGTGCGTGCTGGAACAGGTCACCAACGGGGTGGCGGTTCGAATGGCGATTTTGTATTTGTTGATCAGCGGGGCGACGGAAAGCGGGACGCATCCGGCGCTGGAAGTGAAGTCGAAGGAATCGGCGAATGCTTCTGATTAAAAACGGGAGGGTGATTGACCCGGCTTCGAAGACGGACGCCGCGCTCGACGTGTTGCTGGACGGGGAAAAGATCAAGGAGGTTGGGCCGGCAGGAAAGATTGCCTCGCCGCAGGGGGCGGAAATTCTTGACGCAAGCGGATTGATCGTTGCGCCGGGATTTATCGATCTTCACGCGCACTTGCGAGAGCCGGGGCAGGAGTCCTCCGAAACCATAGAGACGGGAACACGGGCGGCGGCGCGGGGCGGGTTTACGGCGGTTTGCTGCATGCCAAACACGAAGCCGGTGAATGACAATGCTTCCGTGACGCGGTTCATTGTGGATCGCACGAAGGTTGGCGGAAGCGTGCGTGTGTGGCCGATCGGCGCGGCGTCGGTGGGAAGCAAGGGAGAGGCGATTGCGGAAATTGCAGCGATGAAGGAAGCGGGGATCGTGGCGGTCTCCGACGACGGAAAACCAATCGCGACGGCGAAACTGGCCCGGCAGGTGATGGATTACTGCCGATCGCTCGATCTTCCGGTGATTGAGCATTCGGAAGATGTGTCGCTGGCTGCTGGCGCGGTGATGCGCGAAGGAGTGACGTCGACACGACTGGGTTTGCGCGGGATGCCTGGGGCGGCGGAATCGGTTTGCGTGGCACGCGACGTGCAGCTTGCGGAATTGACGGGGGCACGGCTGCATGTAGCGCATCTTTCGGCGAAGGCGTCGCTGGAGCAGGTGCGGTGGGCGAAGTCGCGCGGGTTGCGCGTGAGCTGCGAAGTGACGCCGCATCACTTTACTTTAATTGACGAGGATGTGCAGTACGATTCGAAATTCAAGATGAATCCGCCGCTGGCGGCGCGGGAAGACCGCGAAGCGCTTCTGGCTGGATTGGCGGACGGAACAGTGGATGCGATTGCGACGGATCATGCGCCGCATGAGCCAGCGTTGAAAGATGTGGAGTTCGACCGCGCGCCGTTTGGGGTTCTGGGATTCGAAACGGCGCTGGGGCTGGCGCTGGAACAATTGGTGCAGAGCGGGCGGCTTTCGCTGATGCGCATGGTCGAGCTATTCACAACTGGCCCGGCGCGTGTGCTGGGGATTGAACGGGAAATCGCTGGAGGCCAGCCTGCGGACTTGACTATTTTCTCGACCGACCGCGCTTGGACTTACAACGTGAAAGAATCGCCCAGCAAGTCGCGCAATTCGCCATTCGATGGGCGGGGCTTCAAGGGCGGGCCTGTGGCGACTATCGTCGCGGGCCGTGTGAACTACGCAGCGTAACGCCAGGACCAGAGGAGGAGCGGTGGGCCTTTGGGGCTTGTTCGGCAAGCGCCAGACAGATGAAGTGACGGGCACGAAAGTCCTTTTATGTACCTTGGGGCAGAAACTTGGCCAACTTCTTCACGACGACAACATTTCGTATTCTCGCTTCTACGCCGCGGTGACAACAAAAGGATTCTCCACGATTAAGCAGCTATCCCAGGCAATCGAGCAAAGATATGACATTGTTCATCTGTTTTGCGACGTGTCTCCGGGCGGAATGGTCGTGGATGGTCACGGCAATGCGATCACTGGCACATCGCTGATAGAGAAGTGCTCTGATTCAGATGTGAAGTTACTTTGGATAGCAAGCGAAAACAAAGCTGAAACCTACATCAAGGGCTTCAAACTTGGCGGAAAACACATAAACCTTGTTATGACAATCAATCGCAATGGTTCCAAGTTCTCGACATTTCTCGAAAGGCTACTCTCCAGGCTATCGCGCGGGGAGACTATGCCTGTGGCATGGGCAGCGTTGGTGCCGCAAGCTCCTGGTCCGTCGCAGCAGGATTTGCCAAGTTGTATCTTCGCCGCTGGGCGCCCAGGCGTTAGGCTACGGTGAGTTGTGCAGTTCCTACGTTTAATAACCCTTCTGTCCTTCATTCATTTGCTGCGGAGACAACCACACTATTGGTACGGCGTCCTAATGGGCGGCGGGTTCGGCGGCGGGGTGCATGCCGTGCTGGGGAACTTCGTGGATGCCGCGGGCGGGGGGCTCGATGCGCTGGCGATAGAAGTGATCGAGCGGTACGCGGCCTTTGCCGATGGGGTAGCCCTTTTCGATGGCTTTGGTGACGTAGGCTTTGGCGAGAGTGGCTGCTTCGAATAGGGAACGTCCCGCGGCAAGCTGGGCGACAAATGCGGAGGCAAACGTACAGCCTGTGCCATGCAAGGTTTCTTCTTTCACGCGGTCACCAGCTAGCTGAAAGATTTCCGTGCTGTCAAAGAGCACGTCGTTGGCGCGCTCCATGTGGCCGCCTTTGACGATAACGGCGCGCGCGCCCATCTCGACGATCTTGCGAGCGGCGGCTTCCATGTCGGCTACGTCTTTGATGGTCATGCCGGTGAGAACTTCGGCTTCGGGAACGTTTGGGGTGATGACGCTGGCGCGCTTCAGGAGTTCGGTGGCGACGTACTTGATGCCTGCGGCGTCGAGGAGTTCCGCGCCACTGGAAGATTTCATCACGGGATCATGGACGACGTGGGCAAATTTGTGGGCATCGAGGAATTCGGCGACCACGACGGCGTTGCCGCGATTGCCGAGCATTCCGATTTTCACCGCGGCGATGTCACAGTCCTTTGCGAGAGCATCGAGTTGCGCGCGCAGTTCCGCGCTCGGCGTGTTGTGAACGGATTCAACGCCCTGGGTGTTCTGGACGGTGAGAGAAGTGATTGCGGCGACGCCGTAGCAGCCGTGCGCGGCGAAAGTTTTCAAATCAGCGGCGGTGCCGGCGCCGCAGGAAGGATCAAATCCAGCGATCGTCAGCAGGATCGGCGGCGCCGAATGACTGTGTCCGTTCGTGCTCATCGTCTTTTCTTACTCGAAGAACGAAAATAGCCGGTCGCGTCGAGAAAACGGACCGGCATCTGCGAATGTACGCGCGTCGAATCTTGAGCGCAACAAGAATTTGAAAAATATTACGGAACGTCCGCACTCTTACGGGAAGAGGCCGCGGATGAGGGTGGCTTCGGACACGCGGCCGACGGCGAGGATCATAGCGCCGGCGCGCGGGGGAACGTGGTGCTTGCGCATGGTGTCCACCATTTCGTGGAAGGCGCGGGTCATAATCTTTTGCAGGCGGGCGTTCACCTCGTCGACGTCCCACATCAGGCCTTCCTGATTCTGCACCCACTCGAAGTAGCTGACGGTGACGCCGCCTGCATTGGCGAGAATGTCCGGGAGGACGATGACGCCACGGCGCGCGAGAATTTCGTCGGCGTGCGGCGTGGTGGGGCCGTTGGCGGCTTCGGCGACGATGCGGGCCTTGATGGCTTCGGCGTTGTGGAGGGTGATGACATTTTCGAGGGCCGCTGGGATGAGGATGTCGCACTTCATGGTTAGCAATTCGTCGTTGGTAATCCGCGACGCGCCGGGCATGCCGACAACGGTGCCGGAACGCTCCTTGTAGCGGATGGCTTTGATGGGGTCGATGCCGCGGGAATTGGTGACGCCGCCGCGGGTGTCGCTGAGGGCAACGATTTTTGCTTTCTTTTCGGCGAAAAGGCGTGCCGCGGTTGCACCGGCGTTCCCGAAACCTTGGATGGCGACACTCGCGCCCCGAAGCGAGATTTTCTTGAGCTTGCAGGCTTCTTCGACCACGTATAGCAGCCCGCGCGCCGTGGCTTCATTGCGTCCTTCGGAACCCCCTATGGAAACCGGCTTGCCGGTGACAACGCCGTGTGCAGAATGGCCGACGGTCATGGCATAGGTGTCCATAATCCAAGCCATGGTCTGCGCGTCGGTGTAAACGTCCGGCGCGGGAATGTCCTGGGAGGGCCCGATGATGGGAAGGATTTCGCTGGCGTAGCGGCGCGTCATGCGTTCGAGTTCGCTCTTAGACATGCGCTTTGGGTCGCAGATCACACCGCCCTTGGCTCCGCCAAAGGGAACGTTGACAGTGGCGGTCTTCCAGGTCATCCAGGCAGCCAGCGCTTTTACTTCGTCGAGGGTGACGTTGGGATGAAAGCGGATGCCGCCCTTTCCGGGCCCGCGCGAGACGTTGTGCTGAACGCGGTAGCCGGTGAAGACCTTTACCTGACCGTTGTCCATCTTGGTGGGCAAGGAAACTTCCAGCACGCGCTTGGGAGTGCGCAATATCTGCCGCAGGCCGGGATCGAGCTTCAGGAATTCGGCGGCCATGTCAAACTGAATCTGGGCGATGCGAAAAGGATTCAGGTCCTCGCGGGGAGCGATGCGGGGCACCATGGGAGGTGCGCCAATCTGTCTAGTCGGGGTTGTGGGCTTTGCGACCGTGGCCATAGGCGTCGGTCCTTTCGTCTACGCGATTTGTCTGAGAAGCTTTGTTTTCACTGGGCCCAAATTCAAAATTCGCATGATATAAATTCCGTCTATCCGTTTGCCGCGATCTTCTTTACGTTAACTGCGTACTCGTCGCGGCACGCCGAGGAGCAGAAATGAAGAAGCTGGGCTCCTTCTCGAAATGGAATGGAAAGCGTCTCGTCCACATGCATGCCGCACACGGGATCGCGAACTAGCCGGCGTGCAGCAGTCGGGGACGGAATCCCTTCTGAGGACTCCCCAGGTTGCGGCCCAGGAGCTTGCTGGTTCTGGAACATGCCGCTGACGATGCGACGCAAGAGCCGCAAGCCCCAGGAAAATACGAGCAGCCAGAATAAGAAACGTATTGCTCGAGCGAGAAAGTTCATTGGAATCAGTGTCTGCCAAGCGGCCCGCTTACGGAATACCCCGCAAACCGCTGTGAGGGCAGTGTATGCAAGGCGAAAAGGGTGAGTCAAACGAAAAGGCGTAATTTCAAGAGGTTGCGGGCGAATGGAACAGGCGCGGGAGGGGCCAAAAAGGCGGGTAAATCTGGCTTAATATAAAGATAATACAAGACTTATGAGTGGAACGGGTCCTTCGATAGCAGGATAGATGGTTAGGGCGAAAATCTTTCGATTACGAGGCGGGGATGCGTTCGATGCCCATGTATGGGCGCAAGACCTCGGGGATCAAAATCGAGCCGTCGGGCTGCTGATAATTTTCCACGACAGCAATCCAGGTACGGCCGACGGCGAGCCCGGAACCATTCAACGTGTGAACGAAGTCGCTTTTTCCACTGGATTTCGGTTTGAAGCGAATACCGGCGCGGCGCGCTTGAAAGGCTTCGCAGTTCGAGCAAGAGGAAATCTCTCGGAATTCGTTGCTTGAGGGCAGCCAGACTTCGATGTCGTATGTTTTGGATGACGCAAAGCCCATGTCGCCGGTGCAAAGGAGCACTGTGCGGTAGTGCAGGCCAAGTTTCTGGAGAATAACCTCAGCATTTCTTACCAGGGATTCGTGCTCCTCGTAGCTTTTCTCGGGATGGGTGAATTTGAAGAGCTCGACCTTCTGGAATTGATGCTGGCGGAGGATGCCGCGCGTGTCTTTTCCAGCGGCGCCGGCTTCGGAACGGAAGCAGGCAGTCCATGCGGTGACGTGGATGGGAAGTTTTTCCTCCGGAATGGTTTCGTCACGGTACAGATTGTGCAGTTCGACTTCGGAAGTTGGGGTGAGCCAGAAGTCGCTGTTTTCCAGTTTGAAAAGATCAGCAGCGAACTTCGGCAATTGGCCCGCGCCGGTTAGTGAGGCGGTGTTCACGAGGAATGGAGGAAGGATTTCCGTGTAGCCGTGCTCGCGGGTGTGGACGTCAAGGAAGAAATTCGCGAGGGCACGCTCAAGACGTGCTCCCCAACCTTTGTAAACGGCGAAGCGCGCGCCGGTAATTTTCGTCGCGACTGCGAGGTCGAGGATGCCAGCGCGCTCGCCCACTTCCCAATGCGGCTTTGGCGCAAAATCGAATTTAGGAGGCGCGCCCCAGCGGCGGACTTCTTTATTGTCAACAGCGCTCGTACCGACTGGCACAGAGGTATGCGGAACGTTGGGAATGGTGAGCAGGAAGTCGCGCTGCGTGGCGTCGAGTTCGGCGATGCGCTCGTCCGATTGCTTGATGCGTTCGGAAACTTGTTTCATCTCGGCAATGATTGAGTCAGCGTTCTTCTTTTCTTTTTTGAGGCGCGCGATTTCCTCGCTGGACTTGTTGCGGTGGGCTTTAAGCTGCTCAGTCGCGGTGATGAGTTCGCGCCGCTCCTTGTCGAGCTGGCGAAAAGCATCCAGGTCGAGGGCAGTACCGCGCTTTTTCGCCATGTCGGCGAAGACGTCGAGGTGGTCTCTAAAATAGTTGAGATCATGCATGGTCCTCGAAGGATACCGTATTCCGCACGACGCTTGTAGACGTGTTGGTCTCGCAATGAGAACACTATTTTGAGCGTGGGACTTCGCTCATCAACTCCATGATATTCCCCTCCGAGTCGCGAAAGGCATTCATCCAAAGATCGTACGATGGCATGGGAGCAATCAAACGCGGCGGGGCTACAATCTGCACGCCCAAATCCACGAGACGCTGATGGGCGGCCGTGAGATCGGGAACGCGGAAATAGAGGATGGAGCTCGGATGGTCCAACTCGGGCGTTTCGGCGGGGCCGAGCATCAGCCGCACGCCGCCGCAGTCAAAGAACGCCAGGTTGCCCGCGGTGAAGAGCAATGGCAGACCCAGCGTGTCACGGTAGAATGCGATGGCACGCGGCAGGTCGTGAACGATGATGGAGATTTGGCCGATATCCTTGATTCCGAGATTTGCCGGTGAAGCGCTCATGGGCAGTTTACCTCCGAGAGCAATTTAGTTAGCATAGCTAACTATACCCTATGACGGATGTCAAGTCCAAACGTCTCGCGGGCGGAGAGATTTTCGAAACCGCCGACCGCCTGCACTCCGCGGCCATCCATCTCCTGCGGCGGCTGCGGGTCCGCGACCGCGAAACAGGAGTCGGTCCGGCGCAGCTTTCGGCACTGTCCGTGTTGGTGCTGGGTGGTGGCCCGCGTTCGCTCGGCGAGCTTGCTGACGCGGAACAGGTCCGCCCGCCGACCATGAGCCGCATCGTCACGAGCTTAGTGCGCGCGGGCCTGGTGCGCCGCGGAAAAACGGAGGACGGCCGGCGCGTGCGGCTCGAAGCTACTGCCAAAGGAACCAGGACCCTCCAGGAAGGACGCCGGCGCCGCGTGGAGTCGCTGGCGCAAGCCCTCTCTTCTCTTTCTAGCGAAGACCGGGAGAAGTTGCGTGAATCGATCGACCATCTTGAAAAAGTGATACGACATCTCTGACACTAGCTCGCTTCTTCGGAAGTACTTCCGTACCAAGAATAGTGAGGCGCGGTGGGAGCGGGAGTACTGGAAAGAATGAACCGGGCGAGGTATCGACGGAGAATTCGGCGGAGAACAAACTACCCACGTAATCGGGAGTTGTTTTGGGTTTTCTGGAGTAACACCACGGTTGTGACCTGTTTGCTCCTGTGTCGTCCTGCTGCTCGCGAGCGCAGCAGAACGGCCAGAAAAACCAGACTGACTTCGGATTACTGTATCCTCCATCCCCACGCCCGAGCGGCCGGTCCCCCCACTGGCCGCTCATTTTTTTGGTTTGCGGTTGTCGGTCAGCGTTGAGAATTCCGGGATTCACCGCAATCCGGGCCCCTTCTCCTATTCCACATCATTTGCTCTGGATTCAAAAGCGCCTTGGTGGAAGGCCGAAGGTGGGCTAGGCAGCGAGCGCTCCGGCTGGGCTGGGAGAAACAGAGGGCAGAAATGAAAAAGGGGGCTGGTGCAAGCCCCCTTTTAGTAATTGACGCCCCAAACCGGTAACCGAGTCGAGGATCGGTTCCGGCCACCCCGGGAAGCCAATCTCTTATGTTACGAATCAGAGAGCAAACCGCATGCCAGGGGCCGGCGTTCCACGGGAAACTTCAGAGTCCATTGAAAGTACGGCGGTTAGCGTCAAGAGGGACTACGAGAGCCCCATGCTACGTGCCGGAATTCTACAAAATCCCACAGAATAGAGATGAGACTCTCCATTCTTTGGGAGCTTGGTGGTTTCCCTGTGCTGGACTTGCAGTCGGCTGGAGTTGTGACCGCGGCGCGAAACGGGAGTTGAAGCAGATTTGAGAATATCGATATTGTGGATTCTTCACGAAGAATCATCATTCCAAATTCACGTAACCGGTTTCGGAAGAGCCATCGTCGATTCAATTCACGTGCTGCCTCAAGCTCCGGCTGGCGAACTCGTTGCGAACGAGCGCTGGTAGCGCCGCCAGAGCAGCCAGGGAATCGGCAGGATCACTAACCACAGCAATAGCCGTTGGACCTATTGGGCACCGATGGAGGAGCGAAGGGCATTGGCGAGGGATTGGCTGAAGCGCTGGACGTCGGCTTCGTGTTCGGCTTCGACCATGACGCGTGCGAGCTGTTCGGTACCGGAATAGCGAAGGACGATGCGGCCGTTGTGGCCAAGCGCGGATTGGGCTTCGGCTAAGGCACGGGAGACTTCCGGGAGCGTCTCGAGCGGCGGTTTCGAGCGAACTTTCACGTTGACGATGAGCTGCGGATAATCCCTTAGGCCTTCGATGAGAGATTCGATTTTGCCGTGCATGGAAACCAGCGAGGCGATTTTTGCGGCCGTGAGCAGTCCGTCGCCGGCGGGGCTGTCGTCGAGAAAAATAATGTGGCCAGACTGTTCACCACCAAGAACATTGCCGCTACGCAGCATTTCTTCAAGAACGTAGCGATCACCTACGGCGGCGCGGGCCAGCGCGATATTTTCGCGCGCAAGCGCGCGCTCGAGACCCAGGTTGGACATGGAAGTGGCGACGACACGATCGCCCTTGAGCTTGTTCTGGGATTTGAGGAAACGCGCGGCGGCAAGAAGCACGCCGTCGCCGTTCACGACTTTTCCGGACTCGCAGACGAAAAGCGCGCGATCCGCATCTCCGTCGAAAGCCACACCGAGACGCGCCTTTTCAGCGACGACGCGTTTCTGCAATCCCTCGAGATACAGGGAGCCACAGCCGGCGTTGATGTTGCGGCCATCAGGCGAAACGCCCATCGCAACAACATCAGCACCAAGCGAACGAAACAGTTCCGGACCAAGCTTGTAGGCCGCGCCATTGGCGCAATCGAGAACGATGCGAAAACCAGCGAGTCTGGCTCCGGGAATAAAGCGCTTTCGCAAGAAAGTGAGGTATTCCGCATCAAGGGATTCGTCGGGAGTGAGCGGCGGCAGATTTTTTGGAGCGGGTTCGTCCAGGTGCTTCAGGATGCCCGCTTCCAGTTCTTCTTCGACGGCGTCAGGAAATTTCATGCCGGCATGCGAAAAAAGCTTCACGCCGTTGTCGTGAAAGGGATTGTGCGAGGCGGAGATGACCACGCCGGCGTGAAAATCATTCTGGCGAACCAGACAAGCCACGCCGGGAGTCGTAATCACACCTGCAAAAGCCACTGTCGCCCCAGCCTGCGCGAGGCCAGCCGCAAGCAAGGAGGCAATATGCAGGCCGGATTCGCGAGTGTCCAAACCGATGAGGACATGAGCCGCGCCGTGCTCGCGCTTCAGATACCTGCCAAGAGAGAGTCCCGTGGCGAAAAGAGTAGCGTCGTCCAGAGGCGGTGTGCCCGGGACGCCGCGAATCCCGTCGGTTCCAAAAAACTCTTTGGCCATGGGAAGGAGCCTGTCTCTCCATGTGCTGTGCCGGCCCGGTCGCGGCCAATTTGCGTGGGTAAGACCTAAAAGAAGCTTAGCACACGCGAAAAGGCGGCTTTACGTCCCGGGCCAACGCATGTCTTTTGCATAAATGCGAGACTCGGAAGATGCAATCAAGCAAATCATTGAATTTGCTGTATCGAAACACCCGCACGCGGCTGCTTAACAGATTGCGGGAGTATGTTAACGTGTAGCATCGGAGCTGCTCGTGTCCGCGACGCAAACACCGCCATCCATCGTTCGTTTCACCAGTTCAAACTTCAGCATGCGGGTGCTTGCTGCCGCCATCATTCTGCTGTTCTTCTACTACGCCGCGGGCGTGGTGATCACGCTGCTGCTTTCGATTCTGCTGGCCTACTTTCTGGATCCAGCAGTGGAATTCCTGGAACGGTTCCGTCTTCCCCGGACGCTTGGCGCGATGGTCATGGTGCTGATCTTAATCGCCGTGCTGGTTGCAGTTGGCTACGGGCTATGGACGCGGACCGCGGATTTCGCCGAAAACTGGCCGAAGTACAGCAGCGTCCTGCGGCAGGCGGCCGGCGCAGTGGAAGGCAAAATCAAAGGAATCGAAGGGCAGGTTTCGCAGATTGCGCCGGATCAAGGCGCGCCATCCGCGACGACGGTGCGCGCTGAACCCACCATCGTGCGTACGTTGATCTTCCGCGGCATCGGTTCCCTGTATGCGCTGTTTCTAGAAGTCACGTTTGTGCCCTTCCTGGTTTTTTTCATGCTGGCAGAGAAGCGCGAGCTTTGGCACGGAACACTGCAACTCTTTCCCGCTTCGCGGCGGACGCAAGTCAAAGAAACGCTGGAAGATCTGCGCGACGTCCTGCGCGATTACCTCGCGGGAATGAGCATCGTGACGCTGATCGTGATTTCGTCGAGCAGCCTATTTTTTTGGATCATCGGGATGGACTATCCGATCCTCACGGGAATCGCCTCGGGATTCCTGAACATGGTGCCGTACATCGGTGCAGTGATGGCGTGGCTGCCGGCCTTTATCATTGCTTTGGCGAAATGGAAAACGCTCGGGCAATTCGTGCTGATTGCGGTGACGCTGACCGCCATCCACGTTTTGGCTATCAATCTGGTTGCGCCACAACTGGTGGGCCGCCGCGTGCGCTTGAATGCCGTGGCAATCACGATCGCGTTGCTCTTTTGGGGCTGGGTGTGGGGAGGAATGGGATTGGTTCTGGCGATTCCCATCACGGCGGCATTGCGCGTGATTTGCGATCACACCGAATCGTGGAAACCGATCGGGCGCTGGCTCAGCGCTTGAACACTTGACATGGAAGGGTGAATCGTGACCGTTGACTGCTGGAAGACTGGCTACGTTGCAAGGCTTGCCTCTGGCATTGCAGTCTGCGTACTAGGTGGATTGCTTGGCGCACAGACGGCCCACGCATGGGGTTGCAAGGGCCATCAAACCGTGGCCTTGATTGCAGAGAAACACCTGACGCCGGAAGCGCGCCAAATGGTCCAGAAGCTTCTAGGTGACGATCCTATCGATCCGAGACTTAGACGCTGGTGCGGCAACGCCACAACGGACCTGCTGGTCGATGCATCGACTTGGGCTGACGATGTGCGCAACGAGCGCAAAAACGGCCCCTGGCATTACATCGACATTCCTCGGGGCAAGCACAAGGGGGACTTGGCGGAGTACTGCGGCATCGAAGGATGCGTGACGCGCGCGATCGAAGAGCAACGCACCATCCTGAAAGACAAGTCCGCCGATCCCCTGAAGCGTGCCGAAGCGATGCGTTACCTCATCCACTTCGTTGGTGACATGCATCAGCCATTGCACGCCATCACCAACGCCGACAATGGTGGAAACTGCGTCCCGGTGAAGTATTTTCACCATGAGCCGCTCGCCAACCTCCAGCATCCGGAACGTGAGGATTATTCGCCTAACCTTCATCAAATCTGGGACACGGAAATTATCGAACGCGACATGGAGATCTCCAGCCCTTTCCGCTACGCCGACGAACTGGACGAGAAGTTTCACGCCGAGAGCCCCGCCTGGGAAGCCACGGGCATCCAGGTGGACAACTGGGCTTGGGAGGGCCACGAACGAGCGGAGACTACAGTTTACGATGCCTTCCCGGGAAAAATCGCCATCGAACCGGATATGAAATTGAAGAGCTGTGCTGAAAACAATCACCTGGGAAAACGCATGTTCGAGAAACATCTTGCCGTCGGCGAAGCCTATCAAACCAATGCCGCAAAAGCCGCGGAGATGGGCCTGGCGGAAGCCGGAGTGCGCCTGGCGATGATCCTGAACGATGCAGCCAAGGCTGCTGCGAACTAGGATTCTACTGTTAAGGTTTCGGAGCGGGGGATTCGGTCGCCGGAGCAGTCTCGCCGAGCGATTTGATATACCGCACCAGCTGCCAGCGCTGTGCTTCCGGAAGCTTCGACCAAACCGGCATCTTTTTTCGAACCACTCCATTCGTTATCAGCCAGAATAAAGTTCCTGGCGTTGCCTTTTGTACCTCGGGAGCCAGAAGACTCGGCGCTTTTCGCGAACCTTGGGCGGAGTCGCCGTGACATTCCGCGCAGTGTTGCTGGAATAGGATGGCGCCGGCAGCAACGGCGTCCGGATCATTCTGCAGCGGATTGGGGCGTTTCCGTGCCTTTTCGGGCGCCTTTTGTAATTCCGCGTAGACGGCCGGATCGTATTTGGGCGCTGCGCCTGCCGCGAGTTTATCGCCGGCATTCTGGGTGCGCGCCAGAACGACAGATACGGCGAGAAACGAAATAGAAATGGCAAGTGCCGTCGCAATGGCTTTCACTTGAGGCCTCCAAAGAGCCGACTGACCATCGAACCGAAGCCGGTTATTTCCCGCGACACACCCCAGCGCATTAGAAACTTGTGGCTGTTGTCGTTCAAACCAAAGCCAGGTGAAATTCGTAACGTCCAGCCGGATGGCAAGTTCCAGGCGAGAGCCGGCGCCAGGTAATGCGATGTATCGTGAAGGCCGAAATTGTGCCGGTCACCCAGGCCACCGTACATCTCGACCCCAGCCACAAAATTTTGCGGACAGAGAGTGCAGCGTTTCGGGGAAGCCTTCAAAGCGAGCGGCCGGCTGGCCGCGAGGGCATAGCCGAATTCCCAAGGGTTGTTCTTTATGTTTTTCACCGCAATGATGTTTTCTGAAACGTTCCATCCCTTGAGGTTGCTGGAGAGGATGAGCTTCAGCTCGAATTCGCGTTCGCGCTCCGCGCGTGCCTCGGCATTGACACCGGCCTTATCAGCCTCAACATCATGGCCTACCACTTCCTTAAGGATTTTGTCCGCGCCGTTGACGTCCTCAAACTCCGCATACAGGATCGGATTGATCCAGTGTTCGTGTTTCAGAGGCCGAAAGCGATTCTCCCAGCGGAAACCCGTGAAAACCGTGCTGTCGTGAAACGTGGTCTGGCCATCTAGGTACAGCTCCGTGGTCCACCAGGCAGTAGCTCCGTATTCAAACTCGGCCCAATAGGCGTGGAAGTTGTTTCCGTTTCGTTGCGTCCCAAAGGTCGAAAAGTATTCGATCTCGAGGTTGCCGGGCTCTTCGAGATAATGATCATAGGTGACAAAGTAAGGGTTCTCCTGGGCAAGAGCAGGGGGCGTTGGGCATACGGACAGCAGAGAAATGCCAAAAAGGCCAAGTAAGAAGAGTCGACAGAACGAGGACACAGGATCTCCTTGCAAGTTATTTGCAACAAGAACCCAGACTAAATTAGTCCGATATCATTTGCAAATAATTTTCATCTGAGACCCGTACCTCACTTTCCGCCCTTCCCGCGGATATAGCTCTTGATTCAACCCGGATGACGGCCGCACTGCCGCCTAACTTATCGAACCCGCCGACGAGCAACTCTGCAAATACAAGAGAACCGCCACTAGGCGAACAATTTTCAGCTGAGGCTCCTTTGAGTCGAACATTCAGCCGAACCAAGCGCGCTTCGCGCTAGAGCCAAGGGACGACCCGCCACGTGCGGCTTTCCTGCCGTTTCCTCTTTTGCCTTTATTTTCGTGAAAGAACATGGACAAAAGGCTATGGTGTTGTTTACCGTAGCTACGTGGCTGAATCCGTGCGTGGGGTTAGCCCTCTGAGGGGACCGACATGAAGAGGCTATTTCTGGCGGCATTGCTGCTTGGGACCGTGAGCGTGGCGCGAGCGCAGATAAGCGCGCCTCCTGTGACGATCGACCGCGGGAATGTCGCCCAGGAGTTTTCGGCGACTTCCGCGGCGAAGGCTACGCTTCTCAGTGACCTTGTCTCTGCGGACACCTTTTCTTCGTTGGCAGTCAAATCAGCCAATACGTTCGCGTCTCCCGTCGTCGCTACGGCCCTTGCCTTGCCGCTCGACGCCGCGGAGCCAGCCTCGCCGGCGCCGCGGCCAAAATTTCTTTACGGTGGCCGTGATGACTATCGCTGGGAATTGGGTCTTGGCGTTACGTGGGTGCGCTTTCGATCTTCGGTTTTCAATGCCAGCGCCGTCGGCGTGAACACTTCAGTGGTTTACTTCACAAACGAGTGGTTCGGGATCGAGGGCAATATAACGGCCGCTTTTGCTCCCACCATTTTTCAAAATGAGCACGTCAAGATTGCTACGTACGGCGCCGGCCCGAAAGTCACATGGCGGCAGAGACAGTGGGAACCATGGCTGCACGGAATTTTTGGTGGCGCCCATATACAGCCGCAGGTGGCGGGACATAGCCGCAACTCCTACGTCATCAAAGCTGGTGGAGGGGCGGACTATCGTTGGAACCCGCGCATCTCGTTCCGCTTGGAAGGCGACTACGTGCGCACCGGATTTTTCAGCCAATCGCAGAACGACTTCCAGCTCTCGGGCGGAATCGTATTCCATTTCTAAACGGGGAAACTTGAAAAATCAGGCCGCCGCATTCGCCGCCCAAAGGAGTTTGCTTCCGCGGTGAGTTTGCGAGCCTGCTTTCCTAACCTACCAGATTTTGCAGGATTGCTCACGCACCATGGCCTCGCCCTTCTTGCAACCGAAGGCTTTCGCAAACTCCGCCATATTCGAAAGCGGTCCATTGCCCCGAAACCTGGGCAGCGGATGCGGGTTGGTGTTGGCCATTAGCCGCGCATATTCGATCCGCTCGTTGGCGCCCCACACTTGGGCCCAGCCGAGGAAGAAACGCTGCTCGGGAGTGAAGCCGTCTTTATCCGGGGGCCGCGGCTTGCCCTGAAGCGATTTTTCGTAAGCTGCATGCGCGATGGTCAGCCCGCCCAGGTCCGCGATGCTCTCACCCAGAACGAGTTTTCCATTTTCGTGCAGGTCTCCATCCACCACATAGCCGTCGAATTGATCGGAGACGCAGGCCGCACGCGCCTTGAAATTCTTCAGATCTTCCGGCGTCCACCAGTCTTTCAAGTTGCCCTGACCATCGAACTTGCTGCCGTGGTCGTCAAAACCATGCGTAATTTCATGTCCGATAACCGCTCCCACGCCGCCGTAGTTCACGGCGTCATCGGCCTTCGGGTCGTAAAAGGGCGGCTGCAAAATGCCCGCAGGAAAGACGATTTCATTCATGCTGCTGTTGTTGTAAGCGTTCACGGTTGGCGGCGTCATGCCCCATTCGGACCGATCCACCGGTTTGCCGATTTTGTTCAGTCGTCGCGCGAAATCGAATTCCGCTCCACGCCATTGATTCTCGGCATAGGACTTGCGGTCGATTTTCAACGCCGAATAGTCGCGCCATTTGTCGGTGTAGCCGATCTTTATAGCGAAAGCCGCGAGCTTCGCGCTCGCTTGCGCGCGTGTCTCCGTTCCCATCCAGGGCAGCGTCTGCAAATCATCGCGCAGCGCGGCGATCAGGTTGTGCACCATTTCTAGAGCGCGGGACTTGGCGTCCGGCGGGAAATACTTTTGCACGTAGACTTGGCCTAGCGCTTCGCCAAGCACGCGGTCGGTCGCCTGTACGCAGCGCTTCCAACGCGGCTGGATTTCCTTGGCGCCCGTCAGCGTTTTGCCGCGAAAATCGAAATCTTCGTTGACGAATCTTTCGGGGAGCCCGGGAGCCGCCGCATTCACAAGATGCCACCGCAAATAAGTTTTCCAGTCGTCGATGGGCGTGGCCATCAATTGCGCGTCGAGGGCCTTGAAAAAATCCGGCTGGCCGACGTTGATCTGTTTTAGTTCCGGATGTCCCGCGGCCTTGAAATACCCTTCCCAGGAAAAATTCGGCGTGAGCGTCTTCAGGTCCGCAAACATCATCTTGTGGTAGGTCTTGTCCGGATCGCGGAGGTCTGTATTTTTCATCGAGGCGGTTGCCAGCGCAGTTTCAATCTTCAGAATGGTGGCGGCTTCCACTGCCGACTGGTCTGCCGGATCACCCAGCAATTCGAACATCTTTCCGACATGCTTCACATAAGCCTCGCGAAGCTGCTTCGATTTGTCGTCTTCCTTCAGGTAGTATTCGCGCTCCGGCAATCCCAAGCCACCCTGAAACGCAGCCCCAATGACCTGTGTACTATCCTTGGCGTCCTGAGTTGAATTGAAACGAAAAAGTGCGCCGATGCCTTGGCTGTGCAGGTGCTCCGCTACTACCTGAACGTCCGCCACGCTCTTGATTGCGGCGATTCGCGCCAAATCGGGTTCGATGGGTTTTGTTCCCGCCGCGTCAATAGCCGCGGTGTCTATGCAACTTGCATAGAAATCGCCGATTTTCTGTTCGTTCGAGCCTGGCGCTGCCTTCGCGGTCGCAGCGGCTTCGAGGATCTGTCGCAGGTTCTGCTGGTTCTTGTCCGCGAGTTGCGTGAAGGTGCCCCAGCTCGAATACTCCGGCGGAATCGGGTTGGATTTCATCCATCCGCCCATCGCGAACTGGTAGAAGTCGTCGCAAGGCTTACAGGTTTTGTCGAGGTTCGCGGTATCGAAGCCCCACGAAGTTTGCGTATCCGCCGATTCTGCCGAAGCGCGTGGGCCTGCGCTCGCCAGAGCTATCGCCAGGACAGCAATCGCCACAAGGATACAACCAGTAGAAAAAAATCGTTTTGACATTGTCTGCCCCAGTTTGGATTGAGTTTGAAACCCGGCGGGCGCCACTCGTTAGAACTCTAGCCGCCGTACAATCTGCTTCGTAAGACGGAGGAAACGAACGTCACGTTACGCCCGCCTTGAAATTCAATCCGGCGCAGAAGCGCCGTTTGTAAATCAGCGCAGGACCGTCCCATAAAATACATTTCTTCCTGCGCGTAAGTCCCGGCCGTAGGAAAATACCACAGTCAGGCTTCCCAGGACTCGGACCTTGCACTGCGCGCCCGCGTCCCAGAGCCAGCGCCGTGAGCCGAAAAGACCGGAAGAATCGGCAACGGCGCCACTATCGAGAAATGGGCCGAGCTTCACGGTGAAGAAGCCGTTTTGATACAGGTTCTTGTCGATCTCCCAATTTGCGAGAAAAAATCGTCGTCCGAGCGGAGCGGAGCCCTTGCGTCCATCAATCGTTCCGGCGTGGCCGCGAAGCCAGAGGTCGTTGTCGCGTTCGATGCCCAATTCGAACAGTTCGTCGAGAGTAGCCTTGCCGGCGGTCGCGCCGGCGCGAATCTGTGCTTGCATTTCAAAATCGTCGCCTTTTGCGCGCGGGAGCCAATCCGTGCGAAGCGAGCCTCGGAGCGTTGCGAAAGGCCCGAGATCATCGGCGAATTCCCGGCCGGCCTTTGCCTCGGCGGAAGAATCGAGTCTGAACCGGCGCTCCGGTGCGAAAAGCAGAATTTGCTGGATGCCTAGCCATCCCGCAACAGACGTCGCGCCGGTGAAAAATGTATGCTCGGCCGGCAGAGTAAGGCCGCTGAGATTTCGGAAATTCCGATTGGCGACCTCCGCGCCGGCGCTCCAGCTTGTACGGCCATTCATAATGGATCGCACTTCCACTCCAGCCGCGGCGCGGCGCATGTTCAAGTCCATCAGTGGCGTGCCCGTGCCAAGAAAAGTTTGCGATAGGTTCCAGTTTTCGTTGCGCGCGTCAGCATAGAATCGCAGTCGCAAACCAGGATCGCCATAGATGGGCATGGAAAGCGACAAGGAGATGCGGCGTTTCTCCGAATCCCATCGTGCAAGCGAAGTCAGATTCACGGCATCGTGGCCGAGATTGTAAAACTCCGGATAGATCGTAGAGTAAGGCAAGCCGCTCAGGAGCGAAACGACACCCTCGACTTTGGAGTCTCCCCAGCCGTTTCTCTCGGCCAAGTGCAGCGTTGCGTCGTAGTTTCCGGAGTCCACCGGGGAGAGTTCCATTCGCCGGCTGGAAAAAAGTCCCAGATTGTTCAGACGCGATTGAGTGGTGAGTAGAGCGTCGATCGTAAGAACTTGCGGGGCGTTGAAAGCAACCGCGCGGTCGCGGAGCGATTCTTTGAGCTTCAGGGACGGGGCATACGAAACGCTTCGCAGCCGCGGTCTATCCAAAAGATTCCAGTGCTGCAAGGCGGCGTCGAGATTGCCTTCAAGAAAATAAATGGTTGCGAGAAATTCGCGCGAGTAGGAGTCCCGCGGGTTCAGCCTTAGCGCTGCGTGTAGATTTAGTTTTGCGGTGCGAAAATCTTTTTGCTTGTACGCGATGCCGGCCAGCTCAACCAAAAACCGATCGTCGCCCGGGGCCTTTCGAAAGCCAACATCAAACGCGGCTTTGGCCTCGTCCCATTTCTCCAAGCGAGCCAGGGCGAGCCCGGCCAGAAAATCCAACTCCGGCGATTGGTCCACCGGACCTCGTGCCAGTTTCGCGGTTTCTTCCCAATGGCCGGCATCGAACGCAGCCTGTGCCGCGAGAAGGCGAGTCTGATCGGAGGTGATATCCTGCGCGAACACGGACAATCCCAGCGCCAGTGCTGCGACTAGAGAAAGGATCACGAAGCCTTTTCGGGGAGAGCCAGCAGCATCCAATTGCGGTTTGGCCGCCATTGCTTTTCGAAATCCTCGCGCGCAACCCGGAGGAGTTTCCCGCGCGCGGGGTCGTTGATGAAAACGGCTCCGTTCTGCCAATCGATGCCCGTTACCACCACATAGTGTAGCGGGGTTCTGGCCGTGCCTGGCTGAAGGCTCGCGATTAGTGGCCGCCCCTGTTTCAGTTGTTCGAGAAGGTCCTTCCAATCTCCGTTGAGAGGGAACACGCGAAAGCCCGACGCTTTGAGATAGCTCTCCATGTCGGAAGCATGAATGCCGTGGGCTTTGCGCGAATAGAGTTGTTTCTGAATTGACGAAGCGTCCGAACGCTTCGTGTCAATCCCCACGCCATGAGCGTTCCAATACTGCAGGAGCATGGAGATGGCGGCTGACCCGCAGCCGTCCTCAGTCTGTTTTACGTACGGCACGTCCAGCCAGATTCCGGCTCCTTCCTGGGGTCCCGTTCGAGCGACAGGCCCTTGGAAAAGAAGCAAGAACAGACCGAGAACGATCTGGTTTATACGAATAAGGAATAACTCCAAATTGTAACTAGCGGAGTGCGAGCGCCAGGACGACGATGGCCAGCGCGATCAGGATGATCCATAGCAGATCGCGATCTGAAATACGTCCCGCGGCAAAATCACTTTGTGCTTGGCGTGACCGCTCGGCCAGTTTGGCGAGGTCTTCATCGCTCAATTGGCCGACGGCCTTATCGACTTTTTGATAGTCGAGGTTGGCGGATTTCAGCGCTTTTTGCGCTTGGTCGGAAGAAAGAAGCGATCGAACGGCTTCTTCGTTGGATTGGCGCGTTTGGGCCGGCCGTGCGGCGTCTTTGTTCAGGTCGCTCAGAGAAACGACATGCTGCTTGTCCTGGGCCCCCGCTGGGACTCCCGCCAAACCAAACACAAGGGCAATCGCCAGCATCGACACCCACATCTTCACGCGGAAATGCATTCTTCCTCCTAATGTTTGGCTGGGGTAAGTCTAGTTTACGAATTGCAATGCGACGTGACAAGGAACTTCTGACGACCATTCCGCGGCGTCAATCAATGCCACGGCCCGGGAGTCACTTTGCCGGAAACGGCTCCCTATACTTGCTTGTGTCGACCGATTTCCATTCGCCCTTGACGATCCCTGCCCGAACCTGCGCCGCGCTCTTCCCTCTGCCAGATTGCTCGAACGCGTAAAAGTCTTCGTATATACACGTTCCGCATCCGGAACCGTGCTTGCTGGCGAAGCAGTCCAGGAGACTTTTGTGCCCCTGGCTGCGGTCGCAGTGGCAATAGCAGGGCTGCTGGTAAAGAATCTTCTTAATTCTTGCCGCGACAGCATAGGCATTCTGTACCACCGGATCGGTGAAAAGTTCCGGATCCATCGTTGCAGGCAACTCTTCCCGTGGGGCTTGCACGTGATAGGCGGGCACGGCCTCGTCGACAGCGGATTGCGGCAAGGACGCATCTTGCGGCAATGTCGAAGCCGCCTGCTGTGGAACCAATGCCAGCCCAAGCGCTAAGCCGAGGAGAATCACAGCGCCCAGAAACTTCTGATTTACGACCATTCTTGCTTACCCCTTTTGTTTTATGCGCAGAAGTTCCACGCCGTCCGTTGCCCGGACAGCAGAAACGCTCCGCTCAGAAAGCGTTGAAAGAGTTTCATGAATTAAGTGCGGCGCCACAATCGTCTCCCCGCATGCCTCACTGAACAATAGCCGGCGCCATCGGAGCATATCCTGCGGGTCGAGGCGGCGTAGCACCCTTCATCTCCAGGTGCTTCGATCGAAGGTGACGCTGCACGCGGCGGCCCCAGCTCCTCACAAACGAAAAATTCAGGGCGCCGCCAATGGCCGAGCTGGCAAGTGGAATCAATCGCCCCACCCACTTTTCAGCAGCTTCGGCTCCAATCTTCGCGGCGAAACGTTCCGCGATGCGCGGGGCGAGTTTCTCGAGAATCTGTTTTTCTGCCAAATCCTTCCCGTAGTCGATGCCGGAGGCCGCGGCCGCCGCCTTCCACATCTCAATTCTCTCGTCGTGGCCGCGAGCTTCAAATCCATACAGAAGTGAGAGGCGTTGGATAAGCCGCAGGGTGATCACCGTGAGCAGGCTGGCATCCGGCAGGAACGTAATCATGCCGCCGAGGCCGAATCCCGCTCCTTCCGCAAGCGCCAGCCGTTCGGCATCGCGAATCAACGCTGTCGCAATGGCATCCAGGCGCTCGGTGGGAACATCCTTCATTCGCGCGAAGTCCGGAACCCACAGGCCATGCTTATTCGCAAGTTGACGCCGGAAGTCTTCCGGGTCAATCTCGATTGACCGCAGCCCGCGAAGAACGCCAAACCGCAGAAAGCGGCCGAACGTGCGTCCCGCCAACGAGGTCTTGAGCGAATTGTGTAACCCTGCCATGCCTATATGCATCCTAAGGCGGTTAGAACCAACTGGCAACCGTTGCGTTGTACACTTTGGGTTCTTAGTAAAGGCTGGGTGAGCCTGGGAGGGGGGAGTTACCCGGAACGCGGCAAGAAAACATCAGTCCTACTTGACGCGGCGCAGCTTTTGGGTAAACTGCATTTTCTCCATGGCCACGATGCCACAGTTCGTTCCCTCTGAAGTCGTGCACGATCTCGACTTCCCGCAGCGCGAGGCTGCCTTTTTCTATGGCCTGTTCCTGCGTGGCCATTCCGCGGACAAGCTGAGGCGGGATATCGAAGTGCCCGCGGTAGTCCTTGCCAAGTGGCACCGCGAGGCGGAACGCGATCCGCAACTTCGTGATATTTTTGCGCGCATGGTGGATTATCGTCGTCACGTCCTGGCCATCTTCGATTCCTTGGTTGGATCAGATGATCACCCGCAACGTATTCAGTAGTTCTCCCCTGTACCTTCGTTCAGGTCAAAAATTGTCAGGCAACCAAAACAACTGACTAGCGATCTAACCTCACTCCGGGGGCAAGTGCCATAAAATGAAGAGGATCCCTGTGATTGACGGGGAACTTGTCCGGGGTTAGAATCTCAACGTCCTAGAGCTTGAGGTGTCTTCATGTCAAGGGTAGTGCGGACCCTGTTCGCTTTCATTTTTTCAATCGCCATCGCTATGCCGTCGGTTTTCGCCCAACAGGCGCAAGATCCGGGTGCGGCTCCTACACCTCAAAAACTGGACAAAGATACAAAGCGCAAGATGAAGAGGACGCTGAAGGAATTGGACAGCGCCTACAAGCAATGGTTGACGGAAGACGTCACCTACATCATCTCTCCGGAAGAACGTAACGCGTTCCTGCAACTGGACACCAACGAAGAGCGCGAACAATTCATCGAGCAGTTCTGGCTGCGCCGCAGCAGCAATCCCGATTTGCCTGAGAATGATTTCAAAGAAGAGCACTACCGTCGCATCGCGTACGCCAACGAACACTTTGCTTCCGGGATCCCGGGATGGAAGACGGATCGCGGCCGCATGTACATCATGTGGGGACCGGCGGATGAAGTGGAATCGCATCCTACGGGCGGCACATACGACCGGCCAATGGAAGAGGGCGGCGGCTCCACGAGCACGTATCCTTGGGAAACATGGCGCTGGCGGTACCTCGAAGGAATCGGCGAGAATATTATTCTGGAGTTCGTGGATCCCAGCGGCTCAGGCGAATATCACTTGACCATGGATCCATCGGAGAAGGACGCGCTCTTGCACGTGCCGGGCGCGGGGCTGAGTTTGATGGAATCCATGGGCATGGCGTCGAAGGCCGACCGCTTCACGCGTTCGGACGGCACCAATCTACCGAAAACCATGGGCGGTGAGCCAGCCAGCATGAACGAGTTCAACCGGCTGGAACTCTACGCCAAGGTGAATAAGCCGCCCGAAGTGAAATTCAAGGATCTTGAGGCGGTCGTAACGTCCCGCATCGTCCGCGATCAAGTGCACTTCAATTGGCGGACCGATTACCTGAAAGTGACCAATGATACTGTTTTGGTGCCGGTAACGATTCAGATTCCCAATAGTCAGCTTTCTTTCCAGTCCAAAGACGGGATTCATTCAGCAACGCTGAACATCTTTGGGCGCGTGAGCACGTTGACGGGTCGTGTGGTTCAGACCTTCGAAGATCCAATCAGCAAGGACTTCCCGGACTCCTTGTTTCAACAGTCGCTCAAGTTGCAATCAATTTATCAGAAGGCCATTCCACTTCGTCCAGGCTTGTACCGCCTGGATCTGGTGATCAAGGATGTGCAGAGCGGAAATATCGGCGTTGTGAACTCGCGGTTGCAGGTGCCGAGGTACGAAGACGACAAGCTGGAGGCAAGTTCGCTGATTCTTGCCGATCAAATCGAGCATGTTCCCGCGAAGCAAATCGGCGCGGGGCAGTTTGTGCTGGGTTCCTCGAAAGTCCGCCCGCGCCTGGAGGGCGATTTCACCACGGCCGACAAGCTGGGGATTTACATGCAGGTTTACAACTTGAAGCCTGACGACAAGTCGCACAAGTCCAGCGCGACCTTCCAGTACACCGTCAAAAAGGGCAAAGACCAGGTCATGCAGTTCAAGGAGACTTCCGAAGAGATGAAGCAGACGGGCGACCAGGTCACCATCGAGCGGCTCTTGCCGCTCGCGACCTTGCCGCCGGGGAAGTACAGTCTTGAGGTGAATGCCACAGACACGCTCTCGAATCAGACTATTTCGCGCTCGGCAGAGTTTACGGTGAAATCGCCAGCGGAGACCAAGACCGCTGCGAATGCCACACCGGGGAGGTAAAGCAACGTGAAACAGGAACGGCTCCGAACCCTGGGGGCCCTGGTCCTGACCGTCATGGTTTCGTCCTTTGCGGCGAATCCGGCGGCCGCGCAAGCGAAGCCTGTCCCGGGCAAGCTTGCAGGAGTGGTGCGCGACGCTGCGGGCACGCCGCAGATGGGCGCGAGTGTGGAATTGCTTTCCGAAGCCGTGGGTGTGGCGGCCACCCGCAGCTTTCTGACGAATACGCAAGGAATGTTTCGTGGCGACAAGCTCGCCCCCGGTTTTTACACTGTCCGCGTGACTCTCGCTGGTTTTCTTCCAACACTTGAAAAGCACATACGCGTTACTTCGAATCTGACGACGGTCGTTCGCATTGAGCTCGAAACCATGTTTTCGTCGCTGGATCAGTTGCGGCGTATGCCCTCGAGCACCGCCGCGCAAGTTGACGATTGGAAATGGGTGCTGCGGTCTGCTTCTGCGATGCGTCCGGTTCTGGAATGGGTGGACCACGACACTTTGAGTGCCTCGACCGTTGCGGCCGATTCCGGCAGGCCCCGTGCGCCTAGAATGCGGATGGAATTTACAGACGGTGCGCGGCGGCCCACTTCGGCTTCCAGCGTTGACTCTTCACCCGCCACTGCTGTGGCCTACGACCAGAAGTTGGGCGGCACCGGCAGAATGATCCTGGCGGGCCAGGTGAGCTACGATGCCGATGCTCCTGCTGGAGGCATCGCCACGGTTTGGCTGCCAACCGGAACTCTCGGCGCCGGCCCTCATACTGCGCTGGTCCTTCGTGAAGCCAAGCTCGGACCGGAGGGGCCGACGTTTCGCGGGGTCCGATTCGATCAGGGCGGAGCATTGGCGCTTGGAGATCGGACGGTCCTTCAGTACGGTGGCGAGTATGTCCTGGTGGGACTCGGGGCTGCAGCGTCTTCTCTCCGTCCGCGCGCGCAATTAAACGTGCGCCTCAATGACGATTGGAGCACGGCCTTCATTTTCGCCTCGATGCCCAATGGACCCGGGCCGCTCGAAGCGAACGATGCGCAACCAGGCGGCGCACTTGCGGCGGCGCTCAATGAACTGGACGCATTTCCCGCGCTGCTCTGGCGGCAGGGCCATCCTGTCTTGCAGAACGGTTTGCATGAAGAAATTTCGGCCGAAAGAAAGATGGGAACCCGCGGCACATTCCAGGTCGCAGGCTTCCATGACGACAACCGGCACGTAGCCGTCTTCGGCCGGGGCAGCGACCTGCCCACTGCCGATTATTTTCAGGATTATTTTTCTACCGGCTTTGCTTATGACGGAGGCTCGTCCAGTAGTTGGGGAACGCGCCTAGCATTCCACGAAAAGCTCGATGGCGATGTGGAGCTGACCGCCGTTTATTCTTTCGGTGGCGCTTTGACGACTTCGGATGACACGGATGGTCTGCTTCGCGATGCGCTGCGCACGGTGCAGCGGCATTCTCTGGGGGCTGGCATTTCCGCGAAAGTGCCCCGCCTCGGAACCAAAATCCAGGCGGGATATAAATGGGTGAACGGCATCACTGTATCTTCCGTCGACAGCTACGGCCAGTCCCTCTACCGAATGGACCCTTACTTACATTTGATTTTCCGCCAGCCGCTTCCAAAGTTCGCTTTGGGGCGGTGGGAAGCCATCGCCGATTGCAACAACCTATTGGCGCAGGGATATGTTTCCACGAGTAGCCGGGATGGCCACGTTGTCCTGGTACCGGCGTTCCGGACATTTCGAGGCGGGCTCAGCGTCCAGTTCTAGGAATTCTTAGGTTCTAAAAAGCTGTATTTGTCCTTCCAGAAACAGGATCATGCGGGATAGTCCGGCCTGCCGCTGTGGTAAACTATTGAATATAAAATGGTTCCCTGAATGGATAGCTTCCAAACGATGGACATTGGGTTGCACTTGGTTTCAGGTAGCAGGGTATAGTCCTGCCCGGTAGAGTTATGAGGCAAAATCTCCGAGTCAGCGTTGGGGCCGTCGTGCTGGCGCTAGCCACGCTGGCTGCCGTGATTTTTGCCCTGATTAATTTCGACCAGCGCAGCCGCTTTGAAGTGGTGTACGACGGAGTGGCGTGGCTCGACACCGACCACGGTATTCAGGCCAGCCGGGTCTCCCCAAATTCTCCGGCTACTCGTGCCGGGATCCACCCCGGCGACATCCTGCTGAGGATCAACAGCGCGCCCATTGCGCGGGCTGCGGAAGTCGCCCGCCGGCTGGACCGTGCGGGGCTCTGGACCCTGGTGCATTACAAACTTTCCCGCGGTGGTGAGGAATTTGAAACGCCTCTCCTGACGGCCCCTGCCGAAAAGCCTCTCGCGACCGAGAATTACCTCCGAATCGTAGGCCTGCTTTATCTGTTCATCGGCTTGTTCATTTTTATCCGGCGCTGGAACGCTCCTCGCGCCGTGCACTTTTACGTCTTCTGCCTGGTCTCCTTCATTCTCTGGTCGTTCCATTTCAGCGGAAAGTTGGACACCTTCGACTGGGAAGTGTACTGGTCGGAGATCGCGGCCCGCCTGCTGGCCCCTGCTTTGCTGCTCCACTTCGCCTTGGTTTTTCCGGGCCGGTCCGAAACAACAATTCGTTCGTCTTCGAAATTGTTGGCCGTCTATGCCGTGCCTATTGCTCTGCTTCTCCTTCATGTGAGCACGGCGCTCAGAGACTTCGGATTCGTACCCTGGCTTGCTTCCTACGTATTGTTAACGAAGTTGGAATTCGGCTATCTCGCTCTTTGCTTCTTGGCCGCCGGGCTCGTTTTCTACCGCAGCTATCGCGAGGCGCCTTCCGGAGTCCTGCGCCAGCAATTGAAGTGGCTCACCGGCGGAACTCTTGCCGGAAGCCTGCCCGTTTCCTTGCTCTACATCGCTCCTTTGGCCTTCGACATGGCCGTGCGCCCGTGGATGCAGCTCTCTGTGTTGAGCCTCGTGCTTATCCCGCTGTGTTTTGGCTATGCCGTCATTCGCTACCGCCTGATGGACGTGGACATCATCTTCAAGCGTGGCTTGGCGTACACGGCGGCAACCGCCGGAGTGGCAGCCGTGTATTTTGCCTTGGTCGCCCTGATCGCCGACATTTTCCATACGCCCACAAACGGCCCCGCTGGAGGCATGATCGCCATCGTAATGGCCGCGTTTTTGTTCCAGCCGTTCCGCGCCTGGATTCAAGCGCGCCTGGATCGGTTTTTTTATCGCGACCGCCTCGATTACCGCCGCACGCTCATCGAATTCGGGCGCACGCTCACGAACGAAGTGCGCTTCGACCCCATGCTGGGCTCGGTCATGGACCGTATCTCCCAAACTCTCTTGGTTGATCGGTTAGCGATTTTCGTGGAAAATCCCCTGCAACCCAGCCAGATGCGCATCGCCCGTTCCATGGGCGTGCGGCTTTCCGAGTCTTTGGATCTCAGTTTCCTCGAGCCGGCCCGGCCCGAGTTTGCCCGCGGGGCGCTCTTTTTTGAGTCGCCCCGTGCGGCAAGGGACGTCAGTGACTCTGTCCGGCTCACGCTCGAGCAGCTTGACCTCAACTACTTTGTCCCCTGCCGTATCCGCGAGCACACGGTTGCGGTCCTCGGTCTCGGCAAAACGGTCGATGGAGATTTTCTGTCCAGCGACGACGTCGAACTGGTCGAGACGATTGCTGGTTACGTCGCTGTGGCTCTCGATAACGCGCAGCTCTACAGTTCGCTCGAACAAAAGGCCCTCGAAATCGCCCGCCTCAAGGATTTCAGTGAAAATATCGTCGAGTCCCTGAACGTCGGCGTCCTCTCCGTTGATCTGGATGGCATCGTCGAGTCCTGGAACACGCGCATGGAGCAGCTTTTCGGGGTGTCGCGCCAGGAATCCGTTGGACGGCAGCTCGGCTCGCTGTTGCCGGAAGAGTTGGCACGCGAAATCGCTGCGCGTGGTGACCAGGAACAGATTACCGGCATCTATAAACAGAGACTGCAGCATCAAGGAAAGTCGTTGACTTTGAACGTTTCCATCACTCCGCTGGTAAGCAAGTCCAATGAGCGCATCGGCCGTCTTCTGCTTTTTGATGACGTTACGCAGCGGGAGCGCATGGAAGAGCAGATGTCGCAAACGGAGAAGCTGACTTCCCTTGGCCTGCTTGCGGCCGGGGTCGCGCACGAAGTCAACACGCCGCTCGCGGTCATCTCCAATTACATTCAGATGCTGGCGAAGCAGATGCCGGAAGGCGATCCGCGGCAGTCGATTATTGAAAAAATCGTCAAGCAGACATTCCGCGCCAGCGAAATCGTCAACAATCTTCTCAATTTTTCCCGGACCGGGGCTGCGGAAGCCGCGGACATTGATGTAAACCGGGTTGTCGAAGAAACCTTGTCGCTCGTGGCCCACCCTCTCAAATCCTCGCACATCCAGGTCGTGAAGCAACTTGGCGAACCGCTTCCTGCAGTTCGCGGGTCGGCCAATAAGTTGCAACAGGTCTTCTTAAATCTTTTCTTGAACGCGCGCGACGCCATGCCCGGTGGCGGAATGCTTGAAGTCCGTACCGCCGCGCATAACGGCAGCGTCGAGATCGAAGTGGCGGATACGGGCGCAGGCATCCCCCGCGAGCACATCCATCGCATCTTTGATCCATTTTTCACGACCAAAGCCAGCGGCCGCGGCACGGGCCTCGGTCTTTCTGTGAGTTACGGCATCATCAAGGAGCATGCCGGAAAGATTGATGTTCGCTCGACTCCCGGCAAAGGCACTTCTTTCCACGTCGAATTCCCTGCAGTCAAGAAAGCGGTCCATGTCTAAGGGTTCCATCCTGGTTGTCGATGACGAATCGGAAATTCGCGAGGGCCTTGAGCTTCTCCTAAGAGGTGAGGGCTACGGTGTATCCAGCGCGGAAACGGGCGAATCCGGTCTCGAAAAGCTCGAGCAGCATCCCTATGACCTTCTGTTGCTGGACGTGAGCTTGCCGGACCGCAACGGTCTCGATATGCTCAAGGAGATTCACCGCCGTGATCCGCAGCTTTCCGTCGTCCTGATCACCGCCTATGGTTCGATTGAAATGGCTCGCGCCGCTTTCAAGAATGGCGCGATGGACTACATCACCAAGCCGTGGTCCAACGATGAATTGCTTGCCCAGGTGGCGCAGGCTGTGGAATCGCGCCGGCTTCGCGACGAAAACGTCCAGCTCAAACGCGCGTTGAAACAGCGCTTTAATTTCCCGAACATTGTCGGCAAGAGCGACAAAATGCAGCTGCTTTTGAACCTTGTCACTCAAGTCGCGCCCTCCCGCTCCACCATTCTCATCAGCGGCGAAAGCGGCACGGGCAAGGAGCTCATCGCCAAGGCGATTCACTCCGCTTCCACTCGCGCGGACAAGGCTTTTGTGCCAGTAAACACGGGCTCGATCCCCGTCGATCTCCTGGAGTCCCAGCTATTCGGCCATGTGAAGGGCGCCTTCACCAGCGCCATTGCTTCCAAAAAGGGCCTTTTCGAGGTCGCCGATCAGGGCACCATTTTCTTCGATGAAATCGCCACGATCAGTCCCGAAACGCAGGCTAAGCTTCTGCGTGTGATTCAGGAACGCGAATTCATGCGTCTCGGCGGCACCGAGCAGCTCAAAGTCGACGTGCGCATCGTAGCTGCTTCCAACGTCGAACTCCTCACACTCGTCCGCGAGGGCCGCTTCCGCGAGGACTTGTATCACCGCTTGAACGTGATCCACCTCCAGGTTCCGCCGCTGCGCGATCGACGGGAAGACGTGCCCCTTCTGTTGGTGCATTTCCTTGAGCGGTATTGCCATGAAAATAGTAAGACTCTCCGGCAATTCACGCCTGCGGCGATGAAGCTTATGATGGACTATGACTGGCCCGGCAACGTGCGCGAGCTGGAAAACGTCGTCGAGCGCGCCGTCGTCCTCTCCACCCAGGAGCGTGTTGACGCGGACCTGCTCCCGGAGAGTATTCGCAGCAAGGAAATCGTTCGTGGCGTGCGCTTGCAGCTTTCGGAGTTTCTGCCGCCGCTCCCCGGTGAACCCGGTTCGCGCGCCTCTGCGGACAATCCGCAACCATCGTTGTTCCAGATCATGGACGAAATCGAGCGCCGCATCATCGTCGATATGTTGGAACGCACTGCCTGGAACCAGACTGAAGCCGCCGAGCGCTTCGTTATTCCTCTTTCGACGCTCAATCAGAAGATCAAGCGGCTTGGAATCGATGTTCGCCGCCGCGGCCGCAGCGATGAAATGTTGTCGGCTTCGATTGGGAAATAGCTTCCGGCGCCTGTGAACCTTCTTCCCAGCACACGCTCTCGCGAAATAGCCCTGTCCAATCAATTACACTAACCCTCAGCGCTATGCCCGAGCCGACATCCCGTTCGCTTCCATCCGGCGTCGCCTCTTTCAAGGACGAATGGTCCGCGCTGCTCGAGTGTGCTTCCCCAGCACGCGATCGTCAGAGGCTTGCTGGTTCGCTTGCGTCCGTGGGTTGGGCTCGTTTACTCGGACTTGCAGAAGAGCATGGCGTGACCGGCCATCTCGCGTCGTGCCTGCGTGATCTCGGGGAAACCAAGGTCCCGCCGGAAGTGCAGCAGAGGCTTGTCGACTGTCGGCGCGCGCAGACTTTCTTTACCTTACAACTGACGGCGGAATTGTTTCGCATCTTGGAGTTATTCACCTCCGAGGGAATTGGCGCCCTGGTCGTAAAAGGGCCGATACTCGCGGTGCGGGCGTATGGCGATCCGGCGATGCGCAGTTACGGCGATTTGGACTTGCTCGTTCGCCAGCGGGACATCCGCCGCGCCACCGAATTGATGAGTGCTGCAGGTTATACGCCCGCCGTTCCGCTTAGCGCTATCGACTCCGGCAAAATTCCCGGCCAGTATCTTTTCTCCAAGCCAGATTCAAAACTGATCGTTGAACTGCACAACGATTTCACGCTGCGCTACTTTCCCCACCGGTTTCCGCTCGAGGATTTTTTCGCGCGCCAGGTCCGAGTTCGTCTCGACGGCCGCGGAGCGCCTGCACTTTCCGTGGAGGACGAACTTGTGCTGATCTGCGTCCACGGCGCAAAACATTTTTGGGAACGCTTGATGTGGATTGCCGATGTCGCAGCGCTGGTGTCGCGCCAAACGGATATCGACTGGGAGCGCGTTGCGGATTCAGCAAGAGCAGTAGGAGCCGAACGCATGCTGCGCACCGGGCTGCGGCTCGCCTCGGATTTGCTCAGGGCGCCACTGCCAGACAAAGTTCAAGCCGCTGTACAAGCCGATGCGATTGCCAGTCGGCTCGCGCTTCAAGTTTCCAAGTGGCTGCCCGCGGCCGGTTCTGCGCCGCCTGGCATCTTCCAGCGGGCCGCGTTTCGGTTGCGCATGCGGGGCGGTTTTATTTCCGCTCCTGTCTACCTGCTTCGACTCTCTTTTTCGCCGACAGAAGAAGACTGGATGGATGGTGCCGGCAGGGAAGTAAGGCGCCATAGTTTTCTCAATGCCGTGCGCCGGCCGTTCCGGTTGGCGCGCAAACATGGCCGCGGAGGCAAGACTTGATTTTTTCATTTTGCGTAGCGTTGAGCCCGATGGAGCGATCTTGAAACAGCCGGAAACGCGGCATCAACTTTGCGGTGCCTTCGACGTTGCCTTTTCCCCGTTGCCATCGGAGTCGAGATGAGTGGCTTTGCCGGCGTTGTCTGTATGGACGGGAGCTCTCCGGATCCGCGTTTACTCGAGCGCATGGCTGCGCATCTAGCGTTTCGCGGACCGGACGCCACGCACATTTGGTCTCGAACCGGCGCAGGATTCTGCTTCACACTTCTCCGCACCGGACCTGCGCCCCAATCCTCGGAGCAACCATGCACGCTGGATGGACGCGTGTGGCTGCTCGGTGACGTGCGCCTCGACGGGCGGGAAGACTTGCGGCGCCAGCTCGAACAAGCCGGAGAATCGTTGCCGCCCAACGTAACCGACGAGGAGTTAGTTTTGTGGGCGTGGCGTCGCCGCGGCGAAGAGAGCCTGGCGGATCTCCTCGGAGACTTTGCTTTCGTACTATGGGATGCCGTAGCCCTGCGCCTCCTGTGCGTGAGAGATTTGCTGGGCGCGCGCCCTTTTTTCTATGCGAAATCGGCCGGCAATTTCTGTTTCAGCAATACGCTCGAAGTTCTCCACCAGGCGCCAGGCGTTTCTTCGAATCTCGATCCGCAATTCATAGGCGATTTTCTCTTGCAAGAGTGGTGTGAAGACGGGGCGAGGACAGTGTATCGGGATATTAACCGGCTACCGCCAGGACATACTTTGGTTTATTCAGGCGGAGAGCTACGCGTCCGTCGCTACACAGATTTTCCCATTGAAGAGCCACTGTCACTGAAGCGCCCAGAGGAATACGTCGCGCAATTCCAGGAACTTCTGGAGAAGGCGGTTCGCGACCGGTTGCCTCGTGGGCCGTGTGGCATTTTCATGAGTGGCGGACTCGATTCGACTAGCCTCGCCGCGGTGGCCTGCAAGATCGCCAAGAAAGATGGCGCGAGCGGCCCGTTGCGCGCTTACACGATCGACTGCCGGCCCATATTCAACGACCAGGAAGGTATCCTGGCGTCGCTTGTTGCAGAGAATCTCGGCACGGATATCGAGATTCTTTCCGGCGCGTACTGTCTCCCGTATGAAGGTTGGGAAGATTCGCTGCGGCGCACACCGGAGCCTTGTCACGATCCTTTTCTTCTTCTAAGCCAAAAACAATATCGCCAAGTGCAAGGCCATGCAAAAGTCGTCCTTTCAGGGTACGGTGGAGACGACATCCTGACCGGGCAGGCCTGGCCCTACCTGACTTGCCTATTCCGCCAGCGAAATTTCGCCACAATCGTGCAGGTGTATGGACGATACATGCTGAAGCATGGACGTATCCCGCCACTTCGGGGAGGTTTTCGCACCAGGTTGCGGCGATGGATGGGCCGTACGAACCCGCTGACAGAATTTCCGTCATGGCTGGAACCAAACTTTGTTGAGCAACACAATCTCCGCGAGCGATGGCGGGAACTTCAGGAATGGCCCAAGACGGGTCATCCGCTGCATCCCCTTGCTTTTGCCGGTCTCTCCAGCAAATTCTGGTCGAGCGTATTCGAAAGTGAAGACGCCGGCTGGACTGGCGTGCCCGTCGAGCTACGTGCGCCCCTACTTGATCAGCGCTTGTTGCGCTTCCTTCTGCGGGTGCCGCCTGTGCCCTGGTGCATGGAAAAGGCGCTCCTCCGCGAGGCTATGCGTGGCATGCTTCCCGAAGAAATCCGCGCACGCCCGAAAACTCCGTTTCCCGGTGATTCCATCAAGCATTTTATCGCGAGCGAGAAATGGAGCCCCTTGCCCCTTCCTGAGCCGGCTCCAGAGCTTCAGGAATTTGTAGATTGGGTGCGGCTCGGCACAACTCTGGCGACGGCCGCGGGTTCCAATCTTTGGGTTGGCCTGCGGCCTGTCTCACTAAGCTACTGGCTAAAGCAAAAGCCGTTGTAAACAAGGAACGGATTCGTTAGAGTTCCAAATGGAGACAATGAATGAAGAGAGCGTCCGAAGTACGCGCGAAGAAGCCTTATCAGGCACCTAAGCTCATTGTCTACGGCGACTTAACTCAGTTGACCATGACCGTGGCGATGATGGGGGGGCAGTTCGACAATATGAAGCTGACCAAGCGCACCTGATTCATGCTTTCAAGCAGTGTTGAATTGCGAAAATCCTCGCCAGTGACTTATCCCTATCGCGCATACGGCTTAACCCTCGGTTGTGACACTCCCGTTTCTGCCCTTGGGCCGGAACCCACTGAACTCGACCGGTGCGACATCATGGTGAATCTCGGTCCAGAGACGGACTGGGTGCGGGAAGCCAGGCGTCTACCGTCTCGCCTGGAGCACCCGAGGCCCGGAGAAATTGAACGAGACGATTCACCATTCACTCTCACTTCATACGGAGCCGGAGAATTTTTCGAGCTGGCCTACGGCAACGAGGCACTGTTCTTTGTGGATGGTGCGGCGGAACGTGTTTGGGGAACCTGTCTGCCGCCTTTCAACCATGACGATGTGGAGACCTATCTCCTGGGGCCAGTCATGGGATTTGTCCTGCGTCGCCGGAGTATCTTGGCACTCCACGCTAGCGCCGTATGTATCGGGGAACAGGCCGTCGCGCTGTGCGGCGAAAGCCAGTCCGGCAAATCCACGACAGCGGCGGCCCTCGCCCTGCGAGGAATCCCCGTCCTGTGCGAAGACATAACTGCGTTCATTGAAAAGCATGGAAGATTTCAAGTTGAACCTGGCTATCCTCGCGTTTGTCTCTGGCCGGACGCCGTGGAGAAATTGTTTGGCACCCCGGATGCATTGCCACGATTAACACCTAGTTGGGAGAAGTATTTTTTGCCGCTAGATGGCAAAAATGCGAAATTCGAGGAGCAACGTCGATTTGTAAGCGCGGTGTACCTTTTCGCTCCGCGCGTTGAAGAGGCTGATGCGCCGCGGATAGAAACAATGAGCGCTCGTGAGGCGCTTCTCGGTCTTGTCCAGAATACCTACATGAACTGGCTGCTGGATCGAGGACAGCGCGCCGCAGAGTTCGACGCACTAGGTAAGCTCGTCACGCAGGTGCCCATACGGCGGATCGTGCCGCATCTCGACCTCGGACGTATCGGCGCGCTTTGTGAGTTGATCGTCGCGGACGCGGAGCGACTATCTGCCGCTGATTGCTATGCCGCCCGGGTTTCCGTCCGTTGAGATGTATTCCCTCCGCGATTTCGGAGCGATGATCGCTGACACCGGCCGCTTCGGCGCATACGCCAAAGCGATTGCGGCTGCGGTGCGTCCCGGTGACACCGTCGCGGAGATCGGTTGCGGCCCCGGCGTCTTCTCGCTGTTAGCCTGCCGGGCGGGAGCGCGGCGTGTTTTCGCCATCGAGTCGGATGACAGTATTCAATTCGCGAGGCAACTCGCGGCCGCGAACGGTTTCACGGACCGCATCGAGTTTTTCCAAAGTGACTCGCGCAAGACGGAATTGCCGGAGCGCGTGAACGTCATCGTTTCCGATATTCGGGGCGTGTTGCCGCTCCATGACCACGCGATTCCGTCCTTAGAAGATGCCCGCCAGAGATTACTCGCGCCGGGCGGAATCATGATTCCGCTGCGCGACACGTTGAAAGCCGCCGTAATTAATGCGGATGAATATTACTCTCGCCTCATGTCCCCGTGGCAAAAGTCGGTTCCCGGAGTAGATCTCTCGCCATCGCTCTTGCCCATTCTCAATCAGTCCTACGGCTCGTCTTTCAAGAAGGATCAACTTCTGACACAGCCGCAGGACTGGGGTTTACTTGACTACACGGTGGGAGCCCCGACACGAGTGAATGCCGAACTGGATTTCCACGCGACGCGAAATGGAACCGCTCACGGGGTGTGTTTGTGGTTCGAGACACGGCTCTTCGAAGAAATCGGTTATTCCTCCGGGCCAGGTGCGACAGCAACTATCTATGGCCAACTGTTTCTCCCTTGGCTTGAACCGGTGGCGGTCGAGAAGGGACAGAAAATTCGGGTAGCATTGCATGCCGATCTCGTCGGCCAGGATTACATTTGGCGGTGGGAAACAACGATCTCTGCTGCGGCCGCCAGCCCTGAGCTCCACTTTCAGCAATCCACATTTCTAGGCGCAAATTTCTCGCCAGATTCGCTGCGACGCCAGGCGGTAGACTATTCTCCCCAGCTCTCTGAGGCGGGGGAGGCGGACCTATGGATGTTACAAAGGATGGATGGAAGCGCCTCATTGCAGATCATCGCGCAATCGGCTGCGCAGCGGTTCCCGCGCCTGTTTTCTTCCTGGCGCGAAGCATTCCAGCGTGCGGTCGACCTTTCTAAGGAATTTTCGCGCTAGCTTGTGTGCTGGTCATACAATCGCCAGGTATTCTTGCTCTTTCCGGCGAGCGTCCTGGTAAGCAATCGACATTTATCTTGCAACTCTGATACGCCCTAGGCAGAGTAACCGAACACCGAACAATGATACTCCGCCTCTCCAGCAGCTCACGCCGTGCGGCACTCGTTGCTTTTTCTTTCGCTGCCGCGTTCATCCTCTCTTATTTCAGCATCCGCAATGCGCTGGCAGCCCATTACGCTGGTTTGCAGACCGCCGCATCTCTACAGCGCGCCGCGCACCTCGAACCCGCTGCCCCGCGCAACTGGCATCTCCTGGGCCGCTATTGGCAGTACAACCTTGAGGATCCTGACACGGCCCGTGCCATTCGCTCCTACCATACTGCCCTGTGGTTGGACCCCGCCTCGTGGGAAACTTGGCTGGACCTTGCCGCCGCTTACGAATCGGAATCCAATGCGGTTGAAGCTCGTGACGCCTTTCTGCACGCCAAAAAGGTCTATCCACTTTCCGCTCAGGTTTCTTGGCAATATGGCAATTTTCTTTTGCGGCAAGGGGAGCTTGATCCAGCTTTCACTGAGATGCGCCTCGCTGTCGAAGGCGATCCCAAGCGCGCGGCGGAGGCCTTTTCCCGCTCGCTCCGTGCAGGTTCCAGCATCGAAACCACACTCGATCGTATCTTGCCGCCCATTAGCGAAGCCTACCTCGATGTGATTCGGGACCAATCGGCAGACGGTCACACCGCGAATGCCCTCAAAGTATGGGACCGCCTCGTGACCCTGCATCCCCGCTTTGCCTTGTACGATTCCTTCCCCCTGGTCAGCGCCTTGATGAATGAACGCCGCCTCGCGGAAGCCGCGAGAGTCTGGGACCAGGCAGTCGTTTTTGCGGGCCTGGCTGATGTGCAAAGTCCACCAGGCTCAGTCTTGTGGGATGGCGGATTCGAATCAAATGTTAAGGGTTTCGGTTTTTCCTGGCTTATTTCCGAAGGATTTCACGCCGTGCAGGTCAGCATTGATTCTCAGCAGAAGCACTCCGGTAATAATTCCTTGCGGCTTACATTTGACGGGAAGTCCAACGTCAATTTCGCCGGCGTTTGCCACTATGTCCCGGTACACCCTTCCACCGCCTATCGATTCTCGGCGTGGGTTAGGACCAATGGGCTCACAACGGACCAGGGCATCCGCTTTCAGTTGCATTCACTTGGAACGCTGGACACGTCTGCGGTTGTCACCCCGGAAATCCACGGAACTGTTTCCTGGGCTCCGATCGAATTACGTTGGTCCTCCGGAAGGGACGTTCAGGAACTGCAAGTTTGCGTGGTTCGTTTTCCCAGCGACGAGACTAACGGCAAGATTCAGGGAACGGCATGGGTGGATGACGTCGCGTTGGTTCCCGAAACCGCGGAGCATCCCAAACCATGAGGTTGCTTCGCTTTGGCATTTGCGCTCTGGTCGTGTTTGCCGTTGCTGCTCATGGAGGCGTTGAAGACTGGGCTCGGGCCGTGTTTGAAACCGGCGCTGGACTGCTCTTTTTCGCCTGGGCCTTGTGGATCGGCTTTACGCATGAAGAACAAATTCTTATTTCTCCACTTCTTCCGCCGCTGGCAACTTTTTCCCTCATCGTTTCCGGCCAGTGGTTTTTTCATGGCACTGCTTCCTTCTACAGCACGCGGACGGAACTCCTGCTCTTGCTCTCCGACCTGATCCTCCTCTTTCTTGCCGTGCAAGCCTTCCGCACTCTTCAAGATTGGCGTGGCTTCATTTGGTTCGGGATGGTGTTCGGCTTTTTAGTCAGCATTTTTGGAATTCTCCAGCACCTTACCTTCAACGGAAAGCTTTATTGGTTTCGGGAGATGCGTTACGGGGGAATCCCCTTTGGGCCTTATGTGAACCGCAATCACTTCGCCGGATTCGTGGAGTTGATTCTCCCGCTTGCCCTCGTTCCACTCGTCCTGGGCCGAGTACGCCGGGAGCGCTGGCCAGTTGTTGGTCTATTCGCCGTCGTTCCCATCGGCGCGCTTTTCCTCTCTGCTTCCCGGGGAGGTATCGTGAGTTTCGGCGTCGAGCTGGCTGTATTGGCTCTTGTCATGATTCAGCGGCGCACCCGGGGAAAGCAATTGTTTGCCGGCGCTGCTGTCTTGCTTCTGGCTTTGTTTATGGTTTACTGGCTCGGCGTCGGCCAGCTCCTACAGCGATTCTCCTCGCTCCAATCTCTTGAAGTCACCGCCGGAAAACGCGCCTCCATGCGCCGGGATACCTGGCAAATCTTCCTCCATCGCCCACTTGCTGGAACGGGACTCGGCACGCTGCAGATCGTTTATCCTCCTTACGAATCGCTCTACGATGGGAAGATCGTCAATCACACGCACAATGACTACCTCGAAGCGCTTGCCGAAACCGGAATACTGGGAGGACTCTGTTGTGCCTGGTTTCTGGGCGTTTTATTCCGTGAATCCCTTAGCCGACTCCGCCAGCTCAACAACTCTTTTGCCGGGACCTTGCAGCTTTCCGGCCTGGTGGCCTGCATGGGTTTCCTCGTACATAGCCTGGTCGACTTCAACCTGCACATCCCCTCAAACGCTCTTCTCTTTTTTCTGATGGCCCATCTCGCCACGTCCGAGATTCAGCCTGCCAACTCGCCGTCCATCCCCCGCGCGTCGCACCACTAGAGATCCCCGAAATCACTGATTGATTTGGACGTTCTCACTGTATAATCAACGCGGGGGTCATCTATACTCATGCAGCCAGTAAGACTGGGTGCGTTGGTGTGGTTTTGCGTTCCGGCCGCCCTGCTAGCGTCACTGGTCCTGCCCCCACCCACCCGCGCTCAGCAGGCCGTTCTTGAGACGCCGCAGCAGGTCAACGACCGCATACGCTCGTTGTCTGCGTCTGCGCGGGCAGTGCAGCACGACTACATCATCGGCAATGGAGATCTGCTGGACCTCGAAGTCTTCGATGTAAAAGAGCTTAGCCGAGAAGTCCGCGTAAGCCAGACCGGCTCTATCGGTATCCCGCTCGTGCCGGTCCGCTTGCATGTTGCCGGCCTGACGGAAGTTCAAGCCGAACAGAAGATCTCCGAGATCCTGGAATCCAACGGTCTGGTCTCTCATGCCGAAGTGAGCATTAGCGTTAAAGAGAGAAAGAGCAAGCCCATCACCGTTGTCGGGGCTGTTGCACATGCCATGGTTTACCAGGCGGACCGGGCCGTCACCCTCCTCGAAGTCTTGGCAGAGGCCGGCGGCCTTGCCAATGACGCTGGCGACACCGTCATCGTCAACCGGCCAGCCCAGGAAGTTCCGTCCGATCCGTCAGAGGCTCCGGCGATCGGCCCGGAAAATCCGGTTCCTGCTGCTTCCTCCGCGGCGGTTGCCCCCAATCCGTCCGCTAATACTCCACCGCCGGTTGATCCGCCTCATTTGAACAATACAATCACCATCAATCTGAACGAATTGATGGAGAGCGGAGACGCTACCAACAATATCGTCCTCCAGGCCGGCGACATCGTTACTGTTCCTCACTCCGGAATCGTCTATGTGCTGGGAGCGGTAACAAAGCCTGGTGGTTTTGTACTCGCGAACGACCGCGGCCAGATGACCACCTTAAAAGTTCTGGCTCTTGCCGGTGGTTTGAGCTCCACCGCGAAACGGGATCATGCTGTCATCGTCAGGAAAAACGCTCAGGGGCAGCAGCACGAAGTGGCCGTGGATCTCAAAAAGGTGATGCAACGCCAGGCGGAAGACGTTCAGCTTCAGCCCAGCGACATCCTGTACGTCCCGGACAGCGCTGCAAGGAAGGCCCTGCTTCGCACTGCGGAATTGGGAATTGCTCTCGGGACTGGCGTCGCTCTCTACCGCATCGCATACCGCTAAAAATGGCTGACGACGACAAACTCGTTCCTCGGGAAAATGGTTCCAACGGTGCCGCCGAATTGGTCTCCTTCTCGGCCCGCGTGCCTTCCTTTGACCTTTCCCCCCGGGAGCCCCACCTCTACGACTACCTGCTCATTTTACGGAAGCACCAGTGGCTAATCCTCTCCTTCATGCTCGCGGTCGTCACCATCGTGGCCATCGCCACCTTTCGCATGCAGCCCGTTTATGTGGCTACGGCTCGCGTCGAGATCGATCGCGAGAACGCCAATATCCTTCCTTTCCAGGGCGCGGATTCTTATGACTACATGATGGATCTTGAGAATTACATCGAGACGCAATCCAAGGTCCTCACCAGCGAGACTCTGGCCCTTCAAACCATTCGCAACAACGCTCTTTCGTCCCGCCCGGAATTTTCTTCGCCCAACGGACCCTCGGAAGCAGTCGCCAGCGGCAGCTTGGCGAACCAGAAACGTCCACCCGAGCTCGCTGAGTTTTTGGGAAGTCTCAGCGTGAAGCGCGTCCCCAACAGCCGTTTGATGGACGTCAGTTTTGAATCCACGGATCCCCAGCTCGCCGCCCGCATCGTCAACGCCCATATCACCTCCTACATCGAACAGAATTTCCGCAGTAAGTATGAGGCCACCACCCAGGCTTCCACGTGGCTCGCCGACCAGCTTAGTGAGTTGAAGATCCGCGTGCAGAGATCTGAGGACGCCCGCATCGCCTACGAACGGCAGAATCAGATCTGGACGCTCGACGACAAACAGAACATCACCACCCAGCGGCTCTCCGACATCAACAAGCAGTTGACCGACGCCCAAAGCGATCGCATGCGCAAGGAATCGCTCTACCAGTTTGCCAAGTCCGGCAATCTCGACGCCGTACCCGCGGTTCAAAACAACTCCGCCCTCGGCGATTTGCTTAAGAAGCGCAGCGATACCGCCTCGCAGTACACCGACGCCCTGGCCCAATACGGCCCCAATTTCCCCAAGGTGCAGCGACTCCAGGCCCAGCTTAAAGAATTTGATCAGGCCATTGAAAAAGAGAAACAGAAAATCTTGGACGTCCTCGAAAGCGATTACCATGAAGCGCAGCAGCGCGAAACGCTCCTGACCCAGGCGCTCGATCAACAGAAGGCGGAAACCAACCAGATGGCGGGAAGGCTTGTGGAATACAACATCCTCAAGCGCGAGGCCGAGGCCAACAAGACTCTTTACGAAGGTCTGATGACCAAGCTCAAGGAAACCGCGATTACGGCCGGTTTGCGCTCCTCCAATATCCGCGTCGTGGATCCCGCTATGATTCCTTCCACGCCGGCCCGTCCCGCCAAGACCCGCAACCTTGCCCTGGCTTTTCTCGTTGGCTTGGTTGGCGGCATCGGTTTGGCTCTCATGCGCGAGTATCTCGACAACACCGTCAAGTCTCCGGACGACGTCGAAACGCTTTCACGTTTGCCTTCCCTCGCCGTCGTGCCCCAGTTTGCCGGTTCCAATGGCAGCGGCAAGCGCCATGGTATTTTGCAAGGCTTCTCGTCCAATGGACATGACAAGCGTATCGAGCTGGTTGCTCAGCACCTCCCCAAGTCGCAAATGTCAGAAGCGTTTCGCGCCTTGCGAACTTCTATTTTGCTTTCCCAGGCCGATCATCCTCCCCAAGTCATTTTGGTCACCAGTGCGCTCCCCCGGGAAGGAAAGACCACTGCCGCCGCCAATCTTGCCGTTACGCTCGCGCAGCTCGGCGATAGCACCGTTCTCGTCGACGCCGACCTTCGCAAACCCGGCGTCGGACGCCTCCTCAATTTGGCCAGCGGAAAATATGCTGGTTTGAGTTCCTATCTGGCGGGTGTCTCAAGTCTTGATCTGGTGTCCGTCCCGCATCCCGCGATTCCCAATCTTGTCGCCATTCCCACCGGGCCGCTCCCTCCCAATCCCGCGGACTTGCTCTCCTCCCACAAGCTTGTGGATGCCATCGCCGAGCTGCGCACCAAGTTCAAGTTCATTGTTATCGATTCCCCTCCCGTCATGGCCGCGACTGACGCCGTGATTCTTTCCGTGCAAGCCGACGGCGTTCTTCTCGTCGTTCGCAGTGGCGAAACTCCCAAGGAAGCGTTCACTCGCACCCGTGATCTGCTGAGTAGCGTCAAGTGCCGGATCCTCGGCGTCGTTCTCAATGCTGTGGACGCCAGCGCTCCCGACTATTACTATTCTTATCGGTATTATCCGTACTCCTATGGATATGGTCCCCAGGAAGCGGCTGAAGTTTCGCATGAGCACGAAGATGATTCCGAAGCCATTGCCCATCGCGGCCCCCGCGATCGCGACGATGATTCCCAGGCCCTTTAAGGAGGCCCTTTGCGCTATCTGATCACTGGCGGCGCCGGTTTTATTGGTTCACACCTCGCGGAGCGGCTTCTCGACCGCGGCGACCGTGTCGTCTTGCTCGACAATCTCTCGACGGGCAGCGTCGAAAACATTCGCCATCTCAAGTCTTCCGGCAACATGCAATATCACCTCGATAGCATCGAGAATCGGCAGTTGCTCGCCGAACTCATCGATGACGCCGACGTCATCGTCCATCTGGCCGCCGCTGTTGGTGTCAAACTCATCGTCGAAAGCCCCGTCAAGACCATCGAGACCAATGTCAATGGCACCCAATTGGTTCTCGAAGCCGCTTGCAAGAAAAAGAAACTCGTCCTCACTGCTTCCACCTCCGAGGTCTATGGCAAAAACACCAACGTTCCTTTCCACGAAGACGCCGACCTCGTCCTCGGCCCCACGACAAAAGGCCGCTGGAGCTACGCGGCCTCCAAAGCGCTTGATGAGTTTCTCGCGCTCTCCTACTGGAAAGAAAAGAAGCTCCCCGTCATTGTCGTTCGTTTGTTCAATACCGTCGGCCCCCGTCAGACCGGCCGCTACGGCATGGTGCTCCCCAATTTCGTCAAGTCCGCCTTGGACAATACGCCCATCACGATTTACGGCACCGGCAAGCAATCCCGCTGCTTCTGCGACGTGCGCGACACCGTCGAAGGGCTTATCCGCCTTATGGATTTAGAGCGCTCCGTCGGCGAAGTCGTCAATGTCGGGAACACCGAGGAAATCACCATCGAGGGATTGGCACAGCGAGTGAAGGACCGCACCGGCAGTTCCTCTCCCATCGAGTACATCCCCTACGACCAGGCCTATGAACCAGGTTTCGAGGACATGATGCGCCGCGTCCCCTCGGTTGAAAAGCTGCATGCCCTGACCGGCTTCCGTCCGCGCACTTCATTGAACGAAATCATCGACCGCGTCACCGCCTTCTTTCAGCAAAAAGCCGAGGCCCTCGACGCTCGCAAGGTAGCCACTACCAGCGCTAACTGAGTTTCGTTGCTTGGCCAGCCCGCGCCGCTTACTTTGAGCTGTTTTCGCTACTTCTTTGCTATAAGTCCCTACCAGAGAATTATTTGGTTCGGTCTCGTGTGGGCCGAGGGCGCTTCTATGAGCTGCGCGTAATACGACAGCGTCGATTGTTTCCGAATGCTCCGTAATTCGTCGAGAATCGATGCCAAGCGCGGAGATCACTTCCTACAAGCCGGCTTCACTGGACTAATCCCGCCGTGGGAGCCGGATAGCTTCCGGATGGCCGACAATCCACCCGGAGGGCGGCATGGCTGCCGGACATTAAAAGACGCAAGCACCGGACAATCGGGCGTGCCAGCTTCTGCGCGGGCCCCGAGAGAGGGGATCACAATGATGTTCGATCCTTCACCGAGGATGGGCAGGAGTTGCTGCACCAAGTTGCGGTGCCCTACCCGTGCGACGAAAAGCATATTTCACGTTGGCATGCAGGTAATTATGCGAAAAACGAATTATTACCTCATTTCGCGCGCGAAGTGCTTTAATTATTGAACCGCCCGGGAGCTTTCGGAGCATCGAACGCTTCGATCGCAGCAAAAAGCAAAGCAGGGAGGATGCGATGAGTGTTGTAAACCCACTTACAAAAGACAAAGCCCCTACGGAAGCACACGGCCTATTCGATGCGTTGTCCAAACAGTTCGGGAAAATGCCGAACATGTTCGGACTGATGGCGTACCGCCCTGATGTACTTCGAAAATTCTTGCCGTTTTATTCCGCGGTGATGGAAGGGGGCACGGTCGAGCATCGCTACAAAGAGCTGGCGTACCTGAAAACGTCGCTGATCAACGCTTGCGAATATTGAACACGCGCACACACCGCTTCGGCGAAGCGGATTGGCATCACCGAGGAGCAGATTCGGGCGCTGGTCTTCTACCAACGAAGTAAGTTGTTCGATGAAAAAGACAAGGCGGTCATTTTGTTTGCCGACCGCGTGACGCGAGGTTCGGCAGCGATGCGGGACACGTCTTTGGCGGAGTTACGTAAGTTTTTCAACGATGATCAGATCGTGGAACTGACGCTGGTTACTTGCGAGGCGAATTTGACGAATCGTTTCAACAACGCCTTGGATGCCGAGCCCGACTTAGGGGATTAGGGCCGCACTCGCGCATGTTGAACGCGGTAACCGGAAAAGTGGAGTCCTGGTACGGCACTGGTCCGGTTAGCCGACAAATCAGGAGTTAGCCCCACATTTTGCTGGAGCAGCCCAGTGCCGCTGATATCGATTTACCGGTTTGGAATCTTAATTCTTACTGCTTTTGATATGGGTGGGCCTAAGCCAGTTTTCTAGGTTCACAGTGCCAAATGTGCGCGCCAACACGGTTGGTGGTTGTCCGAGGCCCATGTTTCCGATTCGCGTTCTTACTGTTTCTTCGGCGGATAATTCCTCAGCAGCTTCTCCACCGACTTCTGAATCTTCTTCTCACTTCTGCCGAGATTTAGTTTGATCTCGACCGCGTTCGACACGGCGCCGCGCCACACCAGTTTTTTTTCTGTCGCCGCATACATGTCCAGGTCAAGCTGCCCGGCGTGGATGGACGCCTCGGAAAGTGCGGCCAATCCGCCGCCCCACCCCGGGCCGTAGCCCCAGCCGTCGTGATACGCCATCCTCGGTGTCTGCCTGCTGAGGGCCGTCTGGTAACCGATGTAAAGGTCGGCGTAGTCCGAATCCGTTTTGAGCAGGCCTTTCTTGGCCAGCTCGGCGTCAATCACGAAGGCGATTTCCCGCGCGGTGATGTAGTCGACCTGCTGCACGCTCTTGATG
>Ga0210407_10000417_pt1 | contig 49148 bp, 39 predicted proteins | sample IncBWC27MmetaG_FD_150860 | JGI IMG/M metagenome (GOLD analysis project Ga0210407, IMG submission 150860) | Forest soil microbial communities from Barre Woods Harvard Forest LTER site, Petersham, Massachusetts, United States - Inc-BW-C-27-M | ecosystem: Environmental > Terrestrial > Soil >...
GGGGAAAGGCACTCTGAATCTGGCAAGACAAAACCATGTCTAACGATTTCATGCTCCGAGCCATCGCGCTGGGCCTTGAGAATGTCCGCACCGGCAACGGCGGGCCTTTTGCCGCAGTGATCGCAAGAGATGGGCGCATCCTCGCCGAAGGCGCCAATCGCGTCACCAGAACGAACGATCCGACAGCCCACGCCGAAGTCGTGGCCATTCGCGAAGCCTGCAGGGCGCTGGGCGATTTTCAACTTCTTGGCTGCGAACTTTACACGACGTGCGAACCGTGCCCCATGTGTCTCGGCGCCATCTATTGGGCGCGTCCGGCTCGCGTGTTTTATGCGTGCACCGCCGCGGATGCTGCCGCGGCTGGGTTCGACGATGCTTTCATCTATGACGAACTGAAGCATCCGCCGGCGGGCCGCAAGATGCCGATGGAGCAGATTCTGCGCAACGAGTCGCTGGCGATTTTCTCCGCTTGGAAACAATCGATCGATAAAACTCCGTATTGAAACCGCAGGCCCGCGAACTTCCTACGACTCGGGCCAGGCGCCAATCGCTCGCCGCAAATCCACTAGTTGCCCGAGGTGATACGAATTGTGATCCGCAAGCACCAGCGCTTGGCGCAAAATCGTTTGCCCGTCGCCATGCGGGATTTTTGCGTAAAGATCCGTTTTCGGATTTTTCACCAGTTTCGCCATCTCCGCCAGGTCGCGCTGGAAGGTTTGCACGCTCTTCTCCCAGGCCTCGTCATTGCTCGGGCCCGGAGTTCGGGGCCAATAGCCGCCGGGGAAGTCCGGCGAAACGTGTTTGGGGTTACGGCTGAACTCCAGGATGTCCCACTGCGCGATGCGCGCATGTTCGAGAAGTTGCCATGCCGTGTGACGGAGTCCCTTCACGAACGCGCCGCGTTTGCGCACGGGGTAGTCCTCAAGTGCATCCAGGAAATGTACGTGCGCGCCGCCGCCTTTCAACAAAGAAACCAGCTGCTCGCGCAAAATGCGATCGGCATTTTTCGATGAAGTTGCCCGGTTGCTACGCGCCGTTTTTTTCACTGGGTGGTCTCCACGGACAGAGTATGAGTCGCGATTTGCGGAAGCGTAAGAGAATTATAGCCCCGGTCACAAAGCCAAGCGCAAGGTTTCGCCAGCTTGCGGCCTGGGACTGCAAACTCCGCGCGTGGAGGACTAAAGCGTTTGCGCAAAAGGCGACGCCACTGGCATACTTTTGCGTCCCCCGTAAAACGCAAGAGGCGCAACCGATGAAACGCGAATACCACCATTGGCATTCTTCCAGGCTGGGCATCGAGATGGGCGTGGTCGTATACGGCCACTACGGTCCTCCCCTGCTGGGATTTCCCACGAGCGCGGGTGACGAATGGGAACTCGAAGGCCAGAGCATGGTGGGGGCGCTTTCGGACTTCATCGATAGCGGCAAAGTAAAACTTTTTACGGTCAATTCCATTAACGGCTACAGCTTTTACAACAAAGGCGCGCACCCATTTCACCGGAGTTACGTGCAGTCGGTGTTCGATTCGTACTTGCGCGAGGAGTTGGTGCCCTTTATTTGGGATAACTGCCAGTCGCGCATCGGAATATCCACCATGGGCGCGTCGTTCGGCGCGTACCACGCGGCGAATTCGTTGTTCAAACATCCCGATGTGATCAAGCGGTGTTTCGCCATGTCCGGTGTTTATGATTTGAAGAATTTCATGGACGGAATGTACGACGACAATTTTTATTTCAACAACCCGGTCGATTATTTGGCGAATTTGAGCGACGCCTGGTTTTACGAACAACTGGCTTCCTGCGATATTCACATCTCCACCGGCACCGGCCAATGGGAGAACAGCGGGCCAACGTACCGGCTCTCTGAGGTGCTCTCCAGCAAAGGCATTCGCCACTCGCTGGACAATTGGGGCCCCGAAGGCGGCCACGACTGGCCCTACTGGAAGCACCAGATGCGCGAATACATCAGCCGTTTGTTTTGATGATTCCGAGCCGCGCTGCCTCGGCTGCTCTGTTTTATGTGTGATATCATGCTAGCGGAGGTGCCTATGGCTCAGCTTCTGGTCCGCAACATCGAAAAGAAGGTCAAGCTGCGTCTCCAGCGCCGTGCCAAGCGCAACGGTCGAAGCATGGAAGAAGAAGTGCGCGATATTTTGCGCGATGCCGTCAAAGGGGAAGAGCCAACCGGCGGAGGCTTGGGCACGGAGATAGCCGAATTGTTCTCCAAGGCCGGATTTGATGAAGGCATCCCCGAACTGCGCGGTTTCAAGATTAAACCGCCCCATTTCGGACAATGATTCTTCTCGACACGAACGTCCTTTCTGCTGTCGCCAGTCCGAAAGCCGACCGCAGGATAGCGGAATGGCTCGATAAGCAGCCTCGAACTTCGATTTGGACATCCTCCATTACGGTTTTTGAGTTGTGTTACGGTTTGGCGATCATGCCGCTTGGAAAGCGGCGCACACTTGTCGCAGAGCTCATGGAAGAATTGCTAGCCACAAAAATAGGGGGACGCATTGCCGTCTTTGATGAAAACGCCGCCCGTCACGCCGGCGATCTGATGGCGCTCAGGCAAAAAGCAGGACGTCCGGTCGAAATTCGGGACACCATGATCGCCGGGATCACGCTCGCAACCAACGCTACGCTGGTCACCAGAAATGTATCGGATTTCTCAGATCTGAAGGTCCCGGTCGTCAATCCGTGGATCGCGGCGTGAGTCGGTCCTTCCCTCTGAATTAGAAAACCTCAAGACAATCCAAGATGATCGAGCTGGTATTTTCCGTTTTCGATGATTTGGTCGGTGTCGATCCAGACGTCGCAGTTGCGGGTAAGAACGTCCACGTGCGTAGTGGACTTCCAATCTGCGTGGGTTTGGCTGCCGTAGGGATCGCCGAAGGCGATGTGCACTCCGGGAAATTTTTCGTCTTGCAATAGATTGCCGATCATATCCGACAAACCAAGATTGGTGCCGAAGGCCAGTTCGCCGATGCGGTCGCTGTTTTCGTCGGTGTGGCAGTAGTCCCAGAATTCCTTTTCCAAATCCTTGCGCGCGCATTCGACCGCCACGAGGCGCGCATTTTTTATCGTAAGCACCATCGGCGTTTCCTGCAAATCGCCGTACTTGCCATTGAAATGATCGCCCGCGGTGGCGTCGCAAACAAAGGTGCCGTCGACTGTGGCGGGGGTGGTGAAAACTTCGCCTGCGGGAAGATTCGACCAGTAACGCTTGCTGATGAGTCCGCTGGTTTTCACCCAATCGAGGCCGCGGTCAAAGTGCGCTTTGAAGTCGGTGCCCGCGGAGGTCTTCACCGTGAGGGTTCCGGCGCGCAGCATGCGCTCGCGCAGGCGCTCGCTGAGACGGTCAACCATTTTGTAATCCGCGCGCATGCCTTGCTGCATGATTTCGGGAGTTACACCCACCATGTGGGCGTAGCGGATCTGGCGGCGCTCGACGACCCTGACGATTTCCATGCGCACGCCCAATTCGCCCTGCTGGGGCCGCATGCAAAGAACGCCGACGTCGGCGGTTTCGAGTTCATCCAGCACGGGCTGCGGCGCGTGAGCCATCGGCCGTGAGCCGAAGTCTTCCAGCCTCATGGAAGTGAAATGTGCGTGACTGGTGGTAAGGGCGCTGGCGATGCTGGCGGCAACTTCCTTGCTCGCCTCGTCGGAAATGAGAGCTACATGCTCGTTGGCATGGACAGCGAGACACGTTTCCACGGCGTTTGTGGCGCCTGGCATCAACTCAGCTTGTGCGAAACTGATGGCCATCCCAATTATTTTACCGAATTTTAATGGATTGTGTATCGCAGATTTGGGCGCTAGTTACTCAACGCCGACAGATTCATGCTTTGGCAGTCCGCGGCGAGATGCGATAGGCGGGGACCTGGCCGCCGCCGGAGGTGACGTTGGCGAGGCCGGTGGCGCTGAGGCGGGTGAGGAAACCACAGAGTTTTCCGCGGAAAAGATAGGGAGCGAAATCGACGAGCATGTCGCGGTAGTCGACTTTGCCGGCCTGGGCGATATAGGGAAAAACTTCGCGGCGCACGGGGATGCGCTCCTGGACGATCCAGCAGCCGTTGGCGGCCACCGATTTGTCGCCGGAAATGGCGCGGGCGATGGCGGCGTCCCAGGCGTCTTCGTCGCATTCCCAGCCGAGGGTTACGCCGGTGCCGCCATATTCGTCGCTGGGTTTGAGGACGAGATTTTCGCGTTCCTTGCGGATAAAGGCGAGCAGTTCAACGGGCTCGCCGTAGTGGGCGGTTTTTACATCGGCGACGACGCGCGTCCACGGAATATGCTTGCGGATCAGTTCGCGCTCGCCGTGGGAGAAAAGCGCCCCGTTTTTCTCGTCGGTGAGCACGGCGAAAAATGCTTTCACGTGGGGAATCTTGCAGCGGAAACTGTTGGCCACGCAGACTGCGTTGGCGGCGTACGCTTTCACTAGCGCAGAGCATTCGGCCGGGCGAGCGACGATGTCGTTGATGAGAACGCGGCGAAAAACGAGATCGATTTTGGTGTCGTGGGCCACAAGCTTTTTGCCGTCGAATTCGAGCTCGCGCGGATCGACGATCAATGTGGGCACGCCCATCCTTTCGAAGCGCTCCTTCAGGATTTCGAATTCGCTCCAGGTGGGGACATCTTCAAAATCGACGATGGCGATCTGCGGGCGCTTGGAGGAGCCGCCCCAATCCAGATAAGTCATGATCAGGGCGTCGAGAAGCTTGGCGCTGAGCGGATAAGTGTGCACGTCATATTTTTTCAAGAATCTGCCCATCATCGGAAGTTCGCGAAAAATCTCGGCGAGCGTTTCCGTATAGCCGGCGCCGGCCGGGGACTCGCCATTGTATTCGGCAAACTTCAAGGAATCGGGAAGCAAGAAAGCATCGAGGCGGGAAGCGGTGCTGGCGGGGCCGAAGCCTGTCGGAAGGCGCGCCAGGCGCTCCTCTTCTTCGCGGAGATGAAATTGCGCGAGGAGATGCTTGTCATCAAGGGCGGCGGTGACAATGCGCTCTCCGAGCTCAGCAATGGTTTCGGCGACGGTGCGGACGCGCTCTTCGTCTTCCGGCGAAAGAAAAAAGGGACGCAGGAAAGGACAGTGCACGCGCTCTGCGAAGGTGAGTCTGGCGCGCCGCAGGCGCTTAAATAAATCCTCGGGAAGGCCGGGCAAGCGCAAGAGCGTGGCTTTTAATATTTCGTTCCAGTCCCCGACCGGGTCGGAAGGCCCAACGGAAGATGTTGCCGCGGTGGTCATTTCGATTGGGCACCGGGTGGGACGGCCGCGGAAGCGGAGGCTGCGGCAGGGTTTTGCGCCGCTGAGGTTTGCGCTGCGGAAGAGGCTGCTTTCGGCGCAGACGGGGCGGCGGCAGCTTGTGCCGCAATTCCTTGTGACGCAGTAGAGCTCTTGGGAGCGCCGGTGAATCCGGCCGCCGCGCCGATACCGAGCATCTGTTCCCATTGCGGCCAGGGATACGAGGGGCTGTCGTTCAGCGCACGGTCAATCACCAAGTGGGCCATTTTCGCGACCACATGCTCGAAATAAAATTCGGTGATGCGTTCGCGTTCCATGTCGGGCGCGGGATTGAGAAAGTCGATGGCATAGGGAACGCCGTTGGCGATGGCAAATTCGATGGTGTTCATCTCGTAGCCGAGGGCCTGGTTGATGGTCTGTGCGTCCTTGACGATGCGCGCGCCAAGTTCGGCGGAGAGATAATTGTGGTCGACCAAATATTTGCGTTCCTTGGGGTCGTAGTGAACGGGTGTGATGTCGTTTTTGCCGAAGGTGAAGCAGCGGACGTATTGCGTGAAGTCGATGAACTGCTGGAGCGTCATGCAATAAGGAGCGGTTTTGTCGTAAGCCGCGAGCAGCTCTTGTTTGTCGTGCACTTTGTAGACGTGCTTCCAGCCGCCGCCGGAATACGGCTTGAGAATCGCGGGCCTGCCGACGTAGTCGAGCAGTCCATCCCAATCCACCGGATATTCGAGATTGTGCAGCGATTCGCTGGTGAGATCGATGTCCGCGGGATAACCCTTTTGCGGGAGCAGCACCGTTTTCGGTATGGCAATTCCCAACCGTTCGGCGACCGAGTAATTGAAAAATTTGTCGTCGGCCGTCCACCAAAAAGGGTTGTTGATGACGTAAGTGCCTTCGAGAACGGCGTGCTTCAGATAGCCGCGGTAGTATTCGACCTCATGCGAGATGCGATCGACGATAACGCTGTACTTCGCGGGCTCGCCCATGCGCGTGCCGCCGAGTTTTACGAATTCGGCGGAGACACCGTCCTTGGCGCCGAGAGCGTTAACGCGCGCGATGAAGGCCGGAGGAAAACTGTATTCCCGACCGGAGAGAAGGCCTACCTTCTTCATGATCGTGCTCCTGAAAAACTGAAGGACTGCGTTACTTTCGCTTCCGTACTCAGTTGACCGCGTGAGCCGAAGAGGTCTTGGGTTCGGTGACCCGGCCCCGCGTTTCCGCAACGAGGTGCCGCACGACGGCTTTGAGGTCGCCGGTCTCTTGATAGACGCGCAATTGGCGCTCGGCGCTGGTGCCTTCGTTCAAGATGGTGTGGACATATTCGACGGCGCTGCGGCTGCCGAGTTCATCGACGACGTCATCGACAAATTCAAGCAGTTCGGGGATCAGCGAACGCATCGGCACTTCCACCTCTTTGCCGAAGTCGATGAGCTTGCCTTCGATGCCGTAGCGGGCGGCGCGCCACTTGTTTTCTTCAATCAAAGCGCGGCCGTAGAGGCGAAATCCCATATTGCCTTTATAGAGGCGGTGAAGTTTTACGACGATGGCCTGAGTGAGGGCCGCGATAGCCACGGCTTCTTCGACTTTGGTGGTGACGTCGCACATGCGGAACTCGAGAGTGCCGAACGTCGGATGGGGACGGACATCCCACCAGATTTTCTTTCCATTGTCGATGCAATTGAGTTTCACGAGGAGATTGATGAAATTTTCGTAAGCGCTCCAGGACTCGAACTGCTCCGGCACGCCGGTGCGGGGAAAGCGGCGAAATACGGTGGTGCGATACGATTTCAAGCCGGTGTTGCGGCCCATCCAGAAGGGAGAGCTGGTGGAGAGCGCGAGAAGATGCGGGAGGAAATAGCGGACCATGTTCATCATGTCGATGGTGGTCTGCTTGTCGGGCATGGCCACGTGGACGTGCATGCCGAAAATCAGCAGGGAGCGGGCGAGCTGCTGGAGTTCCTCAATAATATTCTGGTAGCGCTCCCCGGGGGAAATGACCTGGTCGATCCAACTGGAGAACGGATGAGTTCCCGCCGCGGCAACCTGCAACCCGGCGCGCTCGGCGGCGGCTACCAATTCGCCGCGAGTGCGGTGCATTTCGATACGCAGTTCGGCAACGTTGTCGCAAATGTTCGTGCCGGTTTCCACGATCGACTGATGCATCTCATGCTTCACCTGTTCAACAATTCCCGGAGAAGCGGCGGAGACAAGTTGCATAACATGCGAACGCAATTCGCATGTGGCAGGGTCAATAATTTGGAATTCTTCCTCGACGCCGATAGTAAAACGGTGAGCCATGGAGAGGCCTTCCGGGTCGCCTAGTCATTTGGGAACTGCGAGCCCGTATCATACTCCCAGTGCGGGCGAAATTACACGGTTGGAGGGGCTCCGAAAACGCGATCCTTCAGTCTTGGCTGGAACTGGAGCTAGATTGGGCTGAGTGCCGAGCGGGAGAAAAGGGGCCAGGAAAGTCAGCGTCAAAGGCAAAGCCATGAAACTACTGTTTTTTTGTGGTACCCCCCTCCCCCCTTTTTCATAAGTGTTCATTCTAAAGGGGGTTGAAGTTCTTTGTTTTGATACACTTTTGGAAGTGTTCATTTTAAATGGGTTGCTTCGGTTCTGGTATTGCACAAATAGTTATTCGCAGTAGGGGCGCCGCCCTCGGAACGAGTAGGGATTCAGGGTGGAGAGGGATGAAGGTGAAGAGAGGGCGGCCGCGTGGCCAGGAGTGGAAAAGGCAATGAGAGCCCCTCCGGTCCAAAGGTTCGGGCGCTACAAAGGCGCGACTTGGGCGACATGGCGGCGAATTGCTGGGGGCGGGACATGAAGAATTATGGAAAGCTCGGAATAGGGAGACATCGGTAGTTCAGGGAATTCGCCTAGGGTGTGAGGCACACTTCCAACTGGAAAGATTATAGCGCGTAGTAATCATCTTGTCAAGAGAAATATTATATAGCAGATGTTGCAGAAAACAAAACACTTGCCGGCGAGCGTAGTCAGGCTGATTCCTCGGAACCACAGCATTCCGGATTAGCAGACTGTTGAAAAGGGAGTTTAAGCCGTTGGGCCGTTTGGCCTGGGCTGAAAACAAAGAAGATGGTGGGACAAACTCGCCCCCAGGTTCCATCTCAGTGCGTTTTCAGCAACCCGTTGGGCGCTAGCCTCCCTCCAGAATGGTTGGAACCAGCGAAGCGACAAAATGTTACCGGCATCCGTGGGCAATTTGTTCCCGCGGATGCCGGCCGAAGCAGCTCAACCTACAGCGAGCGGAGGAAGTTCAATAAGTCCTGCTGCTGCTGCGGGGTAAGGTGATTGAAGTTGCGGATCACGCCATTGGCTTCGGAACCGGGACTGGCGTGTTCGCGGATGGCATTCAAGAGGTCGCTCGTGCGCCCGTCGTGGAGGAAGAAGATGCGCTGCCCGACTCCCCACAAAGGCGCGGAGCGGAACTCGTCCGGTCCCGCGGCACCTTGGGAGACGCCGTCGGCGAGGTTGGTTCCCATATGATGGACGATCAGGTCGGAGAAGAGGTTGGCGGTGCCCGGGCCCAAGCCCGGCGTAAGGGAGGATGGTGCCGTGGGAAGCGCCGGGGTATGGCAGAGTGCGCAGCCGATGTTGCTAAACAAGTTGGCGCCACTGGAAATGGAAGTGGCTCCCCCTGGGTTCGTGCTTGAAGGCGCAGGAGGCGCTAGCAGCCGCATGAACATGGCAAACTGCACGACATCGCTAGGAACGGCGGAGTCCGGAGATGCGGTCATGTTGCTGCCGTCCTCGGGGGTGGGGTTGAGCCTGCAGTTGGCCGGGAGGCCGCCGCGCTGGGCCTCGTCGGGGCTGGCGCGCTCGTTCTGGAACAGCTCGTTGGTAACGCCCATTTCGACGTTGTAGGCTTCGCCGGCGAAGATTTCGAGTGATTTGTTCTGGGCCTTCCAGCCAAAGCGGGCGATGGCGCCGTCGTTGCCGTCACGGTTAGGATGGCCGGTGATGCCGAGTTCATCCTTGGCCCGGCCATTGGAATTCATATTGGAAAGAATCGCTTCGTCGGGAATGTTTTCCATGAGTCCCGTGCCAAAGAGGGGAGTGGGTATGCGGAAGATGACGTTATTCTGCGCAAGATGGCGCGCGAACTCCGGCTGCTTGATTCCGCAAGCGCCGGCATCCCCGCGGCCGGTAATTACAAACAGGTCGTGAACACCGCCGTCTGGCGAGTTGCTGAGCGAGCCGTCTCGATTCATGAAGAATTTGAAACGGGCCTCGCGAACGGGGCCATCGGGCGTGATGAAGCTGGGAAGGGCATTGAAGTTATTTGCAAACTGGATCTGAGGATTCTGACCCAGGAAGGGAAAGGCCCCGGTGCTGGGGCTGGAGCCGCCGGTGGCTGGCTGGGCGTGGCAGCTGGAGCATTGGTTGCTGTTGAAGCGGGGTCCCAGGCCGTTGTTGGCGCCCCCGTGGACAACTTCCGTATCCAGAAAACGGCCTTGGCCGTTGTTGAAGAAGTCGGTTGCACCGGGGGTTTGCGCGAGGGAGGCGAGCGGCTGGCCGGCATCAATCGTGCCGCCACGGACACCGGGATCGCGCACGACAAGTTGGCCAAGCAGCACACTGGCGGAAGATGCGAACAGGATGAAGGCAAGACACGCCACCAATTTGTTCACTTGATAGGGTCTAACTTTTGCGATGAGACGAGCGATGGCTCTTTGCAGCATTGGTTCAGCTCCAGTTGTTATGACCGGTGGCGCCACAGTGCGGGCAAAGCGACAGCGTTCCGCCTCGGGGCAGACTTGGGCCAATTCTCCGGCTTTCACGGAATAATCAGAACGCCCGGATAGGTCTTAGCTCGAATCGAGCAGCGCTGGTAAACTCGAAAGTCCTAGCGTTGGTCTGGGTTTCTGTGGGTGACAAGCTATGGAAATGTACCGTGCATGTCATTTGACCCGAGGGCCAGTTTTGGGACACTGGTCTAAAACTGGTTTGCGGTGGCTGGGAAAGGGCCACGGCCAGAGCGCCGCCGAGTATCCCCTGGAGTTGCGAAGCGCGGAACATGCGGGCGTTTGAAAAAGAAAAAGGACAGACACGAATGTCTGTCCTTAGCAAAATTGCGTCTTTCGAGACTCAGCAAGAATGCGAGTCGTGGCGTTAGGCTGCCCCCATGGCCCTGCGTTGCTGAAAGCATTCCCGGCAAAAAACAGGGCGGCCTTGGGTAGGCCGGAAGGGAACGGTAGTTTCCTTTCCACATTGCGAGCAGTTGGTCTTGGTCTCCGAGCGCATCTGGGAGCCGCCGCCTCCTCCGCCACCGCCCTCCGCACGCTTGGCTTTGCAGCCCTTGCACCGCTTTGGTTCGTTTTTGAAGCCCTTGTCGGCGAAAAACATCTGCTCGCCAGCAGTAAAAACAAACTCGGCGCTACACTCCGAACACTTCAGGACCCGATCGTGGTATTCCATGAGCCGCTCTCCCCTAGGCCCGAGTGGGGCAGGGAGTGGGTACAGATCGAACCTAGGGCCTGGATGCTTCGAGATACCGAAAACCGGGGAAGCCGGGCGCGGATCCCAAGGGCCTGCTGGCACGAATCTGCAAGAAAAACCCAAACGTCTCTGCCTAACCGGGGCCTGAATCTCGGAAGTGCAGCGCCGAGCCGCGGAACGAGCGGAGATTAATCCGCTTCGCGCCGCTGCTTCTTGCGCAGTCGCTTCCGCGAAAGCGCTTCCTTGGCCCGGCGTTTCTCACCGGGCTTCATGTAGAAGCTATGCTTCTTGATTTCCTTGATGATGTCTTCCTGTTGCACCTTGCGTTTGAAACGGCGCAGGGCATTTTCCAGAGATTCACTCTCTTGGATGATGACTTCAGCCACTGTATTAATTCACCCCCAATCCGGTTCGGATTGGTTTCTTGCGGCGCCTCTCACCTGCCGATTTACGGCAGGCTGGTAAATCTGCGGGCACCGCCCCTGTAGAAGATTATCGCATGAGGTTGCTGGCATCTTCTAATCAATTGGAGGCATCGAAGTCAAGGAATCTTTCTGCCTGAACCGATAAATCTTGGTACTAAACCTACCTCATAACCTTTGAGATACGGGCTTACCATAAAGATATCAAATGAGAATGGGGGATTTTCCGCGGCGCGGGAAGGGATGCGCGGGGGTCCCGCTATCCGGATGAGTTTGCGTGGGCTAGCGCTCCGCGCTTGTGCTCCCCCCTGCTCCTTACGTAGAATGAGCCGCTTCTTAAGGCGCGCCTCGGGGGTCGACCATGTCCGCAATGCGCGATGCGATTGGAGTATTGCTTGCGGGAGGCCAGGGCGAACGGCTTTGGCCGCTCACACGAGACCGCGCTAAACCCGCAGTTCCTTTCGGCGCGCTGTATCGCATCATCGACATAACGCTGTCTAATTGTATTAATTCGGATTTGCGGCGGATTTTCGTACTCACACAGTACAAGGCGCTGAGTCTCAATCGACACGTGCGCGCGGGGTGGTCGCCACTGGCGGGATTGGGCGAGTACATCGAAGTGTTGACGCCGCAAATGCGGGTTTCGAAAGAGTGGTATCAAGGGACGGCGGATGCGGTTTATCAAAACATTTATTCGCTGGGCAGCGAGCGCTCGAAGTACGTATTTATTTTGTCGGGCGACCATATTTACAAAATGAACTACGCGAAGATGCTGCAGCAGCACTTGGACTCGGGCGCCGAGGTTACCGTCGCCACCATCCAGATTCCGGTGCAGGAGGCGGCGCGCCAGTTTGGGGTCATTGAAGTGGATAAGGATTGGCGGATCATGGGCTTTGAGGAAAAGCCGGCCGAGCCAAAGCACTCGCCGCATCATGCGGGTCACTGCAATGCCTCGATGGGGATTTACATTTTTAATACGCAATTGCTGATTCCGATTCTGCTTGCGGATTCCGAAGATCCGAAATCGCATCACGACTTCGGGAAGGATATTTTGCCGCGGATTATTTCGAAGCACCGGGTGTTTGCTTACAATTTTGTGGATGAGAACAGCAAGGAGTCGCTTTATTGGCGGGACGTGGGGACGGTGGACGCGTACTACGAAGCGAATATGGATTTGGTGAGTGTTTCGCCGGTTTTCAATCTTTATGACAGCGCGTGGCCGCTGCGGACGTGGATTCACCAGTACCCCCCGGCGAAATTTGTGTTTGCCGATCCGGAACGCATGGGCGTGGCGCTGGATTCCATCGTGGCCGGCGGATCGATTATTTCTGGAGGCCGCGTGCAGCATTCGGTGATTGGCACGGATGTGCGGGTGAACAGTTATTCTGAAGTGTCGGAATCGATTATCTACAATCACGTGAATATCGGGCGGCACTCGCGGATTCGGCGGGCGATTATTGATAGGCACGTTAGCCTGCCGGAGCGCACGGAGATTGGCTATGACCGAGAGGCGGACAAACGGCGATTTCATGTTACGGACTCGGGGATTGTTGTTGTGGTGCGGCAGGAGTCGTTGATTGAGGAGCCGGAAACGGCCTAGCCTGTCTTCAAAAAAAGGAAGAGTGAGCCCAGCAGCATGCTCGTCGTCTACGGTGTCTACCGTCTGCGTCCCAAGCGTGTGGCCTTTCGTAACGACTTCTGCCGCACTTGCCAGGCGCCTCGCCGAGCGTTCCAGCAGCGCACGTTCGACGTCTTCTACGTCTACTGGATCCCAATTCTCCCGCTCGGATTCTGGAAGCGCTGGTTCTGCACCGTCTGCGGCAAGCAGCCTCACGTCAACACCGGAACGCGCCGCCCCTTCAAATGGATCGGGCTCGCCATTCTTCTTCTTATGGCTCCCGTTTTCTGGTTTATCCCGCCCGATCCGGAAATTCCGTCCACGGCCTTTTGGCTGTTCCGCATCGGTTTTCCGGTCGGCGCCGTTCTTCTTCTGACGCATCTGCTGCGCGAGCCCAAAGAAATGTCCTTCAAGGAACAACTCGCCCAGGTCCCGCCCGCCAACGACACTACCTGCCCCTTTTGTGGCACTCACCTGCTGGTCATTACCTCCCAAAGCTCCTGCCCCTCCTGCGGAGTCCTCAGACTTTAGCGTTTGCCGCCGTCATATGTTTTGCGCAATGGAGCGAGCCAAGCCCCCGCAGATGTTCTAAATCCCTCGCCTCAATTCAAGCGGCGACCAATGGTCCGAGCAATCACCCGTTTCCAGTTTCTGGTCTGGTACAATCTTCAGTTCACAAATCCAGAGGAGAGCACACAGACATGTCTACGAAGATTGCCCGCGTACATGCACGGCAGGTGATTGATTCGCGGGGAAACCCGACGGTGGAAGCGGATGTCGTTCTTGAAGGCGGAGCGCTGGGGCGCGCGGCGGTTCCGTCGGGCGCGTCGACGGGAGAGCACGAGGCGCTGGAATTGCGCGATGGAGATAAATCGAAGTATCTGGGGAAGGGCGTGCTGAAGGCGGTGGGCAACGCGAACGGCGAAATCGCAAAAGCGATTGTGGGACTCGATGGCGCCGATCAACGCGGGTTGGATCACAAAATGATTGCGCTCGATGGGACGCCGACGAAGTCGCGGCTGGGCGCGAACGCGATACTTGCCGTTTCCATGGCGGCAGCGCGCGCGGCGGCGGTGGCGCTGAAGCAGCCGCTGTACAAATATCTTTCGCGCTATTCCACGGATACGTCGGCGAATCTGCTTCCATGCCCGATGATGAACATTCTCAATGGCGGCGCGCACGCGGATAGCTCGGTGGACTTCCAGGAGTTTATGGTGATGCCGGTTGGGGCGCCGAATTTTTCGGAGGCGTTGCGGTGGGGGGTGGAGATTTTTCATGCGCTGAAGACGGCGCTGAAGAAACACGGATATTCGACATCGGTTGGCGATGAAGGCGGTTTTGCGCCGAGCTGCAAGTCGAATGAGGAAGCGATCCAGATCGTTTTGGAAGCCATTGCCGCTGCTGGTTACAAGCCCGGGGAGCAAGTGAGCATCGCGCTCGATCCGGCTTCCAGCGAGTTTTACGACAAGGCCAGCGGGAATTACGTTTTCAAGAAGTCAGACAAGTCGGCGCACTCATCGGCGCAGATGGCGGCGTACTGGACGAGCTGGGTGGAAAAATATCCCATCGTGTCGATTGAGGACGGTATGGCGGAAGACGATTGGGCGGGGTGGAAAGCGCTGACGGAGTCCGTGGGGGCGAAAACGTCGAAGAAGAAAATTCAGCTGGTGGGGGATGATCTGTTCGTGACGAACACGACACGGCTTTCGCGTGGAATCAAGGAAGGAATCGCAAACGCCATTCTGATCAAGCTGAATCAGATCGGGAGCGTAACGGAAACGATTGACTCGATCGAGATGGCGCGGAAAGCGGGATACAACTCGATTATTTCGCACCGCTCGGGCGAGACCGAGGATACGTTTATCGCGGATCTGGCCGTGGCAACGGCTGCGGGGCAGATCAAGACGGGATCTGCCAGCCGGACTGATCGGATCGCCAAGTACAACCAACTGCTGCGGATTGAGGAAGAGCTTGGCGCTTCCGCCAGATTCAACGGCAAGGCCGCGATCGGCTGACGCGCGATCTTCGGCTTTTAGAAGGCATGAACTGCGCGGTGGCGGAGGCTAAGCGTCGATCAGATTTGCGAATAGTCGGTCGGGCGCAGAATCGTGCTGGTGATGTTGGAGACGATGCTTTCGAACGCGTAGCGCGGCGACGCAGTTAGTTTTTTCCACTCCGGCATGGAACCGAATGCTTTCCATTTCGCGCCGCGCTCATCGAGGCTGGGGAAGCCGATCATGTAGGTGAGGCACGGAAGTTTCGCGCCGATCAGCACGTCGCCATAAAAAATCTGCCAGAAGCCGGCTTTATCGAAGACTTCAAATTCACCGGAATTGAACATCTCGACTTTGCGGCGATGATCTTGATCGCTGGGACTTTCGTAGGTTCGCAATTCGAAGATGCGATCCTTGCGCTCGGCGGTGGCCGCGGGGACTTTTAATTTTGGCCAACCTTCGAATGCGCCCATCAGCGAGCTGTCGATGCGTAGCATCGCTGGCTGGTCCGCGGGAGCCGTGAGGAACGGCGCGCCGGCTTTGAGATATTCCGCGTCCTGCCCAAGTTTCCATTCGGCCCTCGCGAGAATTTCTGCGGATGGTGCCGGTAGGAGGACGTGGTAGCACGGGCTGGGTTCGCCAACTTCCACGTTGAAAACGCCAACGGGGCCGATTCCCAAACGGTTCAGCGCGGGGACCAGCGCTTCGTGCAAGAAGGCGTCGGTGATTTTTTGCTGGCGGCCGGATTGCACGTGGTATTTGCGGAGCTCGTAGCATTCGCGGGGCTTGGTGTTCGAAGCGGAACTTTCTTGCGCTGCCGCGCCGAGTTTCGATGAGCCAAATGCGGCGGTGCCCGCGGTTGCTGCCAGGAATTTTCTTCTGTTCATGTGATTTCGCTCCTCACGTATATCGCGTTCGAATTCTGCGCGCTAAGGTGTTCCTCTTGCGAGGTTGCCATAATAGCGGTAGTGGCCGGTGATTTTCCAACTAAAGAGGACGTCTTCCATTTTGGGCCCACGGCCGATGTTGTGCACCACCAGATAGCGCGCGGTGGAAGGAGACGTGCGGTCGACAACGATGCCGATATGGGGAACGCCGCCGCCGAGGTCCCAAGTGACGAGGTCGCCGGGAGAATAATCCTCCGCGCGACTGGAAATGGAGAGCGATTCTCCTTTGTGGGAGAAAAATATCAGAAGGTTGGGGACGCGGCGGTGATCGATGTTCGAATCGGTATGAGCGAGTCCCCAGCGGCGGCCATTCGAATAGGCGGAGAAATTTTGCTCCATGTCTTCGTGGACTTCTTTTTGGAAATCCACGCCGAGAGCGCGATATGAGCGGATGATTTCGTCGGTGCAGACGCCGGTGTCCGCGGGAACGTCGCCGCCGGGGTAGGGGATGCGAACGTAGGCGGGATCGTAACGGACGGCGTGATTGGTGCGTTCAACGGCCGCGGCCGACAATTTTTTCAGGAATTCTTGTTTGGAGTGCTGTTCAGCGTTATTGGTTTGCGGCTGAGCGGCCGCCATCGCAACAGAAAACAGCACCACGGCCAGCGAGAGGCGCAGTGAAAGCTTCTTTCCGCCGAGAAACCACATGCGAGGGATTCTATCAGGAAAGACTTTGCATGCTGGCGCCAGCCGGTTTTGTGAATTTGCAGGCGGCGTGTACTCTGATGTTGCAAGAGCAGGCGCGATGGCAAAGTTCGACAAGCACATTTTTATTTGCATGAACAAGCGTGAAGAAGGGCATCCGCGGGGATGCTGCGATCCCACCGGCGAAGGTGAGTTGCAGCGGCTTTTCAAGACCAAACTCGCGCAACGCGGATTGAAAACGCTGGTGCGCGCCAACAAATCCGGCTGCCTGGATCAGTGCGAGCTGGGGCCGACGGTGGTGGTCTATCCCGAGGCGGTGTGGTACGGCCACGTTTCTCCGGCGGACGTCGATGAAATTATCGAGTCGCATATCATTGGGAACCAGCCGGTGCAGCGACTGGTGCTTGCGGATTCACAAGTGAACGCTCCGCGAGACAAGAACAAGGCGAAGCCCTAAAAGTTGTAGGAAATGCCTCATGTCCAGCGGCGTCAATTCATCGACACAAGAGAGAGATTTGCGGATTCGACAGGCGCGCGCCGAAGAAGTTGAAGCTTTGACCCGCGTGATCAATGCGGCCTTCGTTGTCGAGCGCCCCTTTATCGAAGGCGACCGCATCGACGATTGCGGTACTCGCGAGTTCATGGAAAAGGGCATATTCCTGATCGCCGAAGACTCAGCGGGCACGGCGGGCTGCGTGTATTGCGAATTGCGTGGCGAACGCGGCTATCTGGGCTTGCTGGCGGTTTATCCGCAGCGCCAGGGCAGGGGTCTGGGCCGCGAGCTAATGCGTGCTGCGGAAGAATATTTTCTCGGCGCGGGCTGCCGAGCGATTGATCTGCGCATCGTCAGCGCGCGCAGTGGGTTGCCCGAGTTTTATGGGAAGTGCGGTTATGAAGAGACTGGCACGACGGAGTCACTTGCTCAGGTGCCGGCCAAAATCCCATTTCACTTTATCAACCTGACCAAGACGCTTGGCTAGACGTTCTCAAACTCGCTTAACGCGAATCGAGGGCAGCGAGAAGCGCCGCGGGGGTGGAGTTGTCACCGAAAGTTTCGCTGAGATGGGCGAAGCGATCGACATTGCCAGGGCCGAAGATAAAACTGGCGCCGAGCTGCAGGGGATTCGAGCCCAGTTTGTGCTGTTGGTGGCCGGCGGCGCGAGCGCGATCACGGCTTTTAAAATTGTCGCGGCGAAGAAGGTGCAGCAGATTAGCGGAGCGCAGATTGGCGACGCGATAGGCTTCGCGCTTATCGTCGATCAGCAGAGGAAAGCCGATGCCGGTTTCCTCGCGGAAAATGAGGGCATAGTTGCGGTCACCAAGACCGATCGCTGCAAGGGACGCGCCCTTGCCCCGGAAGGCTTGCTCGTGTTCGCGCAACTGCGCGACATGCTCGCGGCAGAAGATTCACCCGTAGTGACGAAGAAAAACGATGATGGCGGGGCGGTTCTCCCACAGCGAGCCCAACCGGATTTCCCGGCCGTCGGGGTCCGGAAGGACGATGTCCGCGAGTTGCTTGCTGAGAGCTTCTTGCACGGTAGGCCATCATTGAAGAGCGGCCCGTGTTCTGTCAAGGGGGCGCGTCAGTGGCACGGCGAGCCGTTTGCAAATGGCGTCCATTGAGGCAGAATACCTGCTCGAATTTGAGGAAACGTTTTCGGGGGAAAGATGAATCGTACAGTTGCCATCTCAGCGCTCTTGTTTGCAGGAATTTCGCTAGCGCCGGTCCACAGCCACGTGGCTGCGGACGAGCAGGCACTCGCGGGATACTCGGCCGATTCTTCAAAGGCGGAGCGCCAGTGGGAAGAGAAATTTAAAGCTATTCCGAGCCCGGACAATCTGCGCGAATACATGCGGCATCTCTCCGCGCGGCCGCACAACGTCGGGACGCTCGCCGATAAAGAAAATGCCGAATGGATCGCCGCGAAATTCAAAGAGTTCGGGCTGGACACACAGATTGAGACGTTCGAGATTCTTTATCCGACGCCGAAAGAGCGCGTGGTCGAGCTGGTGGCGGGCGGACCAAAGTTTGTCGCCAAATTGCAGGAGCCGCCGGTGTCGCAGGATCTCACTTCCAGTCAGCAAGCCGAACAGTTGCCGACGTACAACGTGTATTCGGCGGACGGCGACGTGACCGCGCCGCTCGTGTATGTGAATTACGGCATCCAGGAAGACTACGAGCAGCTCGAACGGCTCGGCGTTTCTGTTAATGGCGCAATTGTGATTGCGCGTTACGGGCACTCCTGGCGCGGCATCAAGCCAAAAGTTGCCGCGGAACACGGTGCGGTGGGCTGCCTGATCTATTCCGATCCGCGAGACGACGGCTACTCGGCGGGAGTAACTTTTCCGGAAGGCCCTTTCCGGCCCAAAGACGGTGTGCAGCGCGGCAGCGTGGCGGACATGCCGATTTATCCGGGCGACCCGCTGACTCCAGGTGTTGGCGCAACGAAAGACGCGAAGCGGCTGGATTTCAAAGATGTGCAGGTATTTACGAAAATTCCAGTGCTGCCGATTTCCTATGCTGACGCGCAGCCGCTGCTCGCGGCGCTGACAGGCCCGGTGGCGCCGCAAGCATGGCGCGGCGGCCTGCCGTTGACGTACCGCATCGGCTCGGGCCCGGCCAAAGTTCATCTAAAGCTGAAGTCCGACTGGAACGGTTTGAAAACCATCTATGACGTGATCGCCAAAATTCCCGGCTCAACGAATCCCGATGAGTTGGTGATTCGCGGCAATCATCACGATGCCTGGGTGAATGGCGCGGAAGATCCTCTCTCCGGTATGGTCGCTGTGATGGAAGAGGCCCGTGCGCTCGGGGAACTATTGAAGCAAGGCTGGAAGCCGAAGCGAACGATTATTTATTGCGCATGGGATGCCGAGGAACCCGGCCTCATCGGATCGACCGAGTGGGCCGAAGAGCACTCCGACGAATTGCGAGCCCACGGCGTCGCCTACATCAATTCCGATGGCAATGGCCGAGGATATCTATTCGCCAGCGGCTCTCATTCGCTCGAGAAACTCATCAACGACGTTGCGCGCGACGTGCAGGATCCAGAAACAAAACTGTCGGCCTGGAAACGCCTGCAGCTTCGGCAGATTTCCCAGCCGCGTTCACCCGAACAGCGTCAAGAAGCGCGGACACGCACCGACTTGCGGATCGGCGCGCTGGGCTCGGGCTCCGATTACGGAGGGTTCGTGCAGCATAACGGCGTGGCGTCTCTGAACATTGGATTCGGCGGCGAAGACGGCAGTGGAATCTACCACTCCATTTACGACGATTTTTACTGGTACACACATTTCAGCGATACCACCTTCGTTTATGGACGAGCGCTCGCGCAAGTGGGAGGGAGCACGGTGATGCGGCTGGCGGATGCCGATCTTCTGCCATTCGAGTTCGGCAATTTTTCCGAAACCATTCAAACTTACGCGAAGGAATTGAAGACGCTCTCCCAGAAAATGCGCGATGACATCATCGAGCGCAACAAAGAGCTGGAAGAAGGCGTATTCACCGCGACCGCCGATCCGCGAGAGACTTCCGTGCCGCCGAAAAAAGAGACGGTGCCGCCGTTTTTGAATTTTGCGCCGCTGGACAACGCATTGGAATCGCTGACCCACAGCGCCGCGGAATATCGCAAGTCATTCGAGCATGCCAACGCAAATGGAGGCGCCGCGCTGGCAACGGCTTCGATTGCCGACGTGAACAAGCTGCTGATCGAGAGCGAACGAAAATTGACCACGCCGGAAGGGCTGCCGGGGCGTCCCTGGTTCAAACATCAGATTGACGCGCCGGGACAATACACCGGTTACGAGGCAAAAACGATTCCCGCGGTGCGCGAGGCCATCGAGCAAAAGCAGTGGAAAGACGCGGATGAGGCCATCGTCGTGGTGGGACGCGTTTTGCAGAATGAGGCGGAGCTGATTTCATCGGCTTCCGCGAAATTGTCAGCGGCGAGTCATTGATTTAACCTTCGTCTGTACGAGGTGCCAGCGAGGGTTCCGGCGAGAAACGGAATCTTCGCACAACCTCGCGATATTCGAGAATAAAGATAAAAGTTGTTGCGTGATGCAACGGAGAGAATCCCATTCCTTCCTATAACCTGGCGATCATCGGTTTCGGAAACGTCGGCCGCGCATTCTTGCGCCTGCTCATTTCGAAAGAGTCCGAGCTGCGTCGTCGATATGACATCCGCTGGAGGCTGACCGGCGTGGCCACCCGGCGTTGCGGCTGGATCGCGGACCCCGACGGGTTGAACCCCATCGCCATCCTCAATGGCCGCTTTCCCGCGCAAAACCCCAGTCCAGCGGCGCCTTATAGCGCCCGGGAGTGGCTCGAGAAGTCCCGCGCGGACGTTTTTTTTGAAGCCAGTTCCTTGGACGTACAGACCGGACAACCGGCCATCGACCACCTAAAAAGCGCGCTGGAACTTGGGGCGCATGCCATAACCGCAAACAAAGGGCCCGTCGTGCACGCGTTTGAAGAACTTCGGACGCTGGCGCACGAGAAGAAAAGACGATTTCTCTATGAAGCCACGGTGATGGACGGCGTCCCGATTTTTTCCATGTTTCCGCTGGGCTTGCCGGTAGTGGACATGCGCGGATTTTCCGGCGTTTTGAATTCCACGACCAACATCGTACTTACTGAAATTGAAAAAGGCCGGTCGTTCGATGAGGCGGTGCGGCGGGCCCAGGCGATGGGCGTGGCTGAGACGGACCCTTCCGCGGACCTCGACGGATGGGACGCGGCAGTGAAGGTGGCGACTCTGGCCATTGTGCTGATGGGTGTGCCCGTAAAAATCGAGCAGGTGCAGCGCACGGGAATTCGCGAGCTTAGCGAAGAGAAAATCCGTTCGGTGCGCGCGGCGGGCATGCGTTACAAACTGGTGTGCCGCGCGGAGCGCCGCGGAGAGGGAGTTGATTGCACCGTTAAACCGGAGTTGCTACTAGCGTCCGACCCGCTGGCAAATTTGGAAGGATCGAGCTCCGCGATTCGATTTGACATGGATGTGTTTGGATTGTCGCTGGTGGAGCACAACCCGGGAATCGAAGCGACAGGTTACGGATTGCTCGCGGATTTTGTGCGCGCGGTGCAGGCGTGAGCCTGTTAGTGGTTCATCGTTCGAAACGAGTGGCGTATGCGGGTGCGGGAATCGCGGGGTCGCAGCGTTCATCGCGAATCGGTGCGCCGGCGGTCAAACGCAGCGGGACGATCCCGGCCCAGACAGAAAGCGCGTAGTCGGGAACGTCGTCTTCTACAGGGCCGGATCGCACCTTTGCGGAAACTTCCGTGAGCGGCAAACGCAGTATGCTGGTGGCCTTGAGCTCTTTTTCGCTTGGCTGTCGCGCGTCGTTCCAGCGCCCGGGCACAATTTTTTCCGTGAAGGCGTGCAAGGCTTCCAGTTTTTCCTCGGGCGAATCCACCAGCGTTGCTTTGCCCAGCGCCACGACAGAACGATAATTCATCGAATGATTGAAAACGGAGCGCGCCAGCACGAGTCCATCCGTGAGCGTGACCGTGATGCAGACGGCAAGACCGTCGCTCAGATTGCGTAACATGCGGCTTGCCGCGGAACCATGAAAGTAGATTGCGTCTCCGACGCGCGCGAACATCGTAGGAATGACGTAGGGCTGGCCTGCCACGGAAAAGCCAACGTGGCAAACGAATGCTTCGTCCAGCATTTTGTCGATGGATTCGCGGTCGTACACGGCGCGCTGCGGCTCGCGCACCACCCGCGTACGCTCCGTTGGCGAAAAAGATTCTGGCACGACACACCTCTTGGAGAAACGTGGCGCGAAGCGGCGTTGTGTGGCCGCTCATTTGATTTCTAGCCGGCGCCAAAGCGGCATGAGTGAGGAACAACCACGCAAATCGTAACATGCCGTCGATGCATTTCGTTACGAGGCTGCGTTGATCGGCGCCCAAACGGCCTCCAATTTGGATGGAGGCGCGGCGAGCTGGCTTAGCACTATACCAAGCAGGTTCATGGAAGCCGTCGACTGTGAGAAACTAGCGGACCGGAGAATCGCATGAGCACATCGGTGATGCATGGCACGCAAAAGAGCCCGCTGGATATTGCTTGGGTGCGCGAGCAATTTCCTTCGCTGAAGATGCAGGTAAACGGCCAGACGGCGGCGTTTCTGGACGGGCCGGCGGGCACGCAAGTTCCGAAGCAAGTAATGGATGCCATCCGGAATTACCTGCTCAACGCGAACGCAAATACTTATGGCGCTTTTGCCACCAGCCTGCGGACAAATGAAACGATTCTGAGAACGCGCGAGGCCATGGCCGATTTTTTCAATTGCACCTCCGAGGAAGTTGTTTTCGGCCAGAACATGACGACCATTACGTTCGCGCTTTCGCGGGCGATCGCGCGCGATTTGCAGGCCGGCGATGAAATTGTGGTTACGACATTGGATCACGACGCCAACGTCGCTCCCTGGCGCGCGCTGGAAGAGAAGGGCGTGGTGATCCGGCAAGTTGATATCCGCGAGGAAGATTGCACGCTGGACCTGGACGATTTGAAGCGCAAGATAACATCGAAGACGAAGCTCGTGGCGGTTGGCTATGCATCGAACATCGTGGGCACCATAAATCCCGTCGCCGAGATTACGAAACTGGCGCACGCGGCGGGCGCGTTGATGTTCATCGATGCCGTGCACTACGCGGCGCACGGCCCTATCGACGTGAAGGCTCTGGATTGCGATTTCTTGATTTGCTCGCCGTATAAATTTTTTGGGCCGCACATGGGAACGCTGTATGGAAAGCGCGAACATCTCGAACGGTTAAAGCCATACAAAGTGCGGCCGGCCACCAATTCTTCCCCCGAGCGTTGGGAAACCGGAACGCAGGTGCAAGAGCTGATCGCCGGGATTGTAGCGGCCGTCGACTACATCGCGGAATTGGGCCGGCGCTGCGATCCGGGAGCGCGGAATCGCCGCGAGGCTCTGCTTGCCGCCTACGCCACGACCGTGCCCTACGAACGCGCCCTGCTGACTAAGCTTATTTCGGGATTGCAAACCATTCGCGGCGCAAAGATTTTTGGAATTACAGATGAGCGGCGATTCGACGAGCGGTGCTCGACACTCTCGTTCCGTCTGGGCGATCACAATCCAACGGAAATTGCCGCATTCCTGGGCGACCGCGGAATTTTCACCTGGGACGGAAACTTCTATGCACTGAACTTGAGCGAGCGCCTCGGCGTCGAGGAAAAAGGCGGCGTGTTGCGCATCGGCTTGGTGCATTACAACACCGCCGATGAAGTCGACCGCCTTCTCGTCGCGCTTCGCGAATTCGCCGCGCGCTAACACTTGTGCGAAGCGCGCCGGCGACGAAAGCGCGCGAGTGAAAATTCCGAGGGGACATGAGCAAACGACCGAAACCAATTGTGCTGACCGTGCTGGATGGCTGGGGCTATCGCGCGGAAACGCAGGGCAACGCCATAGCTCTCGCGCGGAAGCCGGCGTATGACGAACTGCTGAAAAAGTTTCCAAACACGCTGATCCAGACTTCCGGCCCGTTCGTCGGCTTGCCTGAAGGGCAGATGGGCAACAGCGAAGTGGGCCACATGAACATGGGCGCCGGGCGCATCGTGCACATGGACATGACGCGCATCGATTTGCTGGTAGCGAACAAGCAGTTCCCCAGTGTCCCGCTCTTTCAGCAGGCCATGGAACGCGGCCGCCAGCGCCAACTGCATTTTATCGGGCTGCTCAGCGACGGCGGCGTGCATTCGCACATCCAGCATCTGTTTGCCCTTCTCGAAATGGCCAAGCAGGAAAAGGTCGAAAAAGTTTTCGTACATTGCTTCATGGACGGCCGCGATACCCCGCCGCACAGCGGCCGCGACTTCGTGCTGCAGTTGCAGCAGAAGATGCGCGAACTCGGCGTCGGCGAAGTCGCCACGCTGGTCGGCCGCTACTACGCGATGGACCGCGACAATCGCTGGGAGCGCGTCGAACTGTCCTATCAGGCGATGGTGCATGGCGTCGCGGAGACGCGCACGGATGATCCCGTCGGCGCGCTCCAGAAGAGTTATGAAAAAGATGTGACCGACGAATTTGTAAAGCCCGTGGTGATCACAACGGGAAGCGGATCCTCGGCATCACCTGTAGGGCTGATTCGGGACGACGATGCGGTAATCTTTTTTAATTATCGCGCTGACCGGGCCCGTCAAATGAGCTGCGCACTCGCCGCGCCGGACTTCGATAAATTCGCCGACGCCGGGCGGCCAAAGAATCTCTTCTACGTCGGAATGACGCAGTACGACAAGAATTGGCCGTGGCTAAAGTTTGTCATCGCGCCAGAAAAAATGGAGCAGATTCTCGCCCAGGTGTTTGCGAACTTGGATTACAAGAATTTACGCACTGCGGAGACCGAGAAGTACGCACACGTAACTTATTTTTTCAACGGCGGCGTGGAGAAGCCCTTCGCCGGGGAAGAACGCATCCTGGTGCCGTCGCCAAAGGTAGCAACCTACGATCTAAAACCCGAAATGTCCGCCGCCGGAATCACCGAAACCGTCGTCAAGGCCATCGAAAAGGGCGAATTTGACGCCATTATCATGAACTACGCCAACGCCGACATGGTTGGCCATTCGGGCAAACTCGAAGCCGCCATCAAAGCGGTGGAAGCAGTAGACGCCGGACTGGCGCAAATCTACCAGGCGCTCAAGCCGCGCGGCGGCGCTTGGATCATCACCGCGGATCACGGCAACGCGGAAACCATGATCGATCCCAAAACCGGCGGCGCGCATACCTATCACACTACCAATCCCGTGCCCTTCATTCTCGTAACCGACGACGAAAACGTTCGCCTCAAGCCCGGCGGCGCACTGCGCGACATTGCTCCAACCATGTTGAGCGCCCTGGACCAGCCGCTTCCCGCTGACATGACTGGCACCGATTTGCGCATTCTGCCGAAGTAAGCCGCCGGCCCTGGAGATGAGCTTCGATGTTGCGACGAACGGAAACTCCGCGACCGACTTCCCGCAGCGCATTCGGCAGCGTCACCGTTCCCGGAAACAAAGCGGGCGCTATTGTTTCGCTCGGGCTCGTCGTGGTCGCGTGGCTCGCGCTTCCCGTGGCGCGTCCGTTCATACTTGGCACGGGTGGCCTCGGTCTTCTCGTTGGCTTATTTCTCCGTTGGAAGCACACTAGAGATAGCTGAACTCCGCGAATGAATCGCACCATTCCATCCGAAACAAAACTTGTGATTTGCGTCTGGCATCCGTTCACGGAATGGCGCCCGAAGCCGCTGATGTCGGATGCGGTCCGCAAGCGCTGGCCGGAGATGTGCGTTGTGCATCTCCCGGACTACGAGCGCTTGCCGCAAGAACTTCCAGACACCGACATTTTCGTCGGTTACTCCTTACGTGCCCAGCAACTCGTCGACGGAAAAAAACTGAAGTGGATTCACTCTACTGCCACGGGTGTTGCGCAATTGATGTATCCCGAACTGCGCGATTCCGGCATCCTGGTCACCAATCCCAGTGGCGTTTTTTCCGTGCCGATGGCCGAGCACACCTTGGGCATGCTGCTTGCTCTAGCCCGGAATTTTCCGGAATCCGTCCGCTTGCAGGATCAAACCATCTGGTCGCAGCAAAAAATCTGGGACCAGCCCCAACACTTGACTGAACTCAACGGCCAGGTGCTGCTCGTCGTGGGATTTGGTTCTATCGGCAGAGAGCTTGCCAAGCGCGCCCGCGCTTTCGACATGCGCGTCTGGGGCGTCACGCGCTCCGGCGAAGGTGACCGCTCGCATGCGGAAAAAATTGTCCCGGTTGCAAAACTAAACGAGGTCTTGCCGGATGCGGACTACGTCGTCATTGCCGCGCCTGAAACCTCCGAGACAAGGCATCTGATAGGCGCGGCGCAAATCGCCCAAATGAAACGCGGCGCGCGGCTCATCAACATAGGCCGCGGTTCGTTGCTCGATGAAGCGGCTTTGATCCACGCCCTGGAAACCGGGGCGCTCGGCGGCGCGGCAATCGACGTGGCAGCGACCGAGCCTCTTCCTCCCGAGAACGCTCTCTGGAAAGCTCCGAACCTCTTCATCACCCCGCATATAAGCGCCGTCAGCGACCGCCTATGGATTCGCGAAACCGAACTGCTCCTGCAACTACTCGAAAGATGGTTCGACGGACGCGAATTATTCAATCAGGTCGATTTCGCGCGGGGCTATTAAGCGAGGAAAAGAATTTCACGGAAAACGAGGAGCTGATTGGCAAGAAAAATGACGCGGTACAAACCCGGGATGTAAAACTCAGCCACAAATCACCGAGGAACGGACCTGGCCGTCCCCCGACAGAAAACGAACAGCTCGATCAGTCGCCCACGCCGCCCTTCACCGCCTCGTACCCCTCGCGCGCATAAACAACGTATTTCTGTTTCTTGCCCTTCTGATCCAGCACCGTCAGCGGCCCGCCATCCGGCGCCACCAACTCCACCTTCAGCTTGTGAAACTTTCCATCCTTCGCGCCATTCGTCGGCGAATAAGAAATGCTGTACTGATGACGCAGAAACGCGGCAACCTGCTGGAAAATCCCGGGAATTTCGCCGTCAAATTGCGGGAACCACGCATAGCCGCCCGTCAATTGCGCGAAAGTCTTCAGTTGGTTTTCAGCTTGCAGATAGGTCAGGCCTGGGCCGGAAGCGCCATGCAACTCGCGCACGTTATTAAACGGCTTGTCGAGTCCCACCGCAAAAATTGCCACATCGCTCTGGCGCAACTGCTTGAGAGTTTGATCCAGCGTGTGCTTCGAAAAAGTATCGACTCCCGTGGCCAGTACCAGGATGGATTTTTTTCCCTTCACGTCTTTCAATCGATCGTTGGTCTCTAAAATCGCATCGAAGATATTCGACTCGCTGAAACCCGGAAAATAGAGATGATAGATGGCGTTGCGCACTTCCTCTTTGTTTTGCGTAAAGTCCACCTCGAGCCGCGTCCTCATATCAAACGTTTCGAGCGCCACCCAGTCCTTCTGCTGCAGATTCGGAAACAGCGCGTCCGCCCAATATTTTGCATATGCGGCGAACCATCCATATCCCCGCGCGCTGAATTCCATCAGTATGACCATCGTGATCGGAGCATCGGTGGGCGCAAAGTTCGTGATCGTTTGCGGCACGCCATCATCGATAATGCGAAAGTTTTCTTTTTTCAAGCCGGTCAAAATATCCCCGTGCTGTGTGGTGGCTACCACATCCAAGGTGACCACCGGAACTTCCACGGCGATCGTTACTCCGCCTTGCGGCGGCGGTTGTTGCGGTGCCGCCGGAGCCTGCGCTGGAGGCGGGGTAGGCTGCTGCGCCGGTGAACTGCCTTGCGGCCCTGGCTGGGCCTGCGCGAAAGCCGGGCGATCCGCCACCACAAAAATCAGGACCGCCACCAGTCCCGCCAGCGCTATGCGAAAACGATTTGCCTTCATGCGACTCCCCCTATTGAGCGTTCGACACTTCCCGGCAGCTCACACCAATGTACTCTAGAACTCCAAATCTCATTCCTGCCGGTTGAATTTACGCAACGCCATGCCACCCTTGCGGCGGAGCTCCCACACCTGCATGTTAGTATGAAGCACATTCGCAGCAAAACGTTTGCTGTAGCAAGAGGCTGTTTTGGGCGCGTGCTGCTAAAGATGACGATGGAGGATGGATTCGTGAGCTTTCACCCAAAACGAAGGGTTTTGACGCCCGCCTTGGGCCTTTTCTTGGCGGCAAGTCTCCCGCTAGCCGCGCAGGCCCCGCCTGCTGCTCCGGGAATTCCCATCAATAATCCGTCGCCCGTGGGCGATACCGCTGCTTTGGCAAAAGAAGCGCAGGGCTGGCTCGCGGACCTCATCCGCATCAACACCACCAATCCGCCCGGCAACGAAGAGGCCAGTGCAAAATATATCGCCGGTATTCTGGAAAAAGAAGGCATCACTTCCGAACTCCTAAATGTTGCGCCCGGACGCAGCGCGCTCGTCGCTCGCCTCCGCAGCACGGCCATGGCCGATCCATCCAAGGCCCTGTTGCTCGTCGCGCACATGGACGTGGTCGGTGTTGATAGGTCCCGATGGACTGCCGACCCCTTCGGCGCCGTCATTAAAGACGGCTATTTGTATGGCCGCGGCGCCATCGACGACAAAGGCATGCTCGCCGCTAACCTCGCCGCCTTCATCGCATTGAAGCGCTCCACCGTCCATCTGAATCGCGACGTCATCTTTCTCGCTACCGATGACGAGGAACAAGGCGGCGATGCCAGCATCAAAATCCTCATCGCAAAATACTGGGACAAATTTGCCGCCGGGTTTGCGTTGAACGAAGGCGGAGAAGTTTTCCTCAAGAACGGAAAAGTGCAATACGTCGCCATCCAAGCCAGCGAAAAAGTTCCCATCAACGTCGCAGTCATCGCCAAAGGAACCTCCGCCCACGCTTCCCGCCCCACAAAAGACAATGCCATTGTCCACCTTGCTGCCGCAGTAGCAAAGATTGGCGCGTATTCTGCCCCCGTCCGCTTCACCTCGATCGTGCGCCGTTATTTCGAGCAGCTCGCCACCATCGAAGACGACGAAATGGCCAAGTGGATGCGGTCTCTCGATACCGCGGACCGCGGCGAACACGCGCAACGCGTCATCTCCGACGCAAATCCCTTGTGGAATTCTATGATGCGCGATTCCATCGCGCCGACGATGCTCTCCGCTGGCGTGCGCAACAATGTGATCCCCGCCGAGGCGCGCGCCAACCTGAATATCCGACTTCTCCCGGGCGACACCATCGATGTTCTTCTCGCCGATTTGACCAAACTCGTCAACGATCCGCAGATCCGATTCGAAGTACAGCCGGACGCCGGGCTCGCCGCGCCGCCATCGTCTCTCGAATCGGACTTTTACAACATTATCTCCAAAGACGCCGCGCAGGAGTTTTCCAACGTGCCCGTGGTGCCATTCCAATCGACCGGCGCCACGGACTCCGCGCAACTCCGCCTCCACAATGTCCAGGCGTATGGCCTGGTGCCCTTTCCTCTCAGCGCGGAGGACTATGCCAGGATGCATGGCGACGACGAAAGAATTCCGCTGGCTTCTTTCAACAAGGGCGTTGACGTCCTGGCGCGAATCATCGCGGATTTTGCCGGCACGCGGTAGCCATACAAGGGTTTTCACAGCTTTCTGTGCCACTTGCAGAAAAAGGACGATAGCCCCTTCCGTTTTGGCTCAAGGCAGGCAACAATATGGGTCCTATCGAACATGAATTTTCGCCATTCCAAAATTGTCTGCACCATCGGTCCGGCGAGCTGCTCGCCCCGGATCATCGATCGCTTGCTCAGCGCCGGCATGGATGTGGCGCGGCTCAATTTTTCGCACGGCTCCCATGAGGACCACGCCAGGAATATTGCTCATCTCCGCGCCGCCGCGATCAATCACAAGAAACCCATCGCCATTCTGGCCGATCTGCAAGGCCCGAAGATTCGGACTGGAGTGCTCGCCGGAGGCGGCCCCGTGCTCCTGCGCACGGGACAAGAATTTGTAATCACCACGGCAAAGATTCTCGGCGATTCCACTCGCGTCAACACCACCTTCACTCCGCTGCCGCATGAAGTTCACCGTGGAGATCGCATCCTGCTCTCCGATGGCCTGATCGAACTCCGCGTTTCGCAGGTGCGCGGTCCTAATGTGATCTGCGAAGTGGTCAATGGTGGCGCGCTCGGCGAGCATAAGGGCATCAACCTGCCGGGCGTCGATCTCCGTGTGCCCGCTTTGACTCCAAAAGATAAATCCGACCTGGCCTTTGCTCTGAAACACGGCGCGGACTACATTGCGGTGAGTTTCGTGCGCCGGCCCGAAGACGTCGTGCTGGCGAAGCAATTGATTCGCCGAGCGAAAAAAGAAACTCCCGTAATCGCCAAGCTCGAAAAGCCCGAGGCCATCGAAAACCTCGACGCCATCCTGCGCGTCGCCGACGGCGTCATGGTGGCTCGCGGCGACCTCGGCGTCGAAATGAATCCGGAAAAAGTTCCCGTAGTGCAAAAAACTATCATCGCGCGCGCCAGGGAATTTCGCAGGCCGGTCATCACCGCAACGCAGATGCTCGAATCCATGACTGAAAATCCCCGCCCCACGCGCGCGGAAGCCTCGGACGTGGCCAACGCTATTTTTGACGGCTCGGACGCCGTCATGCTTTCCGCGGAAACTGCCTCGGGCAAATATCCCGTCGAAGCTGTCGCCATGATGGCCGCGATCATCGAGGAAGCCGAAGCGAGTATTCGTGAGTTCCCCCGGCCTTCCACAACGCAAGAACGTCTGAAAGTTGCGGAGACGGTGGCCGAGCTCGTCTGTCACGCTTCCCGCGAACTGCACATGAAATTGATTGCCGTCTTCACCCACAGCGGTTTTACCGCGCGTCTGGTCTCGCGCTACCGTCCGCTGGTGCCCATCATTGCGTTTTCTCCGGTTCCTGAAACGCGCCGCAGGATGGCGCTGATCTGGGGCGTGTTTTCGCGCGACATTCAGGATGTGCGCAAAATCGATGGCCTCGCCGCCATCGCCGAGAAGCGCCTTATCGAAGAACGCCTCGTGCGCAAGGGCGATGTCATTGGAATTGTGGCGGGAACTCCGATGGGCATTCGCGGTACCACGAACTTTATGAAGTTCCACGTCATCGGGGGCCCGCACTAAGGCCCGCTACGCGCCCCAGTCGTTGTTGCCCGTTTCAAGCAGCGCTAGACGCTTCTAATTAACCCAATTGTCCGGCCGCGACGGCGGCTCTTTCTTATGCTTATTGATGTACACATCAAACCGCTTCCGGTTGCGTTTGAGCTGCCAGTCCGAGACCGTATTCCGCACGTTGTATAAGAACGATCCGCGCCGCAAGTACACGTAGCCCACCAGCATCCCGCCGAGGTGGCAGATGTGGCTCACGTTGTCCCCGGCGGATCGAAGAATCAGCGGAAGAAAAAACTCCAGCCCCGCAAGCAGCAGCACGAAAGACCGCATGGTCATCCGCACGGGCAAAAACATGATGCCCACTTGACGGTCCGGAAACAAAATGGCGCAAGCCGCGAAAATCCCGAAAATAGCGCCAGAGGCCCCTATCGTCGGAACATACGAAGCCGGATGCCCAAAGAACACCGGAATCGTTTTAACAAAAACTTCGATGAGACCCGCTCCCACTCCAGTTAGAAAGTAGTAGCGAATAAATCGCGACTTGCCCCACACCAATTCCAGTTCGCGCCCAAACATCCAGAGCATCAGCATATTGAAAAACACGTGCAGGAAATCGTCTGGATCGTGGAAAAAAAGATAGGTGAAGGGCTGCCAGATACGCAGGCCGGAAACTACACCCGCAGGCACAAGCCCGAACCAGGTAAGCAACTGATGGTGTGCGACGGGACCCGAGAAAACCCTGACCAGCACCTGCAAAAAGAAAACCGCGAACGTGGTGATGATCAGCCACTGCACACCCGGCGTGATGTAGAAATTGAAGCTGACCCGGTAGTTCTTTATGCCCGAGCGCGACGCCATATTCCCTAAGTTTACGGTGCAGAAACGCGCCCGTCAAAGCGGCCCCCACGTTCTATATAAGTACGAAGATGCTATATGCTGGGACGCAATCCGCCATGTCATTCGTGGCCCGCGAATTAGTCCAGCTTTTTGCGGGCGAAATAAAAAAGCGACGCCCCTAAGAGCACAAACATAATCATTCCAAATAGATTGCTGGTCGCCAGCGGCCCCATCAGCTTCGGACCGAACGCAAAAAGATCCGCGCGCCAGGGAAGTCCCAGTGCCGCCGTGAGCCAGTGTGGAACGCGATTGGAAATCTCCGGATCCTGCAAAAGAGCGATGACGATGCCGAGCAATCCAAAAACACCGCCGGCAGCAATCAACCCGCTGGAGTAGAGCGCGCCAGGGCTGGCTTCGCTCTCGTCTTTTTTCTTGGTCGTAGCTTCGACAAGCGATCTCAGCAATCCTCCCGCAAACATCGCCGCCGTCGTGCCCAGCGGAAGATACGAGCCAGTAGCGAAGGCCAGCGAACGCACGCCAAGAATCTCCACCGCAATCACCAACGCCACGCCCATGAGCACCAGCCGCCAGGGCAACCGCCGGTTGAGAATTCCGCTGATCACCGTAGCCATCAGCCGCGCCTGCGGAGCCGGAGCTTTGTCGCTCCCGATGCCCTGCGCCCACTGGTATTCGATCTGCTGCGAACCGGAGTCGTAGAGATATTCGCCGTCGGGAATCTCGTGCGAACCCAGCGAATTGATCAGCGTGTAGGTCTTGCCCTTGTACACAAAAGCAGATTGCTCCACTTTGACGCCTGCGGGCAACGCCTGAATGCTCACCGGAATTTTCGTGGGGATATATTTTTCCAGGCCCTTATTCATCAGGTTGAGCGTGGTGCCGATCGCCAGCGTCGAAACCGTTACTCCGATCAGCAAACCCATCTGCTGCCAGAAAGGTGTAGAGCCCACGAGATAACCCGTTTTCAAATCCTGCGAAGTGGCCCCGGCAATCGCCGCCGCGATGCACACTACCCCGCCAATCATCAGCGCCAGCACTTGATAATTCGGCGCGGTCCAGCCCGCCACGAAAAAGATCGCGCACGTGGCCATCAGCGTTGCGATGCTCATCCCGCTGATCGGATTGGAAGAGTTGCCGAGCAGCCCGCTGATGCGTCCTGCAACGGTGACGAAAAGAAATCCAAAAACAACCACGAAAACGCCCGCGAAAAGATTCTGGTACCAGTTCGTCTCCGCGCCTTTCAGCGGATGGAACGTAAGAAGCACCCACATCATCGCAATGATGACGATCGAACCAAGGACCACCACCCGCATCGGCACATCGCGGTCGAGGCGGCTCGCGGCAGTGGTCTCCCCACCGCTTTCCGCGCGCACATCTTTTAAGCCGGCGCGCAGCGCGGAAATAATCGTAGGCATGGTGCGAAGCAGCGTGATGAGACCCGCAGCCGCCACCGCTCCCGCGCCCATCGGACGAATATACGTGCCCCAAACCTGGTCGGGGCTCATCTGTGGAATGGGAATGGTTGAGGGATAGATCGGCAAACCGTTGGCGAGCTGCCCGTAAAACTTAATGGCAGGCATGACCACGAACCACGAAATGATGCCCCCGGCAAATAAAATCCCGGAAACGCGCGAGCCGATGATGTAGCCTACGCCAAGATATTCCGATGTGATGGTGGCGCGAAACGATGCGCCCGGGAACCAGTTCGGACGGCTTTCCGGCTGCGACGTCCACGCCTGCACGGTATTCATCAAAAAGGTATATGCGCCACCGATGCCCAGTCCCCAAAACACGCGCCCCGCAAAAGAACCGCCGCGCTCACCTGCAACAAGAACGTCCGCGCACGCTGTACCTTCCGGAAACGACAAGTTCCCATGTTCTTTCACGATAAGTTGGCGGCGCAGCGGAACCATGAAAAGCACCCCGAGCCACCCGCCCAAAAGCGCCAGCGGAAAAATCCGCCAGAAAGTGAACTCCGATCCGAACCCGAGAAAGATCAGCGCTGGAATCGTGAACATCACCCCCGCCGCCAGCGATTCCCCCGCGGAGCCGGTGGTCTGCACGATGTTGTTTTCCAGAATCGTGGACCGGCCGAAGGCCCGGAGGATGCTGATCGACAGCACCGAGATAGGAATAGAAGCCGACACCGTGAGCCCTGCGCGCAGACCGACATACACAGTGATCGCACCAAAGAGCAGCCCAAAAAGCGCACCCAGCACGACCGCGCGGATCGTAAATTCCTTCAGGGTCTCTTCTGCCGGCACGTAGGGCCGGAATTCACCCGGAGGTGCCGTGGAACTCCATGGACGATCGCTCACCAAAGCCTCCTTCGCTTCTGAATCCAATTTGGTTGGCCATGTTGCGGGGGGATTATGCCGCAGGAGTGCGAGGTGGAGGAAGCGAACTTTCAAAGCACTCGTTTCTTTCGCCAAGGAGCGGAAATTCGTTTTGGGCTTAACGGGACGCCCCACCCTCCACCTTTTTTGAAACGACATGATTCCAAAGGGTTTGCGGCGAGGGGTGACTAAACGATATGATTCTAAAGGGGATAGAGGTGCGGAAAGTGTGCAGGGGGGTACGGCTAAATGAACTGCCGCGCGACTGCGATATGTCCATTAATTATTCAATTTAAAGGGTTTAACCGTCACACCGTAGGTCTCTTTTCGGCGACACTGCTTAACCAGAAATGCCTACTTCACCTTTTGGATGACCCGCTGACGGCAATTGCCATAATCGTTTCCGCGGTGCTTTATTCCCGTTAGCGGAGAGAACGCTCGGACAAGGCCTTTTTTTTGTTTCAGTTAAAGTCCGGATAGATCTCGTCCGCGATCCAGTAGTTTGCGAGAAGCAAGGCGAAGAGTGTCCCAACCACCCAAAGCACCCAGCGCCCGCGGCTACTGGCGGCACCGGCGGACGTGCGTTGCATCGGGATGTCCACGACGTAAGCCGCCGAGTAGCAAACGTTGGCGAGTAGAGCGAGGACGAGCATGGGCATAAACGAAGCGAGCGTTAGCGCTGGGCGGAAATGGGGCCACGTGGCGACGAACCAGACGAGGCAAGTCGCGGTGAGGATAACGTTATAAATAAGCCGGCGCGACTCCCAAAACCGTACCGCATCGGCGAGTTGGCCGCGAAACTCCCGGGAGGGCGAAGGGCCAACGCCCGGTGACGGAGCTGGGTGCGCGGTTTCCATAGAAATAGCCTCCGAAATCATTCGCGAGAAGATGGGGCAAGGATACCGCACCGCTTCTCTCTGTCAAGTACTTTTTACCGCAAAGTGAATGCGCTGGGCTGCCTGGCGCGAGCGACGTGCCAGCCGAGGATGGTAGTGCGATTTCGGCTGGGGATCTCCTGGAGTTGGCGCATCGGACCGTCTAAAAACGTACCCAAAGGTTTGCTTGACAGGGTGGATACAGCCCTGTAATGTCTCGCGCTACAAGGTGCACAGGTCAATAACACCGCCTATGAGACGCAACCCTCTCCTGCGTAGCGGTGCGGGCCCCGCAAATCGCCTGCTTTCAGTAGATTTCTGTTCGCAACCCGTGAAAATCATCGGAAGTTGTGGAGGCCAGCCATGGCGCTTCGACGATTAATTTTATTGAGCTTTGGACTATTGCTGGCGGCCGCCGTGCGCCTGCCCCGAACGGTCAGCGCGGGCGACGACTGGCAGCCCATCAATCCCGAAGAGCTGAAGATGACGAGTTTGATCGAAGCGCCCGGCGCCCCTGCGGTGATTCTCTTCCGGCAAGTGGACCGTGATGATAAGTCCTATGACGAGCACAACTACGTTCGGATAAAGATTTTGACCGAAGAGGGCCGCAAGTACGGGGACATCGAAATTCCAATGTTCAAGGACGATGAACAGGTCAACAACGTGCGCGCCAGAACGATCCGTCCGGACGGTAGCATTGTGCCGTTCGATGGCAAGGTCTATACCCGGCCAATCCAGAAATCAAAAGGCGTGAAGTACATGGCGAAGACCTTCACCATGCCCGAAGTGCAGGTTGGGAGCATTATCGAATACCGTTACATCAGTAGTTGGAAGCAGTACCTCATTTACGACTCGCATTGGATCCTGAGCGAGGAATTGTTCACCAGGCAAGCGAAATTTAGCCTGAAACCAAGCACGAGTTATGCGTTGAAGTGGACCTGGCCTGCGGGGCTCCCGGCGGGGACTAATCCGCCGAAGGAGGAACTCGGGGTGATTCGGCTGGAGTCGCAGAACATACCCGCGTTTCAAACCGAAGATTACATGCCCCCGGAAAATGAATTGAAAATGCGCGTGGCCTTCACTTACACGGAGGACACGGTCGACACCGACATCGAGAAATTCTGGAAGCATTACGGGAAGAAGCAGAACGACAAAGTCGAGGGTTTTATCGGCAAGAAAAAGGCCATGGAAGAGGCGGTGGGGCAAATTGTGGCGTCTGGAGATTCTCCGGAGGAGAAACTGCGGAAAATTTACGCCCGGGTGCAGCAGGTGAGGAATACTTCCTACGAAACGCACAAGACCGCGGAGGAAGCGAAACGCGAGAAAGAAAAAGAAATCGGCAATGTGGAAGAGCTATGGAAAAAGCAGTACGGAGACGGCGTGCAGCTCACTTGGTTGTTTCTCGCATTGGCGCGGGCGGCCGGTGTCGAGTCCTACCCGGTAATGGTGTCCGCGAGGAGCGAATACTTTTTCAAGCCCAACCTGATGGATAGCAATCAGCTGAACGCCAATGTGGTCCTGGTCAAGCTGAATGGGAAGGACATTTATTGCGATCCGGGAGCGAAGTTTAACCCGTTTGGGATGCTTCCCTGGGTGGAAACGGGAGTGCAGGGCAGACGCTTCGATAAAGACGGCGGCGATTGGGTGACCACGACCCTGCCGGAAAGCGCGGATTCGCAAATCAAGCGCAAGGCAAATTTCAAAGTAACGGATGACGGCTCTCTCGACGGTCAGCTCAGCGTGACTTACACGGGGCTTGAGGCTCTTTCCAAGAGGCTGGAACAAAGAAATGAAGACGAAGCGAGCCGCAAGAAATTTCTGGAAGATGAGGTCCAGGGATGGATCCCCGCAGGCATTGAGACGGAGCTGAAGAACCAGCCGGATTGGGGCAACTCGGCCGCGCCATTGGTTGCGGAGTTCAGCTTAAAGGTTCCGGGCTGGATTTCTTCGGCCGGGAAGCGAGCCATTCTTCCCGTGGGAATTTTCAGCAACCCCGAGAAACATGTATTCGAGCATATCAACCGCGTTCACCCCATCTATTTTACGTTCCCTTCCGAAAAAACGGACGACGTAACCATCGAACTCCCCGCCGGGTGGCAGGTCACCAGCTTGCCAAAAGGGCAGAAGAATGACGGCCGAGTGATTGGTTACGCCTTAGGGGTGGAAAACAACAAAGGAACCTTGCATGTAACCAGAGATCTCAACATGCAGATTCTGTTACTCGACGTCAAGTATTACCAGGCGTTGCGGAATTTCTTTCAGTTGGTGAGGTCCAGCGATGACGAGCAAATTGTTTTGCAACCCGGCGCGGCAGCGGCAGCGAACTAAGCTCGCGTTTGTCTTGACGTGGGCGGCCCTTTGCCTTGCGGCTGGTCTGGCGATTGCGCCGCCCGCTCAAGCAAACGATGCTCCCGCGTGGATGCACGCGCTGGTGAATGTTCCCCTGCCAGGGCATGACGAGAAGACTAACGCCGTGCTTCTTTACGCAGAGACCATCTTGAACGTTCAACCAAACGGAAAGATAAAGACTATCGATCGCCGTGCCTACAAGATACTCCGCCCGGATGGCCGGGGTCTCGGAACGCTGGAGGTCGGTTTTGATCCGGAGACTCGCATCAACGCGATTCACGGGTGGTGCATCCCCGCCCAAGGCAAAGATTACGAAGTTAAAGACAAGGATGCCGTGGAGACGGCCTATGGGGGCGCCGGCCAAGAGGACCTAGTCACGGATGTGCGCATCAAGATTCTTCATATTCCCGCACCGGATCCAGGCAATATCGTTGGTTTCGAATACGAGCGTGAGGACAGGCCGTACGTCCTCGAGGATGAATGGTTTTTCCAGGAAACGGATCCCGTTCGGGAGGCGAGATATACGCTGCAATTGCCCCCGGGCTGGGAATACAAAGCCCGATTCTTGAACTACCCTGACGTTGTGCCAACGCCCTCAGGAGCCAATCAGTGGCAGTGGGTTGTAACCAACGTCCCGGCAGTGAAACACGAAGAGAACATGCCGCCCTGGAAGGGCGTCGCCGGAATGATGATTGTTTCCTTCTTGCCAAGCGGAGGCGTGGCCAACCGAGGGTTCCGCAATTGGAAGGAGATGGGCGATTGGGAAGCGATGTTGGATCAAGGTCGCCGGGACGCCTCTTCCGACATCCGGCAAAAGGCCGCTGCGCTGACTGCTTCGTCGCCAACGCCGCTAGCGAAAATGCAGGCCCTCGCAAAATTTGTGCAGGGTGACATTCGCTACGTTGCGATCGAATTGGGAATCGGCGGTTGGCAGCCGCACCAGGCGGCGGAGATTTTTTCGCACCGCTATGGCGATTGCAAGGATAAAGCCACGCTCATGAGTTCCATGCTCCACGAAATCGGCGTGGATTCCTACTACGTTACGATCAACACGACGAGAGGAGGCGCGGCGCCGGACCGTCCCCCGATGGTGGGCTGGTTCAATCACGAAATCCTAGCGGTTAAACTGCCCGCTAATTTGAAGGATGCCTCGCTTGCCGCCGTCGTCGATCACCCCACCCTTGGTCGGCTTCTCATTTTCGACCCGACAGACGAATACACCCCCTTTGGGCAGATTCGCGGAGAGTTACAGGCGAACTATGGATTGCTTGTGACCCCGGACGGCGGCGATCTGATCAAGCTGCCGCAGATGCCAACGGCCATGAATGGAGTTCAACGCACCGCCAAACTGTCGTTGAGCCCCACGGGCACGCTGAGCGGCGATTTCGAGGAGACTCGCGTCGGGGACACCGCACTGTTCCAGCGCTACAGGCTCAAATCCGTTACCAAGGAAACGGACAGGATCAAGCCCATCGAAAACCTGGTGTCGCAGTCCTTTCCGACCTATCAATTGACCAAAGCCAGCATTCTGAACTTGAACCAGACCGACCAGCCGTTTGGATACCGCTATTCGCTGGTGGCGGAGAAATACGCCAAGACTGCCGGAGATTTGCTGCTGGTGCGGCCGCGCGTCGTTGGGAGCAAGTCGCGCGATTTGCTGGAGACCAAGGAGCCGAGAAAGTATCCCGTGGAATTTGACGGGCCTTCGCGCGACGTCGACACCTTTGAAATCACCTTGCCGCCCGGGTACGAAGTCGACGATCTGCCTCCGGCCGTCGATGCCGACTACAGCTTTGCCAGCTATCACAGCAAGGCGGAGGTGAGCGGAAACACCCTGCGGTACACGCGCACATTTGAAGTAAAAGAGTTGAGCGTGCCAGTAAACAAAATCGATGACCTCAAGAAGCTTTACCGCATCATTGCGAGCGACGAGAGGAATACCGCGGTTCTGAAGCCGGCAGGGAAGTGAGGGACGAATCTTGGCGGCGAGCGTGATTCTGCAGTCGTTCAGTGAGCGAATGCTAACCCAGCTTTGCTAGCCGCTCGCGGACCAAGTCGCTGAGTGCCTTGCCATCCACCGTTTTGCCTTCGAGCGCCGCTTTTGCGGCTTTCACCACCGCGCCCATCTGTTTGATCGAGTTTGCGCCCGTTTCGCCCATGGCCTTGGTGATGGCAGCGTCCATTTCTTCGCTGCTCGCGCCCGCGGGTAGGTAAGTCTCAATGATCGCCAGTTCTTTTGTTTCTTTGTCCGCAAGTTCCTGGCGGCCGCCCTTGGTGAACTGCTCGATGGATTCCTTGCGCTGTTTCACCAGCGTTTGCAGGATTTGGATGGATTCGGGCTCGTCCAAAGCTCGCATTTTCTCGATTTCGCGGTGCTTGATCGCCGCCTTGATCCCGCGGACCACGCTGAGGCGCAGCTCATCTTTCGCGCGCATAGCCTCCACAAGGTCTTTTTGAATTTTTTCGGCAAGAGTCATCGAATATTCCTCAATCGTTCATTTTCGCTCCATTCAATATAGCAGACGCGGGTAACCGGAACGCGCGGAATGTCTGCCTGATAATTTGACAGCACGCGAAGGGCTCGCTAACTTGGTTCTCTTATACTTGGCAGGCAAGACTCATCTGTTGGCCACGCAAAGCACCGGCCAGCAACATCAAAAAGGGGCGTCATGAAAGTCATCGTAGCGGACAAAATCAGCGAGCGCGGAATCCAGCTTCTCAAGGAACAGAAGGGCTGGAACATTGTTCTGACGACGAAAGAAACTTTGAACGGCGAACTCGCCGACGCCGACGCGCTGATCGTGCGGAGCGCCACCAAAGTGACGCCGGCCTTGCTTGAAAAAGCACCGAGGCTTCGCGCCGTGGGCCGCGCTGGAGTTGGCGTCGACAATATCGACCTGGACGAGGCCACCAAGCGCGGCATTCTCGTCATGAGCACGCCAGGCGGTAGCTCCGTCAGCGTCGCGGAACACACTTTCGCGTTGCTCCTCGCCTTGGTCCGCGAACTGCCGAAGTTTGACGCTGCCATGCGCGAAGGCCGCTGGGAGAAATCCTCCTCCGGAGCCGAAGTCCGCGGCAAAACGCTGGGACTGATCGGCCTCGGCCGCATCGGCAGCGAGGTAGCTTTGCGCGCCGAAGCTTTCGATCTGCGCGTGGTGGCGTTCGACCCATTCATCAGTGCGGCTGCGGCGCTGGAACTTTCGGTGGAGCTTGTTCCGCTGGAAAAGCTGCTGGCGGAAAGCGACTTCATCTCCCTGCACACCGCCGTGAGCCCGCAGACGAAAGAAATGATCAACAGCGCGAGCATCGCGAAAATGAAAAAAGGCGTGCGCATCGTCAATGCCGCCCGCGGCGAACTTATCAATGAAGCGGACCTGGCGGCGGCGATCAAGAGCGGCCAAGTCGCCGGCGCCGCGCTCGACGTTTTTGCCGAGGAGCCGCCGAAAAATTGCCCGCTCATCGGATTGCCAAACGTTATCACCACGCCGCACGTGGCAGGTTCCACCGCGGAAGCCCAAGAGGAACTCGGCACGCAGGTCGCCGTGCAAATTAAGGATTACCTCGTGGAAGGGATTATTCGCAACGCGGTGAATCTTCCGGCGCTCTCTGCCGATCAGTACCGGCGCGTGCGCCCCTATTTGGCGCTGGCGGAACGTCTGGGATCGCTGGTGTCGCAGGCGGCGGCCGCTCGCCCCGCGCGCATTCGCATTCGCTACGCCGGAGAAGTCGCCGAAGTCGGCACGCATCTGCTCCGCAGCGCCGTGCTCGCGGGCGTTCTCAATGCCGTCCTCGATGAAAAGGTCAACGTAGTCAATGCACCAGCGGTAGCCGCGTCACGCGGACTCACCGTCGAAGAAGAAACGCGCAAACGCGAACACGGCTTTCCCAACACGCTCGAAGTCGCGGCATTGCCGGACAAGACCGGTACGACGCCAGGCTTTTCCGCCGAAGGAACGGTCTTGCACGATGGCTCGCCGCGCGTCTTGCAAATTCAAGGCATCCCGCTCGAAGCGCAGCTTGAGGGCACCATTCTCTATCTCCAAAATCGCGACGAGCCCGGCGTAATCGGCCAGGTCGGTTCCATGCTCGGCAAGCTCGGCGTCAACATCGCCACCTTCGCCCTCGGCCGCCGTGAAGCCAGCCGCGGCGCCGACGCCGTCTCCCTCGTCCGCCTCGATGGCGATGTCTCCGCCTCCATCCTCGAACCCATCCGCGGCATCCCCGCCATCACCGAAGCCAAGCTGCTGCATCTGTAAAGTAACTAAGAATTTGCGGCAGGCTTCGGCGGCTCAATTCTATGTATTAGAAATATTGCTTCCTCTTATTTACGTAACAATTGTTGACATTGGACCCAATCTGTCCTAAAAGCTCTCTCAATTAATATCATGCGGGTGTTGGGACGAGTGGTCGGTGTCCACCCAGACGATGCGTGTCCTGCGCGGCGGAGGAAAGCTCTCGCTTTCTTAATGCGCAGACCGTATTGCTCTTCCTTCCCGCACTTCTGTGCCCAAATTAATCTGGTGCCGAAAGGGAGTTTCTCAAAATGAAGAAGCAAGTTTTCGTACTTGTCGCAATTCTATTGCTGATCGCCACCGCTGCATTTTCACAGACCGGCACAGCCTCATTGCACGGAGTTGTCATCGACAAGACTGGTGCTGCAGTCGTCGGCGCAAGGGTCACCGTAAGCAACGCTTCTTTGGGACTGCATCGCGAAGCGAATGCGGCCAACACCGGGGAGTATGAATTTCTTTCATTGCCGCCCGGAACCTATGTTCTAACGGTCGAGATGACGGGATTCCGGAGATACGAGCACACGAATCTTGAACTTCTGGTGAATACTCCCACAACGGCGAACGTGAAATTGGAGATCGGCACAGCCGTTCAGACGGTTGAAGTATCGGCGCAGAGCGTTACGCTGAACACCACCGACGCTTCGCTTGGCTCCGCTTTCGATGAAAACCAAGTCAAGCAACTTCCCTTAGAAGCGGGCAACGTCCCTGAATTGCTTTCTCTGCAGGCCGGAGTGACGTATACCGGCAACCGCCCGGATATCAACAAAGACACAGATTCGCGGAATGGTGCCGTAAACGGTGCGCGCAGCGACCAGAGCAACATCACGCTGGATGGCGTGGATGTGAACACCGACACCAAGGGGTACGCATTTCAGTCCGTGCTCCCCATTACGCAGGATTCAGTGCAAGAGTTCCGCGTGACCACGAGCAACTACAACGCCGACGAGGGGCGTTCGTCGGGAGCACAGGTTGCGCTCGTGACCAAAGGCGGTTCAGACAACTTTCACGGTTCGCTTTTTGAATCGCATCGCAACACCATTACCAGCGCAAACGATTATTTTATTAAGTCGGCTGAACTGCAAAGCGGCCAGCCCAACGTTGCACCCAAGCTGCTGCGGAACAATTTCGGAGGGTCCCTGGGCGGGCCGATCAAGAAAGACCGCCTTTTTTTCTTTGTAAACTATGAAGGCCACCGGCAACGTGAGGATCAAAGCGTTGTGCGAATCGTGCCGAGTGCCGCGATGCAAGATGGCGTGATCACCTACGCTTGCGCTGCTGTCACGGACTCACAGGGAAACGTACTCCAGACACCCGCGCAGGTGTGCCCCGGCATGACCGCCCAGGGTCTCACCTCTCCCCATACCATTGCGACAGGAAATTACGGCCTGGGTCCAGCCCAAATCAAAGCCATGGATCCCCAGGGAATCGGGATTAGCACGAATGTCATGATTCCGTATTTGAGGTCTTTCGCCCCCTTCGCCGCGAACGACAACTCGGTGGGAGATGGCGTGAACTTTGTGGGCTACCGCTTTAAGGGCCCCGTTTCTATTAACACCAATTGGTACATCGCGCGAGCCGACTACAAAATCACCAGCGACGGAAACCAAACCATCTTTTGGCGCGGCGCACTGCGGAATGACACCAATGCCGGCGTGCCGTATTTGCCCGGGCCCGGCCAAGGTCCCGAGATCACCCAGGTCGACTACAGTAAAGGCTATTCCGTTGGCTACGTCGCTGTACTAAGATCCAACCTCGTAAACAACTTCCGCTACGGCTATACGCGCCAGAGCTTTGGCCAAATCGGCAATCAGACCCAGGATGTGATTTCCTTCCGCGGCCTTAACGACAACAGCACGCCGAATAACTCTAGTCTGGTATACACGGACAATACGAACTTCCAGGTTCCCGTCCACAATTTTGTCGATGATGTCTCGTGGATTAAGGGGCGGCACACCTTGCAGTTTGGCGGAAATATCGGCATCTTGCGTAACCCGCAATCCAACAACACGAACTCTTTTTCCTCCGCTTCGGATAATCCGTCCTGGCTGGATACGGCAGGTATGGCCAACAGCGGCGCCCCGGGGCACTTTGATCCCGGCTTCGAGGGTTTCCCGGCGGTTGACTCTGGGTTCAACAACAACTACGACTATCCGATGGGCGCGCTGATCGGGATGATTCCTCAAGTGAATGCGCAGTATAACTTTACAAGGAGCGGCGCTGCACTTGGCGATACGATACCCGTCTCGCGCCGCTTTGCGGCCGACACCTGGGAAATGTACGCGCAAGACTCTTGGAAAGTGAAACCGAACCTGACCGTAACATTCGGACTTCGCTATTCGCTTTTTTCGCCTCCGTGGGAAACCAGCGGCCTGCAAGTCACGCCAAACGTCAGTCTGAGCGATTGGTTTGATGGACGCGAAATCGGAATGAAGCAAGGTGTGCCTGCGAGCGCGGCTCCTCCTCTCTCGTTCAATCTTGGAGGTCCGGCCAATGGAAAGCCGGGCTTCTACAACTGGGACAAGAAAGACTTCGGTCCCCGCTTCGCGATCGCCTGGTCGCCAAGCGCTAAGGACGGGCTATTCAAGAGCTTGTTTGGAGGTCCTGGCCAAACCACGATTCGCGCGGGCGCTGGGATTGTGTACGACCGCCTTGGCCCGCAACTCCTAGCCACATTCGACGCGAACGGCTCATTCGGCCTTTCCACTGCGCTAACCAACACGGGAAGCGTAGAGACGCCGGCGACGGCTCCGCGAATTACCGGCTTAACCGGCCTGAGCAACATTCCAACGACGGACCTCACGGGCATGCAACTTTTTGCCAGCAATCCGGGCGGATCGTTCCCGCAGACTTTCCCCAGCGGCTTGAACGGCCAGACCGGCTCCTATGCTGTTTATTGGGGCATGGACAATAAGATCAAGACTCCTTACTCCTACACCTTGGACTTGTCCGTCGGACGGGATCTTGGACACAATTTCGCAATCGAAGCCTCCTACGTTGGCCGTCTGTCGCATCGGCTTTTGACCCAGGAAGACGTTGCCGCGCCTCTCGACTATGTCGACCCCAAGACAGGAATGGATTACTACACCGCCGTTCGGGCGCTTGCAAAGGTTTACCGCCAAGGCAAGCCAACACAGGATGTCACCGACGCGATGTTCGGCGCCGCTGCGCAGTACTGGACTGACCTTTATCCCACGGCGCCAGCGGGTGGCTTCCGTTTGCATCGATGCACTGGTACTAACGCCAGTGGCCAGACCATCAATCTCGGAACACCCGATCCTGTCATCGCTGCTTACGATCTTTTTTGCGGGTTTCAGAATAACGAGACCACGGCAGTGCAAGGCATCGACCAGGGTTACGGCATCGAGGACACGAGCGGCAATTCGCTTTATCCCAAGACCGGTCCGTACACGTTTGTGGATCCGCAGTTCGCGGCGCTCTACGCCTGGCGCTCGGTTGGGGCCGCCGCTTATAACGCATTGCAGGTAAATCTGCACAAACACATGAGTCACGGCGTCCAATTTGATGTCAACTACACGTATTCCAGGTCGTTTGACATTTCTTCGGATGCCAGCCGCATCACAGCGGAAGGCGGTCTCGGTGGACAGGTAATCAATCCTTGGCAGCCTAACGCGCTGCGCGCCGTGTCCGACTTTGACTTGACGCATCAAATCAATGCGAACTGGATCGCTGAATTGCCTTTTGGCAGAGGGAGATGGATTGCCAGCGATGCTCACGGATTCAAGGAAGCGTTGATTGGGGGCTGGCAGCTCACCGGTCTTGCACGATGGACCAGTGGCTTCCCCATCGGCGTCGGCAATGGCGCGCAGTGGCCCACTAACTGGCAGTTGTCGGGATTTGCGACGCAGATTGCTCCTGTCAAGACGGTAGGAGCATTCAAAGATCCCGCGACTGGCAACGTGAACATTTTCGGGAACGCTGCCGCAGCGGCCGCAGCATTCGCGTCCTTTGCTCCTGATTTGCCCGGTCAGGTGGGAAATCGCAACAACCTCCGCGGAGACGGCTTTGCCGGACTGGATGCGGGGCTCAGCAAGCGCTGGAGAATGCCTTGGAAAGAGTCCCACACCCTGCAGTTCCGCTGGGAGGTTTTCAACGTGTTGAACCTCACACGGTTTGACGTGGAGAGCCTGAATCTTTCTCTGACCAACGCCAGCACATTTGGTAACTACACCGGTTTGCTGACGAATCCGCGTTCAATGCAGTTCATGCTGCGTTACGAATTCTAACAAAGCTATCTCAGCACCGAAAACCGCCGGAAGGCCAGCGCCTTTCGGCGGTTTTCCTTTCTGTTGCGAGCATTTTCGACAACTTGCAGATGAAAATTCTCTTCCCATCCTGACGCGGGATTACTCTGCGCGCATGGCTCTCTCTGTCCGGCTGCTGCATCTACAAATGGGCCCCAAGCAGGCGGCGAAGCGAGTACCATCTAGGGGTTTTGCGCGGACGGCAAGGTGCCACGAACGGAGGCGGGAATGTTCCACAGCGCAGTGCACCGGAGTGAGAAAGGGCTGAGGCCATGAAGAGTTATGTGGGCGCGATCGATCAGGGCACGACCAGCACGCGGTTCATGGTTTTCGACAAATCGGCGCGCATCGTGGCGGTGGCGCAAAAAGAGCACGAGCAGATTTTCCCCAAGCAGGGCTGGGTCGAACACGACGCTTTGGAAATTTTGCGCCGCACCACGGAAGTGATTTCGGAAGCCCTCGAGCAGCGTGGACTGCGGCCGCAGGACCTGGCCGCCATCGGCATCACCAATCAGCGCGAGACCACCGTCGTCTGGGAACGGCAAACCGGCTGGCCGGTGGCGAATGCGATCGTCTGGCAGGATACGCGCGTGCGCGAAGAGGCCGCGCAGTTTTCCGCGAATGGCGGGCAGGACCGCTTTCGCGCGAAGACCGGGCTGCCGCTTAGCACGTACTTCAGCAGCTTGAAGCTTCGCTGGATTCTCCAAAATGTTCCCGGCGCAAGAGAAAAAGCCGCAGCCGGAGAATTGCTCTTCGGAAATATCGATGCGTTTCTCGTGTGGAATCTCACCGGCGGGCCGAATGGCGGAGTGCATGTCACGGACGTAACCAACGCGAGCCGCACGCAACTGCTGAATTTGAAGACGCTCGATTGGGATGAAGAATTGCTCGCGGCGTTTGAAATCCCGCGCGCGATTCTTCCGCAGGTACGCTCCAGCAGCGAGGTCTATGGTGAAGCAGTTCTTCCTTCGATCGCTGGTGTTCCGATCGCCGGAATTCTCGGCGACCAGCAAGCCGCGCTCGTCGGCCAAGCATGCTTTCGGCCCGGCGAAGTGAAGAACACCTACGGCACGGGCTGCTTTCTCTTGATGAATACGGGCGAAAAATTGGTGCCATCGACTTTCGGTTTGCTGACGACACTGGCGTATAAATTCGGGAGCGAACCGGCGTGCTACGCGCTGGAAGGCGGCGTGGCGATTGCCGGCGCGCTGGTGCAATGGCTCCGCGACAACCTGGGATTGATCGAGAAGAGTTCGGACATCGATCCGCTGGCGCGGACGGTCCAGGACAACGGCGGCGTATATTTCGTCCCGGCTTTTTCCGGGCTCTACGCGCCTTATTGGAACGACCACGCGCGCGGAGTGATCGCCGGCTTGACGCGTTATGCGAACAAAGGACACATTGCGCGCGCTGTTCTTGAGGCCACCGCATTTCAAACGCGCGAAGTTGTGGAGGCGATGGAGAACGATTCGAAAATCGAGTTGGAAAGTTTGCGCGTCGATGGCGGCATGGTTGTCAACGATCTCCTGATGCAATTTCAAGCGGACATTCTGAATCGCGACGTGGTGCGGCCGGTGGTGCAGGAAACGACGGCGCTGGGCGCGGCCTACGCTGCTGGACTAGCCGTAAAGTTATTCGCGGGGCTTGAGGAGTTGCGCGCGAATTGGGCCGTCGATCACGTTTGGAAACCGCATCTTGAGGAACAGCAACGCGAAGAACTTTATCGGAAATGGAAAAAAGCAGTGACGCGATCGTTCGACTGGATTGAATCCTGACGGAGGATTTTCTCGATGACCTCGCCATTCCTCGGTGAATTTCTGGGCACGATGATTTTGATTTTGCTGGGCGATGGCGTGGTCGCGGCCGTTCTGTTGAAGCGCTCGAAAGCCGAGGGTTCCGGGTGGATAGTCATCACGGCGGGCTGGGGATTTGCCGTGATGGCCGGAGCGTTCACGGCGATTGCTTGCGGGAGCAGCGACGCGCATTTGAATCCGGCGCTGACGCTGGGGTTTGCAGTGCGCGACGCGAATTTTGCAAAATTTGCGCCCTATCTCGCCGCGCAGATGCTCGGCGCGATTGCTGGCGCCACTTTGGTGTGGTTGCAATACTTGCCGCACTGGAAAGAAACGCCGGATGCATCGGCAAAACTGGCCTGCTTCTCAACCGGCCCTGCGATTCGCAACGTGGCGGCGAACCTGATCAGTGAAATCATCGCGACCTTTGTGCTGGTGTTTGTGATCGGCGCCATTTTTTCAAAAAGCGTTTCCGCCACTGGGCCGGCGCCGGGCGTGGGCACCTATCTCGTCGCCAGCCTCGTCTGGGGCATCGGGCTTTCTCTTGGCGGGACCACGGGATATGCCATCAATCCCGCGCGCGATTTGGGGCCGCGCATCGCGCACGCGATTTTGCCGATTGCCGGGAAGGGCAGTTCGGATTGGAGTTACGCTCCGATTCCCATCATTGGGCCGCTGCTCGGCGGCGCGTTTGCCGGTCTGCTCTTGAGAGTCCTCTCCATAAAATAGTTTTCCAGGCTGTTTTGAAAAGCAGACGTTACCGATTCACCGTTCGGGCTGACCGAGCGGGCCGCCTCGCGCATTCTTTTGCGTTACTCTGCAAACGGAATGCACACGTCTCAAATTTCCCCAGCCGAAGCAGGAGTGCCGGCGCAAGCGGCAATTCCCGCGGCCCCCCAAAGTCCGTGGATTTATGGCCCGGTGATTGACCTGCTTGCTGGCTGCGGCGCATGGTCCGCGCCGCTGCTGTTGCTGGCGTTTTATGCTTCCAATTCAAGCGCGCATGGATGGACGGTCGCATTTTATTTCCTGGCGCTGCTGTTCAACTATCCGCATTTCATGGCCACGGTGTACCGGGCATATCATTCGCGCGGCGAGTTCGAGAAATACCGGATATTCACGGTGCACACGGCGCTGCTTCTGGCGATCGCGGGTGTGGCAACGCATCTCTGGTATGCGTTGCTGCCGTGGATTTTTACGCTCTACATTTGCTGGAGCCCGTGGCATTACACGGGGCAGAATTTTGGGCTGCTGATGATGTTTGCAAGGCGCGCGGGAGTTTCTCCCACGGCCGGCGAACGACGTGCTCTCCATCTGTCCTTCGTCGCTTCTTTCGTTTTATTGATGTTGAGCTTTCATACGGGAGCTTCGGGCGACCCGCTGATTCTTTCGCTCGGGCTGCCGGCCAAATTTACGT
>Ga0210407_10000418_pt1 | contig 49002 bp, 46 predicted proteins | sample IncBWC27MmetaG_FD_150860 | JGI IMG/M metagenome (GOLD analysis project Ga0210407, IMG submission 150860) | Forest soil microbial communities from Barre Woods Harvard Forest LTER site, Petersham, Massachusetts, United States - Inc-BW-C-27-M | ecosystem: Environmental > Terrestrial > Soil >...
ACTACATGAATAAGGACTTAGCTGTGTTTTCTGCAATTTGGCGTGCACTTCACGGGGTGCGGGGCCGCCGCTTCTAACCGTTTCTAACCGCTTATTTGTCCACTTATCGTCTACTTGTCAAAGAGCCGCCGAAGATGGTTTTGCGGCGGATGATGCGTCCGTCTCTGGAGACGGACATAGTTCTCGATGTTGCACTCTCGAAGGATTCTCGCACCATTGCGATTGCGTGTCTGTGATGGCCCTACAAGACAAATGTGATGAAAAGGGTATGGGATTCGGCAGTTGTAAGCGTCTAAATCCGCATCCCATCCGGGCCGCGCGTTAACCGTACTTGAGCTCGGTGCTCTGTCCGACCTCGATAATGTAGCCATCAGGATCGCGGATGTAGCAACGTATCTCGCCGTACTTGGGTATCGGTTGGGTGATGAATTCTGCTCCTCGACTTTTCCATAATTTGTAGCACGCTTGAATATCCGCAACGCGGAAATTCATAAAGCTGTTGATGTGATTCGGGTCGGGGACGCTGAGCGTTACCGACGGCTTATCCGGGGTCGGGCCGCCTCCAACGTTCAGAATCATCCAGATATTCGCCAGCTGAAGGTACGCAGGCGCGTTGCCGTCACCCAGGCTCAGAATGCGAGCGCCGAAGACCTTTTCGTAGTAGCGAGCCGATCGCTCGATGTCGGCGACGGTGAGAAAATGCGCGATGCTGATCCCCTCTCGCGGGGGCATCTCATAGCTCTTCTGTTCGATTTGTACGCTGTTCATTGACAGTCTCCTACTCCGGTAAACATTTCGCATCAAGTGCCCCGTCCTTCGCGTTCTTGGCGAAGGGCGGGTCCCACAACCGCATACGCAACGGGGTTTGTGCAGAACGGACAAAAGTTGCGTCGGCAGCATCGTGGCCCACCCTTGCAAAAAACGCAAGGATGGGGCACCCTCAGCGGGAATGGCGCGCGCAGAAGATCGTCGAAGGTGGGCCACCCGCCAACCGTTAAAGCTGGGCCACCCGCCTGTCCCGACATTCAACTCCGCAATCCGCTTTTCAACGTTCCTTAAGTTCGACGGCCTCTTTGGGCCAATCTCATTCGGGATCGCCCAGCACCATCTTCATTAGTTCCGGACAGGGAATGGTTGCGATGTCGGCCTCATAGATCGTGTGAATAAGAATATTGTCTAAACGTGATGGATGGGAAGTCCGCAACTCCTCTGAGATTTCCATGACTTTCCGCGACAAGGGGGAATTCGAGGTAGCAATAACGACAAGTAGCAAACCGCTGGTGGTCTCGTCGAATGTCCTCGTATAGAGAGCCATCCGGGAGGCAAGACTGTTGATGGTCTCAGACAACCAGCCCCGATTGAACCCTTTCCGTATGTATTTGATCTCTAAAATAATTCGCTTGGCGCTTTTCGCCCTGATGATCGCGTCGTACTCAACGTTCCCAAGGCGTTGGTTGCTCATTATTTTCACGGATGAGCCGAGGCATGAACTGATTCGTCCTATGAGTGCCTGTTCTACCGCTAATAATGAGCTCACTGCGGATGATGATTGAACGATCCTTTGGGCGGGTTGCAAATCTTCTGCGTCTTCAAGACTCGTCTTAGCTTTTGTCTCAATCTGTTCAGGAGACATCGCCTTGAGTTCTTTGTCCAGTTTCTCATTCTGAAGGTCTTCGGCCTTATCACGCACCGATTGGCGGGAACTCCATTGATAGAGGCCAAGCCCCGTCAAGGCGATTCCTACAGTCACCATGAGGCCTGACGCCAGAGGGAGGTATTTGATAGTGGTCACAATCAGATGCTGTCGTGCGTGAACGATGTTCTGAGCATCAGGCGTGAGTAAGGCAACCTTGGAAGCTTCGATGGCGAGATCAAACGGTTCACGGAGAAACATCCATGGCACAAGAACTGCGCCAGCGACGAGCGCAATGCCGGCGGACGCGATGAACTTGTAATAGTCGCTGTATTCGAGCTGGGCCATTCTTGACCTCAGCCGATACTACGTCCTTTGTGGAATTCTTGTCATACTGATTCTGGTTCGGCAGGCGGGTGGCCCAGGCTTCTGATCTCGCGGTCATTACCATCACGTTGGGTGCCCCGTTCCTTGGTTTTTTGCGACGGGCGGGAGTCGGAAATACCGGCGTGAAGTGAACTCAAAAACTGGGGACAGGCGGAAGGTTCCCCAGTCTTTCTAGGGATGTAGACTGGTGAACATCCGGCCTGTCCCAAGTCTTCTCCCAGTTTTTTCAGATGAAATCACGGGTCCAATACTTCAGGTTCAGTTGTCTCCTCGTCGAATTCGGCTTCATCCCCATAACCTGCTGAAACTGACAGCCGCATTGACGCACGTACTGTTGTACCATCGGTGACATCAAGTTTCTTCCATCCGGGCACCTCACCCCTGATGATTGCTCCCGCATCAATTGAGTCGGTTCTCAGTTCTCTCGCGACGATAAGAGAGGAATTTTGAGCATCGTGAAATCCCTGTGTGTAAACCCGCAAAGGCCCAAGGTAAAAATCTTGCCGCACGTGGATGTGTGCGGCAACGTCGATCTTGGACTTTACTCCTCGGTATTCGACATTCACTTGCTTTCCTAATTCGACCCTATGAACTCCGGGTTCATGAGGAATTTGTTCTTTGTTCCACTTCCTATGCAGGATTTCGAGCGGAGTTCCAATCAGGGCCCCATCATCTGAATACATCGCCATTACCACAAGCTCTTCCGTCGCATAAGGAAGTAATGTGCGACCGACACCGGAGATGTCTAGAGAATACTGTTCGATGGATGTATGGTCGATAAGCAATGGAATACCGACGTAGTTTTTCCAGTCAACGCTTTTGGAGTCAATCAGGGTTAGCGTGTCAATGCTGGCGTTTTTTGCAATCTTGATCGCTGCTTTCGTGAATCCATTGCTTGACACCATCACCCCTTTGTTCGCTCTGACATCAGTTGTGAGCGTGACAAAGGCACCCATGTCTACCACGTCAATTGGCTCCGAGTAATCCTTGCAGTCGATGGCGACAAGGATTGGGAACTGCGAAACTTGCTGCCTGATACTGATGTCAATCTGTCGCTCTACACCTGAATCCACTCCCATGATGTGGTCATTGAGTGTGACAATGGCAGTCGTTCCAGCAAAGCTCTTTTGAATCTCAAAAACGAGCTTTTCAAACCGCTTCCACTTTGCCTCTTGCTGCCCGTTTGTGGGGTCGGCTTCGGACATATGGAAATTCTACCGCAGACTGTTTAGCGAACGTTAGGCGAAATGGAAAGCGCCTTCCAACGGAGCGGATCCTGAGATAACTAGGCGCAAAGCGTAGTTCTAAAGTGGAAGAAGCAAAATTTCTTGGACGATTTGTCGAATTCCGGTCTGGCCGTTCGACTATATCGTGAAGGCAGGGCAACCGGCCCGCCTAAAGAATAAAGACCCGTTACAGGAGAGGAAGAGGTCATGCCACAGTATCTAGTTGCTGTCTACCACCGCGACGACTACGACCCGTCCGTCGAAACCGAAGCGATGATCGAGAAAATCCACGCGCTCAACCGCGAAATGATTGCTGCCGGCGCGAGGAGGTTCGCCTGCGGCCTTTCCCCGGCCGGCAAGGCCAAGTCGCTGCGGGCCCAGCCCGACGGCAAGGTGCTCGTCACCGACGGGCCGTACACCGAGGCCAAGGAGCACATAGGCGGTTTCTGGATACTTGAAGCCGCTGATCTGGACGAGGCGCTGGCGTGGGCGCGCAAGGGTGCCGTCGCCTGCCGTGCGTCGGGTGAAGTGCGCGAGATTCTTTTCAACCCGGACCCGAAGGGAGCAACGGAATAGTTTCACCCGCCGCGACTTCGGAATATGCACCGTAATGGCCGATTGGCAGTGGTATCCCCACTCCCGCTGACCACTCAACCGCGTGAACATTCGGGCCTTGACGCCATCACTCAATGTTATTACAATTGTAATAACATCAGAGGAGTGCCATGGTTGAACTCAAGATTCGCAAGTTCGGCAACTCGCTGGGCGTTGTCCTGCCGAAAGAAGTGATCGACCGGTTGCAGACCAGCGATGGGGAGCGGCTTTTTCTGATCGAGTCGGGGGACGGCGATTACCGGCTTACGCCGTACGATCCTGGGTTCGAGAAGAAAATGGCGAAGGCGGAAGAAATCATGGGCCGTTATCGCAACACGCTGCATGCGCTGGCGAAGTGAAACGCGGTGGCGAAAAGGAAAGAACCACTCTGGATCGAAGAGCGCGATGCGCTCGCGATTCACGATCGGCTTCTGGCGCTCCACGGCGGCGCTACCGGGGTGCGTGACCGGGACCTTCTGGAGTCAGCCCTGGCCCGTCCGCGCCAGCACCATTCCTATGCCAAGACTTCGGACGTTGTCGAAATGGCTGCTCTGTATACAGCTGGCATTGTCCGCAATCATCCTTTCATCGATGGCAATAAGCGGACGGGATTTGTGATTGGCGTCCTCTTCCTGGAACTCCACGGCTTCGTCTTTAAGGCCAGCGAGGCGGACGCCACTCAAGCCGTCATGGCTCTGGCAGCGGGCACGCTCGACGAGGCTGCTTTCACCGCATGGTTGCGGGAGAATGCGAAACCTAAGCGGGGCCGCTAACCGGTGGGGTCATCCGCCTCATTGAGCCGGTTACGGCGTTATCTTGAAGACGACTCCGCAGCCTCCTGTCTGGCAATCGGGATAGTCGCCGCCCAAAGAGGCAGTGCCGTATATGTTCCCGGCCGAGTCCAGAATTACGCCCGCTTCGGGAGCGAAGCCGGGCGTTGGGTTTTGATAATCAAAGGTGTGGAGCACGGTCTCCGTGCCCGACGGATCCAACTTGAAGACGACTCCACAGGTGTCGTATAAGCAACTCGGTGGGCCGCCGCCCACCAACGTGGTGCCATACAAATTACCTGCCGAGTCCATGACTACGCCGGCGACAGGATTTCCGCCATCGGCTCCGCCGGTAAAGCTGTGCAACACGGTTTCATTACCGTTTGGATCCAATTTGAAGACCACGCCACAGCTTATTCCCTGGCACCTCCCCTGCCCACCCCAGACCGTTGTGCCGTAAAGATTGCCGGCCCCGTCTCGGATCAGATCCCCATTCGGTTGGGAGCCGTCCGGCTCCGCCTTGAACGAATAGAGCACGGTCTCGTTCCCAGCAGGGTCCAGTTTGAACACGATTCCGTGATGATATAAGCCCCCAAACGCCGTCGTTCCGTACAAATTACCCGCGGCGTCCCGGATCAAGCCACCGTTGGGACCGGTGCCTCTCTTGCCACCCGGAAAGTAGTGCAGCACCGTTAGGTTGCCAGTGGGATCAAGTTTGAAAATGAGACCGCAGCCGTGTCCGCCGCACGCCGAGTTGTCCCCGCCTGCACCGTACAGATTGCCGGCCGAGTCGACCGTTAAAGTTCCGCCTGCGCCTGATCCGGTGGTAAAGGTGTGGAGCACACGAAATCTGCCGGTCGTGCTGAACTTGAAAATCGTTGGTGGACTGGTACCCCAGCCAGCAGTGGTGCCATACAGGTTGCCGGCAGAGTCCTGGACGAGAGGTCCTGGCCGTGCGCCTCCCGCTCCACCATACCTAAAGCTGTGGAGCACGGTGAATCCGCCGCCGGGAGCCACCTTGAACACCGAGCCCTCCAGGCCTCCCACATTCGCACCTATGGTAGTGCCGTACAGGTTTCCGGCGGAATCCCGGACCACTCCTGCGAAGGGGTACGCTCCGTCCGTCCCACCTTCAAACGTATAGAGCACCGTGTAGGTCTGTGCCCAGACTGATGGGACCGCTGTCAACCCCGCCAATAAAAGAAGGGCAAATTGGATGAACTTTGTGAACGACATGATTTTCGTCCTCTCTGGCGAAGAGCTACGAGCCGGGGGATAGTGGCTTGATCTGACTTTTTAATCGTCCTTGCGCTGAGCGCACAGAACTGTCGTGGAACACGATGCCAGCCTCGTCGAACCTAGTCAACAGGAGAATCGCTGAATTCGTCATGAACCGCTAAGCACAGTTTCATCAGCTAGATAACCCGGGTTATGAAGAAAGTATGACCTCTTCACTAACAAAATTTGTGGTCTTCTTTGCGGTCTTTTCGGAGGAGCGTGTTATGCTGGGCCACCTCCGCCCTCCCTCCTGGAGAGACCGCTTTGCACCAAGCGAGAAACCAACCAGTCAGGCTCCGTTTCGGACCGTTCGAAATCGATCGCGTAGCCGGACGCCTCTATAAGCGTGGCGTGCCACTGCACATCGAAAACCACCCTTTTCTGGTGCTGGAAGCGTTGCTGGAGCGGCCCGATGACATCGTCACGCGAGAGGAACTCCAGCAACGGATCTGGGGGGATAGTACAAATGTGGGTTTCGAAGATGGACTGAACACGGCCGTGCGCAAATTGCGGTTTGCATTGGGAGACTCCTCCGACTCGCCATTGTTCATTGAGACCATACCCAAGAGAGGGTACCGGTTTGTTGCGCCGCTGAGTGAGGGGAAGAGTGAGGGAAAGACTAGCGGGAACGACGACTCGCCTGCGCGCCCGGATGACTCAGTCCAGATTAGGCCCGATGAAGCGACACAGTTCGTCGAAGATCCAAGTCACGATCTGAGCCGGAAACATACACGGAATGTTCCCTGGATAGCGAGTTTGAACAGGCGCGCATTCGCCGCGGTGGTGGTTGTAATCGTAGTTCCGATCGCGGCAATTGCGGGTTTAATATTTTGGCGGCACGGTCGATCCCAACGGCTGGCATCGAGCTTTTCCGTTATACAAGCGCGAAGACTGGAAGGTGTTCACACTCGGGAATCGGTGGCCCTTTCCCCGGATGGCCGTTATGTGGCATACACGCGATTCGATGGAGAGATGAGTTCCGTTCGTTTGCGCCAGGTCGCGAACGCGGGCGAAGTGGAAATCCTGGCTCCTCGTAAGACGAATTATATCGGGCTGACGTTTTCTCCCGATGGCAACGAACTCTACTTCGTAAGTAGTAACGAAGGCAATCCTCATTACAGAAGCCTCTACCGAATGCCCGCGCTCGGAGGACCGACACAAAAACTGATTGAGGATATCGATTCACCAGTCAGCTTCTCTCCGGATGGGCGACGGTTCGTATTCGCGCGGTTTCGCGCTGCCGCCTCTACTTTGGAAGTACGAACGGCCAATGCGGACGGCTCGGGAGAAGAATTATTCACGCAGTTCCCCGGGTACGCGTGGGGCTGCCTTTTGCCACGGGCTGCATGGTCGCCGGACGGCCGGACGATCGCCGTCCCTTTCCGTGGCACGGGCACTCCGCGGCAGTCTTCGCTCTATGCCGTCGATGTCGCTACTCGCAAGGCAGAAGAGGTTTATTCGGGCAGCGGGTGTATTGGGCATCCGGCATGGACGCCCGACAAAGCACTGATTTTTTCCCGCGCCGGCGATCTGTGGATGGTGCTGCCGAGGCAGTTGCTGGAGCAAGGCCGGATCGGTGGAGTTCTTCGCCTGGCGGGCTACGGTGGCAGCCTGGCTGAGCAAATGGACATTTCGCGCGACGGCAAGACCGCAGTTGCGACCGGAGATCAATCCAGCAAGGGGCTTTGGATGGTGCCCGTCCAGCCGGTTTCTCCCGCGAAGCAACTCATTTCCGGTGATGGAGCGTTGTCTTCAGTCGACGAACTGGTCGATGGCAGGATTCTGGTCACGAAGGACGACAGTACGATTTGGACGACGAAGGTGGACAGCAGCGATTGGCAGCGTCTGGCGAACGCTCGCGGATCAGCGATGAATTGCGGGCAATTCGTTGTAGTGCGGACGGATGATGGCTCCTTACTCCGGTTCAGTGCGGACGGGACAGGCGCTAAGACACTCGCTCGAGGCCCCGCGAAGACACCGACGTGCTCCCTGAAGGGCGACGCAGTTTTCTACGTCACGCCGGATCAACCTCAGCAGATTATGCGAGTTCCGATCGACGGTGGCATTCCCGTCACCATTGCAAAGATTCGGGAAGGCGTCTTGGTGACTTTGAGAATTTCTCCGGATGGAAATTTCCTGGCTTACGCGTTTTATAACGGCAGCAAGCCAAATACTCGTCTTTCCGTGGCAGTGCTGCGTGCGAGCGATGGAGGACTTGTCAACGCCATTGCGGAGGCAAAGTTAGGAGCGTGGGATTTTTACTGGGCACCCGATGGCAAAGCTCTCGACTATGTTTCCGCGGAAGATGAGTGGACCGACGTGTGGGAGAAACCCATTGCGGGCGGAGAGCCGAAGCGGATAACACACTTTGGATCAGGAGAAGTCAGCGACTTCCGTTGGTCGCGGGACGGCAAGAGATTGCTGGTGGTGTGGGGTCCGACCAGTGATGATGTGGTGCTGTTGAGCGGTCTGCAGTGAGGATTGGTTGCTGAGGAAGGCTTCAACCCGGAACTTACTTCTCGTGCCTCGGCAGCGGATATACCGACAACGCTTTTCCGACTTTCTGAAACTCAGGATCGGCGGTGACGAGCCACGCGCCGCGCTCGATCGCCAGTTCGGCAGCGAACGCGTCGGCGTAACCGAGGCTGTGTTTTTGTTTTAACGCAGCGGCGCGGGAGGCGCGCTCGCGATCTATGACGATCACGGCGATGGGCATCTCGAGCAAACTTGTTTCGGCCTCGCGAGCCTTTGCTTCGCCGCGAGCGCGCCACTCCGTGTAGAAGACTTCACCCCAGTTCACGGCCGACATCAAGAGTGGCAAGTCCTGGCGCGCTGCTTCGCCCAGCAGGTGTCGAACCTTCTCCACAACGCCGCTACGACCCTCAAAGAAGCCGATCAGAGCGTTGGCGTCGAGAACGTATCGCCGCGCACTTCCTCTGGAGAAGACGGGGGTCACTGATTCTCTCGTTTGCGCTCACGCTCCCGTTCTTCAAAGAGCATCTCGAATGCCGATGGTTCGCCCGGACCCGGCTTTAGAAAACCCATGATCTCGTCCAGTCGCCGCTCAGTTATCGGAGTTAGCACCAGCCTGCCCTTGTCTTCAGTCCAGACAGCACGGGTACCTTTGTCAAGTCCGTACTCCTCGCGCAACTCGGCTGGAATCACAACTTGGCCCTTGGAACTCACGACCGTTGGAAAGCTTCTCATGAGCAGCATCTTACCACTTGGTAAGACAGTAGTCCATCTTCTTACCAGGTGTCGTTGGCCACCGACCAACGACTATCGACCAACGACCCCTTTTGCAGCTATAATCGCTCTCGCGTCATCAAAAGACGCATACAGGCTCTATCCGCCCAGTTTGCGGAGGGGCACTGGAGGACACTGTGAGTCTCACGCCTATCGGCGGGCATCGCCCCAGCCGCAAGATCACCACTGCTACTCTTCGCGAAAAGAAGTTTCAGCGCGAACCCATCACTTGCGTGACTGCCTACGACTACGCCACCGCACGCCTGGTCGACGAGGCCGGCATCGACATTGCCCTGGTCGGCGACTCGCTTGCCATGACCATGCTTGGCTACGAGAACACGCTCTCGGTCACCGTCGACGAGATGTTGCACCACGTTAAAGCCGTGCGCCGTGGGGTGAAAGACGCGCTGCTTATTGCCGACATGCCTTACGGGTCTTATCAGGTTGACCCCAAAGACGCGATGAACAACGCCGCCCGCTTTGTGAAAGAAGGCGGCGCTGAGGCCGTCAAGATGGAAGGCGGCGAGAAGCGCGTCGATGTGATCCGCCGCGTGATCGATGCTGAGATTCCCGTGGCCGGGCACATCGGCCTCACGCCGCAATCGGTCAATATGATGGGTGGCTATAAAGTTCAGGGCAAGACTTTGAACGGCATCGAACAACTCATGCGCGATGCGGTCGCGCTTGACCGTGCGGGTGTGGCCTGCATTGTGCTTGAAGGCATTCCGCGCGAAGTTGCGGCCATGATTACGGCTGAGGTCGAAACGCCGACTATCGGTATCGGCGCTGGCCCGGATTGCGATGGCCAGGTGCTCGTCTTCCATGACCTCGTCAACCTGACGTTTGCACAACCGCCAAAATTCGTTCGCCGTTATGGAGACGCGGCTGCGCTGATTACGCATGCCGTGCTGGCGTTCAAAGCTGACGTCGTTTCGCATCAGTTCCCGAACGATGCTGAGTCCTACCATTTGCCGAAAGAAACGCAAGCCGCACTCGAAACGGTACTCCACCGGAAGCGGGCGCTGCGGCGATAATGGCGGGCGAGGGAAAACGTTGTGCGAACTGTCTTGCGGGCTTTAACCACAGGGGACACAGAGGACCACGGGGGAAGGACCACAGGGGGAAGCCTTCTCAGGGATGGTCTGGACACCGGCCGGAACATTGTGCGGAACTCGGTGCGAAGCACCCACGCGTTCTTTGCCTGTCTGGTCCTACTGGGGGCCCTGGTGGGCTGCTCCAAGCCCCCGCAGCCGGAGACCACAGAAGCGCCGCAGCCGACTGGGCTGGAATCCATTCCTGCGCCGGATCCCTCGAAGTATCCGAGCATCAGCGATTTGGCAGGTTGGAAGAATCCTTATTTAGTGGTTCGCGAGGATGGGATCGGCTTCGTCGATCTTTCCAATCGCGAGATCCGCGTTCTGAAGCAGGAAGAAATCCCAGCGGAGTTGGTCGCTCTGCCGTCGAGCGCCTGGCCTTACGGCCGGGTTGTGCTCATCTCCCAAGCCGCTCCCAAAAACCCATCCGAACAGACGAAAGCAGATCTGCGCAAGAACCGGGCCCTGCTCCTCGGAACCCTCAAAGAATTGGATGTGCAAGTCCGCGAGGCGCCCTGAGCCTCCGGATGCGCCGGCAGAGACGGGGCTTGCTCTATTTTTAACGCGGCAGGAGACGCGGCAAGCCGCGTCTCTACGAGTAGATGAAAATATGCGCCACCATTTCGGAAACTCGTGCTGCCTGCCGCGATGCACGCGCGGGCCGCAAGCGCCTCGGCCTCGTTCCAACCATGGGCGCTCTGCATGAAGGGCACTTGTCGCTGGTCCGCGCCGCAAAGGCGCAGTGCGATGTCGTTGCCGTTTCCATCTTCGTGAACCCCACCCAATTTGGCCCAACCGAAGATTTGTCGAAGTATCCGCGGCCGTTCGATCGCGACTGCCAGCTGCTCGAAAAAGAAGGTGTCGAGATCCTCTTCGCGCCGTCGGTCGACGAGATCTATCCCGATGGCGCAGTCACCTGGGTTTTGGTCGAAGGTCTGAGCGAAAAGCTTGACGGACGCTCGCGCCCAGGCCATTTCCGCGGCGTGACCACGATCGTCGCCAAGCTGTTTCACATCATCGAGCCCGACGCCGCGTTTTTCGGACAGAAAGATGCCGCGCAGCTAGCTGTGATCCGGCGCATGGTGCGGGACCTGGACTTTCCCGTCGAAATTGTCGCTTGCCCCATCGTGCGCGAATCCGATGGCCTGGCCATGAGTTCCCGCAACGCATACCTGAATCGTGAAGATCGCGGCCGCGCACTCGTGCTGCAGCATTCGTTGCAGCAAGTGCAGCGGGAATTTCAAGCGGGGGAAAGAATCGCCGCCAAACTGATCGCCTCCGCCAAGGAAGTTTTTGCCCGGGAGCCGCACGTCGTGCTCGATTATTTCGAGATCGTTGATCCGGACACGCTCGATCCCGTTGAACGGATCTCGCAAAAGACGCTGGTCGCCGTCGCCGCATACGTCGGATCGACGCGGCTGATCGACAATCTTGTGCTGAATTTCTGACCCAAATTAGTCAGCGACAAAGCCCGGCTCTGCCGTCCATATCAGCTAACAAACGCTTCGGAAAGAACTTCAGCGTGGTTGATGCCTGAATCGGCCGGGCATGGAGTCTTTGTCGGCCGTGTGAACTCCAGATGGCGTTTCTGAGCGTAAATCCAGAGATGCCAGCCCCATCGCGAGCCGAGCCAATCCTCAATCGACTGGGGAAGCAGCTTGCCCAGGCCCGGGAGCCAATTCGGATTCCAGAATGTGACTTCTGTTTTAACATCCCTGAATTGCCCAAACATTTGCTGCGCCGATGCTTTTGAGAATGCTTGCGAAAGCGGATTATCGGGGCCGTCGGTATTCCGGTTGAGCATGTTTTGCATCTCCAGGTAAGAACCCGGGTCCTCGCGAATGAGTTCCGCATGCCGGCGCAGTTCTTCCTCGGGCTCGCGCCAGATCGTCCGAGCCAGCTTGATCCCCAGCTCGGTTCTGAGCAGGTGCGCGCGCAAGCGGCGGACCAGCCCCAGATTCACGTGGTAATTGAACGAGTCGCGGTAATAGAGCATGATCACGGCGCGCCCGCCCGCAGCGAGCACCCGGTGAACCTCTCGGATTGTCCGAGGCGTATCCGGCGTGTGGTGAAGAACCCCGTGGGAATATACGAGGTCAAACGAGCCGTCGGCGAAAGGCAAGTTCTCCGCGTCGCCCTGGACGAAGCGTCCTTCCAGGTTGGCGAGTTGAAAGCGTCTTTGCGTTATGCTGACTGCCGCGTTCGTCAAGTCAACGGCGGTGTAATGGGCACCGGCGCGCGCGAAGCGCTCAGCCTCGCTGCCACACCCGCAACCGATTTCAAGCACGCGAAGGCCACGGGTTTTTTCAAAACCTACCGCCGACTGCAGGCGCCGGTGCACCTTGTAGCGATGCTCGTCGAGGCTCCGATAGAAAGCGAGAGTTCCGCGCGGTTCATTGGTGAACCATGAATCACAGGGAGCACCCTGCCAGAATTTTTGAACCTGTTTCTTGATGTTTGACTGAGGAAGGGAGAGTGTGGAATCAACGTTTCGTTCTGTTACTGGGACCGGCCAGGAACCGGCCATAAGCAATTCAGACATGGCGCGCTCCGAATCTCCCGGACTCGGATCTCGAGGCCAGGTCGAGATGGGGCGGATTATAGGACTGTTGCTTCCCCTAGGCTAGTAAAGAATTACCGCGGCTGGAATTGCTGCGGAGCACGCACCAAACCCAAGGAGATCGCCGCCCAGCCAATCGGTTGACTTGATCCATGACCGCCCGTAAGATTTCAGCGCAGCGCGGGGGGAAGAATGGTTGGCGAGATCGTCTCGCATTACCGCATCGTCGAGAAGCTCGGCGGCGGAGGCATGGGAGTCGTTTACAAGGCCGAGGACACTCGCCTTGACCGCTTTGTTGCACTGAAATTCTTGCCTGAGAATGTGGCGCAGGACCGGCAGTCGCTGGAGCGATTCCGCCGCGAGGCGCGAGCGGCGTCGGCTCTGAACCATCCGAATATCTGCACCATCCACGACATTGGTGAGCAGGACGGCAAGGCGTTCATCGTCATGGAGTACCTCGACGGGGCGACGCTGAAACATAGCATTGGCAACCGTCCGATGGAGTTGGAAACGCTGCTTTCGCTCGGCATCGAAATTGCCGATGCGCTGGATGCGGCGCACACGCAGGGGATTGTGCATCGCGATATTAAGCCGGCAAATATTTTTGTGACCAAGCGCGGCCATGCCAAGATCCTGGATTTTGGCCTGGCGAAAGTCACGGGGCCGGCCTCGCGGTCTTCGGAGGCTTCCGGTGTGACCGTGGAGGCCTCGGTCGCAGAGGAGCACCTGACCAGTCCCGGCTCTGCGATTGGCACCGTGGCGTATATGTCTCCGGAGCAGGCGAAGGGAAAGGAACTGGATTCGCGAACCGATCTCTTTTCGTTTGGAGCGGTGCTTTATGAGATGGCTACCGGGATGCTGCCTTTTCGCGGCGACACGTCGGCGCTGATTTTTCAGGCGATCCTGGATCGGGCGCCGACTCCTCCCATCCGGCTGAATCCGGACCTGCCTGCGAAGCTCGAAGACATCATCAACAAGGCGCTGGAGAAAGACCGTAATCTCCGCTACCAGCACGCGGCGGACATCCGGGCCGACCTGCAACGGCTAAAGCGCGACACCGACACGGGGCGTGCGGTGGCGGCAAGCTCCGGGTCGGTGGCAGCGGCGCCAGATTCAGTATCGAAGCCGGCAGCACAAGCTGTCTCCGCCGGTTCGGTTCAGGCCGTGGCCACCGGTTCCTCGGGAACAGTGACGCCCGTTAGCGGTACTGCTCCAGCCGCGCCGAAAAAATCCTGGGCGATTCCCGTCGTCGCTGCCGCTCTGCTCGTCGCTGCCCTGGTTGGCGGAGGTCTGTTCTTTCGCTCACGTCGTGCCAACGCGCTCACTGAAAAAGACACCGTGGTGCTCGCCGACTTCGTCAACACAACCGGCGATTCCGTTTTCGACGGAACCTTGAAGCAGGCGCTAGCGGTCCAACTCGAGCAATCGCCCTACCTCAACCTGTTGCGCGAATCTCGTATCCGCGACGCTCTGCGCTTCATGGGCCGCCCGCCCGACGCACGCCTTACCAATGACGTCGCCCGCGAGATCTGCATGCGCGAAGGCGCCAAGGCCATGCTCACTGGCTCGATCGCCAGCCTGGGCACGCACTATGTCATCACCCTTTCCGCTCTGAATGCCCAAACCGGGGACGTGTTGGCCCGTGAAGAGAAGGAAGCCGAGAGCAAGGAGCAGGTCCTGAAGTCGCTCGACCAGGCTGCTTCCAGTTTGCGGGGCAAGCTGGGCGAGTCCATTGGCTCGGTGCAGAAGTTCGCCACGCCGCTCGAACGGGCCACCACCTCGTCGCTTGAAGCCTTGCAGGCCTTCAGCCTCGGCCAAGCGGAGCATCTGAGACTTGAAGATTCGAAGGCCATTCCCCACCTCAAACGCGCCGTCGAGCTCGATCCAAACTTCGCCATGGCGCATGCCACGCTGGGCGTGGCCTACAGCAACCTCACGCAGGGAGATCTGGCCGCGAGTTTTATCAAAAAGGCATTCGACTTGAAGGAGAGAGCCAGCGAACGCGAGCGACTCTACATCTCGTCGCATTACTACGACCTTGTCACTCGGGAGATCGACAAGGCCATCGAGATCTACGAACAGTGGGTCCAAACCTACCCGCGTGACAGTGTCCCCCGCGACAACCTCGCCTTACGCTACTCAGCCATCGGGCAGCACGAAAAGGCTCTGGCCAGCTCCAGCGAGGCTATGCGCATCGAGCCCAAAGATGTTTATGCCTTTCAGAATGTTGCCGACGCCTACGAACGCGTCAATCGCTTCGACGAGGCCAGGGCGGTGGCCGAGCGGGCGGCCGCGCAGAATATGGGCCGCTCCGTGCATTTCACGCTCTTCGATCTCGCCTTTATTCGCGGCGATGAAGCCGCCGAGCGCCATGAACTGGAACTGGCTGCCGGCAATCCGGACGAACCCATCCTCCTTATGTTCCAGGCCAACGCTCAGTGCGCGCTGGGCAAACTGCAGCCTGCCCGGGCGGCCTTTGCCCAAAGTGAGAGTGTCTCCCAGCGCCTGGGATATAAGGAGTTCAGTGGCATCATTCTCGCGCTGCAGGCTTCATGCGAAGCGGAACTGGGCAACCTCAAGGAGGCTCGCCAGAAGATTTCGGATGCTCTCGCCGTTTCGCAAGACCGCGACACCCGGGCAATTGTGATGAACGTCTTACCCCGGGCCGGAGACACCGCACGCAGCCAGAAGATTGCGGAGGATCTGGTTCGCCAGTATCCCACCGATACCCTGCTCAACAAGGTCTTCGTTCCGCTTGCCCAGGCTCGAAGCGACCTGGAGCGCAACCAGCCCGCACAGGCCGCGGCGCGACTGGAAGTGGCGACGCCTTACGAACTCGGAACCGGCCCCGGCACCGCGCGATACTTGGTGAACTACACTCGTGGCGAGGCCTTCCTGGGCTCGAAACAGGGCGCAAAGGCTGCGGCCGAGTACCAGAAGATACTGGACCATCGCGGCATAGACCCTTGGGATGTGACCTACACGCTCTCCCATCTGGGCCTGGGACGAGCGTACGCTTTGCAGGGCAACACCCCTGCTGCCAAATCGGCCTACCAGGATTTCTTTGCCGCATGGAAAGACGCCGATCCGGATCTCTCCGTCTTGAAACAGGCAAAGGCGGAGTACGAGAAATTGCATTAGTGAACGCGCCGCCCGGAGACGAAGGGATTTCCGGCGATGAAGTAGCGCAAGGGCTGCTCGACGGCCTTTACGATCCCGATGCGCGGCGTGACCGTTACTCGTCGCACGCGATAGCCATCATCCACAATTCGTAGATCAGAGTGCGTGCTGATCAGGCTTTTCCCGTTGTCTCGCTCGCGCGTAATCTCCAGGGCTTCAGCCATGCGTCCCGGGCCGGAAGAAATCTTCCTGAGATCCATTTCTTTTGCTACCTCGATCCCTCGCGCCTCGGCCATCCGCTCGATGCCCACGACTGGCTCCAGCGCCCGAAACAGTACGCCGCCGGGCACTCCGTCCGGCAGACAGGAAACATTCAGGCAGTAGTGATTGCCATAGATGAAGTACACATAGGCGTGACCGGGAGGGCCGAAGAGAACGGCATTCCGCGCGGTCTTGCCCGCGGCTGCGTGTGCTGCGGCATCGCCCTCGCCGAGGTACGCCTCCGTCTCGACAATTCGTCCCGCCAGAACTCCGAGAGGCGTTTTCCGGACCACCAATTTCCCCAACAACGCCCGCGCCACGCGCCGCGGATCGCGATTGAAGAACTCGGCTTTCAGCGAGGTCACGCGACCAAGAGCTGATTCATTTGGTGGTGGAGCGACGCGCGTCCTCGCCCGTCCGGCTGCGGGGTGGCCGGGCGGGGACGCCCGGCTCTCCACCGGCAATCTCGGTCGCGCATTTCTCAAGCCGCGCTCTTCAAGTAAGCCAGCACTTCGTCCGCGTGGCCTTCCGCCTTCACGTTATTGAAGACGTGCTTGATCTTGCCGTCGGGGCCTATGACGAAAGTTGTCCGCGCGATGCCTTTCACTTTCTTGCCGTACATGTTTTTTTCTTTGACCACGCCGAACAGGTTGGCGATTTTCTTCTCTGGATCGGCCAGCAAGGGGAAAGGCAAACTGAACTTGTTCTGAAACTTCTTCTGCGAGGCGGCTGTGTCGGCGGATATTCCGAGCAGCACCACGCCCGTCTTCTTGATCGCCGAATAGCTATCGCGGAAGCTGCACGCTTCCTTGGTGCAGCCCGGGGTGTCGGCCTTGGGATAGAAATAAAGCACCACGGTCTTGCCGCGAAAATCTTTTGAGGCAACCTCCTTGCCATTCTCGTCCGTCGTATTGAAGTCTGGGGATTTATCATTAACTTCCATGGAATTTTCTCCTCGCCGCTCGCTGTTACATCGCAAGTTATATCGTAACCGGATGTTCGCCGTCACCTTGGCCGCCTCAACCTGGTTGGCCAGTTCGTGGTTTGTTGCTCAGGCTGCCGCCCAAGGTCCGATCCCGCAATTCGGGCACAAGCCGGCGTCTAACAAGGGGCCGCGCGCTGTGGGATTGATTCAGCTCTCACCGAAGGGCAAAGCCCGCCTCACTCCCATTGCCGTCATGATGGACGGAAAATTTTACGACGCGGGCTCGTACAAAGCTGCGCCCGTCCCCATGGCGCTCGACTTCGGCATCGTCTACGAAGGTTTTCGCAGCGGCGTGTCGCAGGGCGTCTTCACAATTACGCAACCTGGACAACTCAACCACGTCTGGATCGCTGAAGGCACCTGGCTTCCTGCGGGAATGAAGGCTCCGGAGAAGAGCAAGAAGTACTCGACGCCTGTGATCGAAGATAAGGACGCGCCCCCCGTACTTCACCGCCACAGCGACAAGGCGGATTCCGATAGCGGCTCAAATAAAGAGAAAGAAAAAAAAGACGAGCAAAAGCCCACAGCCCCAGCGACGCAGCCGACCGCTGCGCAGCCCGGCGGCGTCTCGACCACGCCGGAAGCCACAAAGTCGCCTGCCACGTCAGAGACAAAGACCGCAAAGGCTTCTGTGTCTGACGAGCCGATCGAGGATCCGAATCGTCCCAGGCTGCGACGCGGTAAGCCGGACTCAACTGCGCGGCGCGAACCGTTTGCGACGTTCGACCCTCTGACGGACGCGGCGCCGTCGGCAACATCTTCGGGTACGGGAAAGCTCGCCACCAATTCCGACGTGGCTTCGCCGCAGTTCACTTTCATCCCAGCGATTTCCGATGCTGGTGGGCCTGATCCGCGTCCCTACACCTTTGATGTGAAGCCGGCGGAAGAAGCCAGCTATCGCAGCAAGATGCTCGCTCTGGCAGCGACGCAGGTTCGCACCCAGGCAGGCACAGCGACAAGAGAAGCTGCGCCCCCGCAGAAGACGGCATCCGCTCGCAAATCCCCCGGCAAGCCCGCCGAGAAGTTGGCCAAGCCTGCCTTCGACGATGTGAGCTTGCGCATCTTTGATCTCTCCAATTCGAACGAGCCGGTGCTCGTGCTTTCCGCGAAGACTCACCCGGCGGCGGGCGCGACCGAAAACTTCGAAGAACCGAAAGAGATCACGCTGATCGCCCGGACCAACCTCGAAGGCGAGTTAAAGAGACTATTCTTCTCGCAGACTGATTCGCGACATCTCGACGTCACCCCGCGCGTGGAGCTGATCGACGCGGTCGATGCCGACGGCGATGGCCGCGGCGAATTGCTCTTCCGGCGCACCTCCGACGGTGGCAGCGCCTATGCGATCTACCGCGTCACGTCCGATCATCTTTGGCCGTTGTTCGAAGGGACACCGTGAGAGGCAGGGGGCAGGTGCCAGGTGTCAGGGCACGCTTCTTTGCACAGATATTTGTGCGAATGCGGAGATCTGGCTTTAAGCCAAAGCTTGCATTTAAGCGGTCTTCGGCGACATTGGCTGAAGACGTGCAGTCCCCGGAAAACATCCACGACACAAGTAGCCGCGAGGAGGCCAAGGAATTTCCACTTGCCAGACGGTACTACTCTGGTTACTATGCACCCATATTTAAATCTTGACCTAGGCATTCATTCTTGGGATTGAGTTAGTCGCTTACCTATGAACATCGGCGAGACCATCCGCAATTTCCGGCTGCAGCGAAGCATGTCACAGGGCGACATCGAAAAGCGCACTGGCCTGTTGCGCTGCTACCTGTCGCGCGTTGAAAACGGCCACACCATCCCTTCGCTGGACACGCTGGCCAAGATTGCCGGAGCGATGGATTTGGCGTTGTCGCAATTCTTTTCCGAAGGCAACCGCAACGGACATAAGGGGCTGCCGCAGCTCTCCGACGATGAAGTCCGCTTTCTGAGCCAGATGCGGCGCTATTCGGCGAATCTGAACGACAGCGACCGGAAGCTGGTGCTGGCGATGGTGAAGAAAATGGCGTCGAGCGCGAAGTAAGCCAGCTCTCAGCCATCAGCTCTCAGCGTAGGCAGTTTGCCGGATGCGTCCAAGTTCACGAACCTCTAAACCCATAGGCTTTAGCTGACGGCTGAGTGCTGACGGCTGAGCGCTGCATTACACTTTCGTACCATCCCTCACGTGTCCGGCGGGAACCTCGCCATATCATGCTTGCAACGCTACTATTGGCTGGGGGATCTTTGTGACTATTGATGAAGAACTGAATCTCCTCGATCAGCAACTTCGCCGGCTGAAGATCGAGTATGAGATTTTCTTCAATAATCCGGCCAAACGGCCTCCCACCGACGTCGAATGGAAGGTGCTCTCGTTAATTCGCAAGTTCAGCGATGGGACCCGGATGAGTTTTTCGCACCGCTTCAAGTACAACGAGATGGCACAGCGCTACGCGGTTCAAGCCGAGCTCTGGCGCAAGAAAATGCGGATTCGAGAAGAGGGCTACCGCCGGCCAGCGGATGCGATCCTCTCGGTGCAGGGCGTGCGCGTTTCCGAAGAGCACGAAGCTAAGCATCATCCGGTGTACGGCGTCAGCCACAAGGCCCAAGCCGCGGGCGCGGGCGATCAGCCCTTCTCGGTGCAGTGCTCTGGCGCGGCGGCCGAGCGGGAGCAGGTTGAATCACTCTACAAGGCGCTGACCGAAGCCAAGAAAAAGTCGGGAGAAAAGGTCTCCGGCAATCTTGATTCCTTCGCGGCATTCGTCAAGAAAAAGACCAGCGAGATTCGCAAGCAGCACGGCTGCGATACGGTGGTGTACTCGGTCGAGACGCAGGGTGGACAGGTGAAGCTTAAGGCGAAGGCGAAGAGCTAGTTCTCAGTTCTCAGTTCTCAGTTCTCAACTTCCTATGATCGCCGCTATTTTTGGTTGCCTGCTTGCGCTTGCTTGTTCTCCAGAGTCGGGATGGAGTCGCAACTTCGGGCGTCCCAAACTGCTAAAATCGCCCTTCGCCCCGAGGGGCCTCATGTCCAAAATCCAGCGCGCTATTCTTAGCGTCACCGATAAATCCGGATTGGTAGATTTCGCCCGCAAACTCGCCGCCTTCGGAGTGGAACTGGTTTCGACAGGAGGAACGGCCAAGCTGCTGCGCGACTCCGGTGTCGCGGTAAAAGACATTTCCGAGCTGACTGGCTTTCCTGAAATGCTTGACGGGCGCGTTAAGACGCTGCATCCGAAGGTGCACGGCGGCATCCTGCATCGCCGCGAAAATAGCGGGCATTGCGCGGCGGTTGCCGAGCATGGCATCCCGGCCATCGACATGGTAGTGGTGAACCTGTACGCCTTCGAAAAGACCGCGGCCAAGCCGGGCGTGCACTTCGACGAGGTGATTGAAAATATCGATATCGGTGGCCCTTCGATGATCCGTTCGGCGGCGAAAAATTTTCAGGATGTCGCGGTCGTCACTTCGCCCACCGATTACGACGCTATCACCGAGGAGATGGCCTACTCCGGCTGCACGCTGTCCCGGGAAACGAAGTGGCGGCTGGCGCAGAAAGCGTTTGCGATGACCGCGGCCTACGATTCTGCCATCGCCTCGACGCTCGAGCGGGTGGGCGCCGACTTCTCGTTGCACACACCGGAAGGCTTCCCGCGAAATCTTCGGTTGTCTTTTCAGAAGAAGATCGACTTGCGTTATGGGGAGAATCCCCATCAGAAGGCCGCGATGTATGCGGACGGTTCGGGCACGGGCGTGGCGAACGCGCGGCAGGTGCAGGGCAAAGAGCTTTCCTATAACAACATTGTCGACCTGCAAGCGGCCTGGGATCTCGCGCAGGAGTTTGACGAACCGGTCTGCGCCATTATCAAACACACAAATCCCTGCGGAACCGCTACTGGCAAGACTCTCGCCGAGGCGTACGTGCGGGCGCTTGAGTGCGATCCGGTGTCGGCGTTTGGCGGAGTGATTGGAGTGAACCGCACGGTGGATGCGGCGGCCGCGAACGAAATGGCCAAGCTCTTCCTGGAAGTGATCGCCGCTCCCGCATTCGACGAAGGCGCTAAAGCAGCTTTTGCCGCGAAGAAGAATCTGCGGCTGGTCGAAGTTCCTGCCGGACAGCAAAGCTGGGTTCTGAAAAACATTTCTGGAGGCATGCTTGTCCAGGATTCCGATCTGCATAAGCTGGCCGAAGCCGATCTGAAAGTTGTTACCAAGCGCCCGCCCACGCCGGAAGAAAAGCGAGCGCTGCTTTTCGCGTGGAAGGTCTGCAAGCACGTGAAATCGAACGCAATTCTTTACGCCCGCGACGGGCAAACGGTGGGCGTCGGCGCCGGACAAATGAGCCGCGTCGATTCGTGCAAGGTGGGTGCGATGAAGGCGCAGTTGCCGCTGAAGGGGACGGTGGCCGCCTCCGACGCCTTTTTCCCCTTTCCGGACGGGGTCGAGGAAATCGCCAAAGCGGGGGCTACCGCGATTATCCAGCCCGGAGGCTCGGTGCGCGATCAGGAGGTCATCGAGGCCGCGGACCGGCTGGGGCTGGCGATGATCTTTACTGGGGTGCGGCACTTCAGACATTAGTCTTTTCTTTACTCTTTTTGACAATACCCGTCGAAAGCCCGTGTACCTCCGGCTTGACGCCGACTGGTCGCTTTCCGCCCATCGAAAGGCCCGCCGAATGTAGAATAAGGAAATCCGGATGGCCGCGGATCAGCATCCAATCATTTTGCATCAAAACGAGTGTGTGGGCTGCTATTTAAAGGTTGCAGGATTTTTCATGAAAAGACAGTTGTGGATAGTTGGTGTTGTCCTTACGGGGTCATTTTTACTGGCCCAAAACCAAGTCGCTCGCGTCGCGGATTCTCCGGCTGCTGCTGGCGCCCAGTCCGCTGGCAAAAGTAAGACGCCCGACCGCGCCGCCGCCTACTACCATTTTGCCCTCGCGCACATGTACGAGGAACAAGTGGCCACTTACGGGCGCAGCGAATTGGCGACTAAGGCCATTGAGGAATACCGGGCCGCTATTGATGCGGACCCGACCTCCGCGTACCTGACCTCGGGCCTGGCCGAGCTCTATGCCAAGACCGGCCGCATTCGCGACGCTGTGGTCGAGGCGCAGGACATCATCAAGCGCAATCCCAACAATCTCGAGGCCCGCCGTCTGCTCGGAAGGATTTATCTGCGTTCGCTTGGCGACATGCAGGCCGGCAGCGGTTCGGAGAGCGTGCTGAAACTGGCCATCGATCAGTATGAGCAGATCATCCGCCTGCAACCGGACAGCATGGATGATCACCTGCTTCTCGGGCGCCTGTATCGTTTGAACAACGATCTGCAAAAAGCGGAGAACGAATTCAAGACCGCGGTAAAGCTGCAGCCGGGTTCCGAAGAGGCGGTCACGACCCTGGCTTATCTCTACAACGAACTGGGCGATACAGCTCGCGCCACACAGGTGCTCAGTTCAGTACCGAACACGGAGCGCTCGGCCAAGCTCTATTCGGCGCTCGGTTATACATACGAGCAGCAAAAACAATATAAGAACGCGGTCGAGGCGTATCGACATGCGATTGAACTGGACCGCGACAATCTGGACGCCATTCGCGGCCTCGCGCAGAACCTGCTGAATGACGGCCAGGCCGATGCGGCTCTCGAACAATATAAAGTGATCGCGGACGCGAATCCGGAAGATGCGCAAACCTACGTTCGCATCGCGGAAATCTACCGGAAGCAAGGCAAATTCGATGTCGCGCTCGAAAATCTGAAAAAGGCCGAGTCCATGGTGCAGGACTCGGTCGAGGTTCCATACAACATTGCCGCCATCTACCAGGCGCAGGGACGTTACGACGAAGCCATTCCGATCATGCGCGACCTGCTGAAGAAATCGGAAAAGTCCGACGGCAAGTACTCGAATGGCGAGAAGAGCAACCGGGCGGTGTTTCTCGAGAGACTGGGCTCGATCTATCGCGACCAGGGGAACAATCAGGCCGCCAACGAGATCTTCCGCCAGATCATCGCCCTGGGCGGCGATGAGAACATCGAGCGCGGGTATCAGCAGATCATCGATACCTGGCGCGAAGCGAAGGACTGGCAGAAGGCCACCGATGTCGCCAAAGAGGCGGTTCAGAAGCTGCCCGGCAGCCGCGATCTGAAAATGGTGCTGGCGTCGCAGCAGGCGGATATGGGTGAGGCCGACAAAGCGCTGAAGGACGTTCGCGCGATGTTGAAGGGAAATGCCAACTCCAACTCTGACGACCGCCAGGTCTATATCGCTTTGGCGCAGATGAACACGCGGCTGCGCCGGTTCAGCGATGCCGAGCAGGCGCTCGACAAGGCCGAGCAGCTATCGACCAAAACGGACGACAAGGAGTACGTCTGGTTTCTCCGGGGCTCAACTTTTGAGCGTGAGAAGCGCTACGCCGAAGCTGAAGAACAGTTCAAGAAGGTCGTGGCCAGCGATCCAGAGCATGCTTCGGCCCTGAATTATCTGGGCTACATGCTGGCGGACCAGAACACGAAGCTCGAAGAAGCGCTGGGATATATCAAGCGTGCCGTGGACCTGGATCCCGTAAACGGCGCCTATCTCGATTCCATCGGTTGGGCCTACTTCCGCCTGGGGAAATATGAATTGGCGGAAGAGAACCTGCTGAAGGCTTCGCAGAAAATCAATACCGATCCCACCGTCCACGACCATCTGGGCGATCTATATCAGAAGACGGGACGCCTCAAGCTGGCCGCGATCCACTGGGAGCGGGCGCTCAGTGAGTGGAACCGCACAATTGCCTCGGAAGTCGATCCGGCGGATCAGGCGCGGGTGCAGAGGAAGCTCGATTCCGCTAAGATGAAGCTGGCCCGGGAAGAGGGCGCGAAGCCGTAGGAAGCATAGTAGGAAGCAGATACTGGTGCGTTTCCGCTTCTAGATTCACACTCTTCGCCATGTCAAGACGCCGCTGGATTCTTCTGACTACGCTCTCGCTCCTATTGCTGGCTGCGGCTTTCGTGGCCGGGAAGATGGTCCTACCCAAGCCTCAGTCGTCGTTCACCAGCCTGCAACCCGCTCCGGACTTCACGTTGAACGATCAGGATGGCAAGCCTTTCACGCTCTCAAGTCTGCGCGGATCGCGCATCGTGCTGGTGTTCTATCGCGGCTACTGGTGACCGTTCTGCATGCGCCAACTGCGCGAGTTCGCGCAGCATGCCGGTGAATTCGAACAGGCGAAGACGCGCCTGGTAGCGATCAGCGTGGACGATCAGGAACATGCGCACCTGGTTTGGGACAAGCAGGCGGCCCACCAGTTCGTCATACTCAGCGATCCTGGGGCGCATGTGATCCGGCAATACGGGCTGCTGCATCCTCATGGTAAAGGTGACACTGATATCGCCATCCGCACGACCTTTGTGATCGACGAAGACGGGCGTGAACGCTGGCGCAAGGTTTCCAACACCATCCCCGAGATTCCCAAGGCCGCGGAAGTGCTGCAACGGTTGCGTGGGATGCAGTAGGTTGAAGTTGATGGCGGCTATCCGACCAAGATTCAACAATCAAGAATCCGCAGTGCTAGACTTTCCCCATGCTCGCCGACTATGCGGTCCGCGTAGAAAACTCCCGTGGACGCCGCCATCCCGAGCCGCCGCATCCTTACCGCAACGACTTTCAGCGCGACCGTGATCGTGTCGTCCATGCCCGCGCCTTTCGCCGGCTGGAAGCGAAGACGCAGGTTTTCACCCGCCGCTACTCCGACCACTTCCGCAACCGGTTGACTCATACCATTGAGGTGGCGCAGATCTCGCGCACCATCGCCGCGCAACTTGGACTGAACACCGATCTGGTGGAGGCGCTCGCGCTGGTTCACGACCTCGGCCACCCTCCTTTCGGCCACTCGGGAGAAAAAGCGCTCGACAGCGCGATGCGGAAACACGGGTTTTCGTTTGATCACAATCTGCATGCACTCCGCATTGTTGAAGACTTCGAGCTGCGTTATGCCGCTTTTCGCGGGCTGAATCTTACTTTTGAAGTCCGCGAGGGCATCATCAAGCACTCGCGCGATTACGATGCTGAGCAACATCCGGAACTGGCCGAGTATCTGCTTGATCAGCAGCCGCCGCTCGAAGCCCAGCTTATCGACCTGACCGACGAGATTGCTTACAACACCGCCGATCTCGACGATGGCTACGAAGCCCGGCTGCTTACGGTCGAGCAGATTGCGGATGGCGTGGAACTTTTCGCCCGACATTTTCGGCTGGCCAAGAACAAGTACCCTGACGTTGCTGAGAAGCTGGTTTTCAACGAGGCGCTAAAGAGCATTCTCGATGGGTTTGTCGGAGACCTGATTACGAACACGGCGCAACGTGTGAAAGCAGCAGGCGTGCGTTCTCTTGAAGATGTTCGGCGTCACACCGCGCGGCTGGCCGCGTTCAGCCCGCCGGTCGAAGAGGAGCGTCGGCGTTTGAAAGACTTTCTCTACGAGAATCTCTACTACACCCCGGCGCTCGCGGGAGAGAAAGAAGACGCCGAGCGCATCACCGGAGAACTCTTCGCCCACTGGATGGAGGAACCCGACGACCTGCCGCGCAATTACCGCGAAAAAGCGGGACAGGAGCCGCTGCCGCGCGTGATCTGCGACTACATCGCCGGGATGACCGACCCGTTCATCTACCAGCAGTATGAGAAATATTGTTGCGATGAGTAGGTGCCTGGAGCTCTAGACTAAAATTTACCGCCCACCTTCAATCTGCGTCATAATTCCTCGGAACTTTATTCAGCCATGCCGTGTCTGAGCTGTAGACGGGAGATCCCATCGTGCCTCGTCCATTTGATTACCTGGTCAAGCCGTTTGTCATCGCGCTTCTCCTCGTCACTATTCCCGCCGGTTCTATCGGCCAGAATGGCCAGGCACCACAATCAACTACCGCGCCACAGGCAACTACCAAGGAAGATCCCGCACGGCGCCGGGCTGAGGAACTGTACAGCCAAGGCAGATTTGTCGCCGCTATGCCTCTATTCGAAGCACTGGCCGCGGATCACCCTTCAGATCTCGCAGTGCGAGAGGGATGGGCGTGGTGCCTGTTTCAGTATGCGGGAACACTTCCCGACCCCCAGCAGCGCAAGAGGGTTCGCGCCCGCGCGCGGACGATAGCGGTCGAAGCGAAGGGTCTGGGAGACAACAGTCAGCTACTCCAGCTTATGCTCGAGCAACCCGAGGACGGCGGCTCCGAGGTGGCGTTCTCCGATAGCAAGGAAGTGGACACTGCGATGAAAACGGCGGAGGCTGATTTTTCTCGGGGTGAATTCGATAAGGCACGGGAAGGATACATGCGTGCCTTGCTGATGGATCCGAACAACTACGATGCCGCTCTTTTTATCGGGGATGTTTATTTTAAGCAACATGTTTATGGCAGCGCGGGCGAATGGTTTGCCCGCGCCATCCAGATCGATCAAGACCGGGAGACGGCCTACCGGTACTGGGGTGATGCACTTGTCGCCATGGGCAAGGAAGATGAGGCACGCTCGAAATTCATCGAAGGCATCATAGCGGACCCTTATACTCGCCGTTCCTGGACGGGCCTACAGAATTGGCTGCAGCGAAACAAGGTTGAATTGAACAATGTGCGGCTGAAAGACCGGAGTTCGGTGACGGTCAAGGACGGCAAGAACATCAATATCACGCTCGACAGTTCTCTCGGAAAAGACGACCCAAACACAGATGCGTGGACGTCATATGGTGTCGGTCGCGCAGCGTGGCATTCCGAGAAGTATGAAAAGGAGTTTCCTAACATCCCGCGGGATCGCCACACCTTGCAAGAAGAAGCGCACGCGCTCAGTCTCATGGTCACCGTCCTCAAGGAGGAAAAGGGCTACGAGAAGAAACTGCCGAAACTGGACCCGTCCCTGCAAGCACTCATCAAAATCCAGGAAGCGGGTTTCCTTGAACCATTTGTCCTCCTCAATCGTGCTGACGAGGGGATTGCACAGGATTACCCAGCGTATCGTGCAGCCAACGGCGACACGATCCGTCGCTATCTCGACGAGTTCATGGTTCCGAAGACGCCACCACCCGCGAAGTAACCACCGCGCAGCGACACAAACTCACTTTGCGTATGTGACCCGGTAGATCACGCCCCCGGCGTCATCACTCACGTACATCGCTCCGTCGCTGCCGAACACAATCCCCACGGGACGCCCCATCCAGCGGCCTTTCTTCGTCTCGCCCGGCGCGAGCCATCCGGTAATGAAATCTTCCGCGCCACCTTGGGGCTGTCCTTTATCGTCGAGTTTCACGCGCACGATTTTGTATCCGGTCGGAACGCTGCGATTCCACGAACCGTGAAATGCGACGAAGATGTTGTTCCGGTATTCAGGCGGGAACTCCGAGCCTTCATAAAACGCGAGTCCCAGCGGGGCAGAGTGCGCCTGCATCTGGACTTTCGGCGCAATCACATTCTGGCAACGATTGTCGCCCGGCTTGGTAAATTTTGAATCGGGCACGCGATCGCCATAGCAATAGGGCCAGCCGGCATCGCCACCTTCTTTGCCAAGATCGACGATGACTTCCGGCGGCAGATCGTCGCCCAGCCAGTCGCGCCCGTTCACTGTGGCCCAGACGGTATCCGTCTTTGGATTCACCGCCAGTCCCACGGCGTTGCGCAGCCCTTTCGCGAAGATCTTCTGGCCGCTGCCGTCCGGATTGAATTCCGTCACGGCCGCTCGCCGCGGGTCTTTCTCGATGCAGACGTTGCAACTCGATCCGGCCGAGAGGTACATCTTGCCGCCGTGAAATACGAGGCTGCGGGTCGAATGGCCGCCACTGCCGGGCAGGCCGGCGAGTGCTTTCGGGTTGGACGCGCGCAGGTTGGCCTCGTCCCAGTCATAGCGGCGAACCTTGTCGGTTTCGGCGACGTACAGTTTGCCTTCGTAAAACGCGAGGCCGTGCGGTTCATTCAGCCCGCTGAGGACATTTACCATCCGCGCGGCCTTCCCTGTGTGTTTCGGATCGGGAAGCGCGACCACCTTGCCCTCTCCCGATTCGCTGACCAGCAGGACGCCTCCAGGGCTGAAGGCCATCATGCGCGCGCTGTCCACTTCTTCGGCAAAAACTGAGAGATGGAATCCCGGCGGGGCTTTCAGCCGCTCGAGATCGAAACCAGTTTTCTCGGCGCTGGCGAAATTGGCAAACGTGGTGTAAGCGAGGTAGACGATTACGCAAGCCAACACTGCGATGAACGACAGAAGAACAATCCCTATTCGCTTCAGGATGGTCCCGCGTTGGGCCATTATTGTCTTTCCAGTCGCTCAGCTAGCGGACGGTCCGGTGGAAGAATACTACTTCTGCACGCAGTTTTTATATCAGCCCCCGCCAAAATTACCGCCAAGCGCGTCGCGTCGCGGGGGAACGATGAGGTAGAATATCTATGAAAAGAAAGCACTTGCAGTCTACCCCCGAAACCGGGGCATTTGGCATCCAAACTGTTTATAGGAATGCAGGCCCGTAGGTTAAGGCCAGGCTTTTTGAGGCAAGTTTTTTGCGGCATCTGTGGTGTTTGGCGCTTGCCTCCCGAAAGTTTGCAGGTTCTGTTCAGGTTCTGTTAAAGACGCAATTAAAATCGCGCCGGAAGGCGCTTGGAGTGGCTCCCCCACTCCCCCACTTGGAGGAAGTTAAAATGAAAAACCGCACCGTCTTCGCTCTGCTGCTGGCCGGAATCCTAGCTGTGCCAGTTTTTGCGCAAGATAATTCCACTCCCCAGGCTCAACCCTCGTCAACCCAGCCCGCAGCCCAGACGGCCACCAAGGCCGACAGCGCTACCGGCAAAGAGCCCCTGCAACCGGAGACCCGCGAGGGCTTCTGGGGTCACATGAATCCGTTCGCGCGCAAGAAATACGTGGCGCGTCAGACCCAGCCGATCCGCGACCGCATCAACGAACTCGATGAACTGACCGCGTCCAACACCAAGTCGATCAAGGACACCGATTCCCGCGCGCAGCAGGGAATCCAGCTCGCTTCGGCGAAGGCCAGCGAGGCCGATCAGCACGCCATCGACGCCGGCAACAAGGCGCAGGCCGCGCAGCAGACCGCGCAACAGGCCCACACCCGTCTGAACACGGTCGAGAAGGTGGTCACGAACATCGATCAGTACCAGCCCACGACCCAGACCGAAATCCTTTTCAAGCCCGGACAGACGGTGCTGAGCAAGAACGCCAAGACCGCTCTCGATGAAATGGCCACCCCGCTGAAGGACCAGCATGGCTACGTCGTCGAAGTCCAAGGCTTTTCCTCGGGTCATGGACAGGTGGCGATCTCCAGTTCGCAGAAGATGGCTGAGTCGGTGGTCCGCTATCTGGTGCTGAACCACGACATTCCGGTCTACCGGATTTACCTCGTCGGCATGGGTAATGCGCCGGTCCCGGCTACAACGGCCTCGGGGACAGAAGCTACGCCGAAGCCGAAGCGCATCACGGGTGGCCGCGTCGAAATTAGCCTCCTGAAGAACAATCTGGAGCAGCTTGCTTCGACGAGCTCAGGCACGAGCACGACGCCAACTCAGGATCAACAGCAGCCAAAGTAGAAGTAGAGTTACCCTCCCCTGAACCCTCTCGTGAAAACGGGAGGGTTTTTTAATTGTGCGTGGCTACGTCCCTTTTGGACGGGGCAGAGCCCCGTCACCACCCAACTGTCTCTGCATACTCTTGAATCCGCTATCGTGCTATCCTCCTTCGCGTCATGGAAACTCTGTTCTACTTCCGCACACCTTCGCCCGTCGGACCGCTCTTTCTCGCCGCTTCCACAAAAGGTCTGGTGCGACTCGAATTCGAAGCGCGCATGCAGAAGGTGAGTTCCGATACGACCGAACTGCGTGAGTCCAAGCCTGCGCTCGCGCCCTATCTCCGCGAACTCAACGATTACTTCGCGGGCGAGCGACGCGAGTTTTCCGTGCCGCTCGATCTTCGCGGAACCGAGTTCCAACTCGCATGCTGGCGTGCACTGCTAGAAATTCCATACGGCGAGACCCGCAGCTACCGCGATATCGCCCAAGCCATTGGCCATCCGCACGCCTACCGCGCCGTCGGCATGTCGAACAACCGGAATCCAGTCGCTATCATCGTCCCCTGCCACCGGGTGATTGCATCGAGCGGCTCGCTGTGCGGTTACGGCGGCGGTCTCGACATCAAGCGCAAGTTGCTCGAGCTTGAGCAAGGCAGTTTTCATCTTCGTCTTCCGCTAGGGATCGGCGCGTAGATCCCCGGTCGTTCGGCGCGTTCTGCTGTACACTGGCCGCCATCTTCATCGTGAACGCCCCGGGCTCATCCACGACCTCGACCGTCCGCAAGGCCAGCCTTTTCTATTTCGTCTTCGTGATGTTTTCCTATACCACCGGAGGCCCGTTCGGTGTCGAAGGTATGGTCACGACCAGCGGACCTGGCATGACTCTGCTCTATCACCTGTTGATCCCGCTGTTCTGGTGTATCCCGGTGTCGCTCGTTGCCGCCGAACTCACCACCGCCATGCCGGTCGAGGGCGGCTTCTATCGCTGGACCCGCGCCGCCTTCGGAGATTTCTTGGGTTTCCTTGCCGGATGGTGGAACTGGTCCGCCTCATTCCTTCTCGGCGGCTCCTATGCTGTGCTCTTCACCGATTACCTGACTTTCTACTTCCCCCAGATCGTCGGCTGGAAGCACTGGCTGGTTTCGTTCATCCTGATCGCCCTCATCGCCTGGATCAATATTCGCGGTATTCAGATGGTCGGCAAAGCCGCCACTGTTTTCGAAATATTTATTTTCATTCCCGTGATCGCCATGATCGTCCTTGGCCTCGCCAAGTGGCATCACAATCCGTTCGCGCCGCTGGTGCCGCCGAACCAGCCTCTTGCCAAAGTATTCGGAGTGGGCCTCGCCCTGGGCCTTTGGCTCTACTCCGGATACGAGCAGCTCTCTTCTGTCGCCGAGGAAGTCGAGAACCCGCAGCGCAGCTACCCGCGAGCGCTTGCTATTGTCGTTCCCCTTTCCATCGCGACGTACTTCCTGCCGACCTTCGCTGCCCTGGCCGCGCTCGGCAACTGGGAGCAGTGGAAAGACGGATACTTCTCCACTGCTGCTCTGCTCATCGGCGGCCCCTGGCTCGGCAATCTGATGACGATCGCCGCCATGGTGGGCAACGTCGCGCTCCTTAACAGCACCGTGCTCACGACTACGCGCATGCCCTTCGCGCTCGCCGAAGACGGATACCTGCCGCCATTCCTGACACGCCGGCATCCACGCTACGGCACGCCCTGGATCGCGATTTTGATCTCCTCGGCGATCTACGCCTCGCTGGCGCTGCATTCGCTTGGCGAATTGATCAGCATCTACGTCTGGCTGCGCGCCGCCACCACCGTGCTGACCGTCCTCTCCGCCTGGGGACTGCGCCGCAAACGCCCCGATTTGCCGCGAGCCTTTCGCATCCCCGGTGGCAACCTCGGGTTGATCTATGTGATCGCCATGCCGCTCGCCATGACCTACGTCGTTCTGCGTTACAGTGATCCGATCGCGATACGATGGGGGCCGTGGGCACTTGGCGCGGGCCCAGTCGTTTATTTTGTGGTGAAATGGTTTGCCAAACGCGCTGGGCAACAGGCGGCCAAGCCGCGGTAGGTTTGCAATGGAGGTATTTCGTGGTTCGTATCAGGATATCGCTTTAGCGATATCGTATTGAACGTCGAGAATTGCGCCTTCAGGCGCTGCGTCGGTCGAGCGAGGAACAAGTGCTCTTTACAATCTGCGAACTGAGCCGAAAAATTCGCGACCGCGAAATCTCTCCAGTCGAACTCACGCACCACTGCCTCGTGCTCATCGAAAAGCTCAACCCTTTGCTCAACGCCTACATCACGGTGACGGCCGAATCGGCTCTTGAGCGGGCCCGTCTTGCCGAGCGGGAAATCTTCCGTGGAACCTATCTCGGCCCCCTGCACGGCATCCCCATCGGACTCAAAGATATTATCGACGTCGCCGGAGTCCGCACCACGGCCGCCAGCGCGCAGTTCAGCACGCCGCCGAAAGATCGCGTGCCCAGCGAAGACGCCGAGGTCGTCCGCCGCCTGCGTTGCGGAGGCGCAGTCTTTCTGGGGAAACAGAACCTGCACGAATTCGCTTACGGAGGCAGCTCGATCATCAGCAGCTTTGGCGAGGTTCACAACCCATGGAACACGACGCGGGTCGCGGGCGGCTCCTCCGGAGGCTCCGCCGCCAGTGTTGCCGCCGCTCTCGGCTTCGCCGCCGTCGGCACGGACACCGCCGGTTCCATCCGCTTGCCCGCAGCCTACTGCGGCGTCGTCGGGCTCAAGCCGACTTACGGCCGCGTGAGCGCGCGCGGGGTCGTCCCATTGTCACCGTCCTACGATCACGTCGGCCCGATCGCAAACTCGGTCTATGACGCGGCTTTGATGCTGCAAGTGATGACGGGTCGAGCCTCAGCCGATCCCTGCGCCGAGCCCAGTTTCATCTCAGCGTTCGACGAGCTTCCACCGAACCTGCGCGTCGGTGTGCCCCGAGAGTTCTTCTTCGACGACCTTCATCCCGAGGTTGCCGATGCAATCGAGAAGGCGATTCAGGTCTTCGCCGCACTCCACGTCGAGATTCGTGATGTCAAACTCGAAGTCTCCACCGACCGCACGCTCGCGAACGCCGAAGCCTATGCCTATCACAAGCCGTTCGTAGAGGGCTCACCCGAGCTTTATCAGCCCGCGACGCTCGCTCGCATACAGGCCGGCGCCAACATCTCAGCGGATGACGTTCTCCGCGCCACCGACGATCTACGTGCGAGACGTGAGGCGATCCGAAAAGTATTCGATGAAGTGGACGTTCTGCTAACGCCGACAGTTCCGATCCCGCCGACGTTGATCGCCGATCTGCTGAAGCGTCCCGAAGACTTGCGCGCGCAAGAGTTGATTATGCTGCGCAACACGCGGCCTTTCAACGTCTGGGGGATTCCGACGATCTCGTTACCGTGCGGATTTACAAGCGATGGCCTGCCCATCGGCCTGCAGCTGGCCGCCGGTCCCGGGCACGGGATCGTATTGCTGCAAGCGGCGCAGGTCTATGAACAAGCGACAGAATGGCATACGAAGATGCCTGGATTGGCACAGACCACGTAGGGACGGACGCGCCATCGGCAAACCGAACAATTGTGGAGTGAGGGATGTCACTGCATTAAGACTTCTAACCTGTCGCCCTGAGCGAAGGTAGCCGTTCACGGAGTGAATGGCTACCGTAGTCGAAGGGCCCCTACTCCCTCTCATGCCTGGCGAGCGAAGGACGTACTGCGTATACATTATGGACAGCCTGTCGGGAACTCTCTATATCGGCATGACAGGCAACCTGCACAAGCGCGTCTTTGAGCACAAATTCCACCGGATCGAAGGATTCACCGACAAATATCAGGTCGAGCGTTTGTTGTACTGGGAGTCGTTCGATGAGGTTCAAAAGGCGATCAACCGAGAAAAGCAGCTCAAGGGCTGGAGACGATCGAAAAAAATTGCACCGATCGAATCCGTGAATCCCCACTGGCTGGATTTCGCGCGGGAATGGTTCCCATGGATGACAGATTCCAGTGAGGCGAGCCAGCACAAAATGTCATCCTGAGCGCAGCGAGTCCGTTCGCGAAGCGAACGGACTCGCGGAGTCGAAGGACCCCTACACCGGAGACGCCGTCCGCATCGCCGCATGGGGTTCTCACTAGGACGCCGGTGCAAGCAGCGCAATCACTTTAGAGCGCTTGAGGACACGGACTGAAGGCAGCGCAGGTGGCGATAACTCCCTATCGCCCTCTGATTGTGCAGAGGGGTAGGGGTCCTTCGACTCCGCAGAACGATCCGCTTCGCGAATCGTCCTGCTGCGCTCAGGATGACACAGTTGAGGTACTAGACTACAAAACGGACTCTCTTAATCTTCTTGCCTACGCGAACCGTTGCTCCCTTCCGTGTCTCTAAGAATATGACCGGCTCCGTTTTCAATTCTCCATTCACCCTAACCGCATTCTGCTTGATTTTTCGAACGGCATCACTTATCGATTCCGCGAGGCCCATTGCTACGAGTAATCTGTCGAGCTTGATCCTGAATTCCCCCGACTCACGGAGCTCGGCCATTGCTTCTGCCGTTCTACCTTCGCTCCGAGCCAAGACATCGGATGCCTTCGCCTCGACTTCCTCCAGGTCTTCCGGCACGCCGCCTTTCTGGAACTGTTTTGCCCAATCCTCCCCCGCCTTTACCGCCGCCTCCGCCGAGTGAAAGTCCGCCACAATCCCCCGCGCCAGCTCTTTCTTCAGCGCCATCGGGTGCGCCTTCCCGCTCGCAGCATCGGCCTTCATCGTCGCGATCTGTTCCATTCGCACATCCGTCAGCAGCTCGTAGTATCTCCACATCATCTCGTCGGAAATCGACATCACTTTGCCGTACATCTCAAGCGGCGGCTCATGAATTCCAATCGCGTTGCCCAACGACTTCGACATCTTGTTCACGCCGTCGAGCCCTTCGAGGATAGGCGTCGTCAGCACAACCTGCGATTCCTGCCCGTAAGCCCGCTGCAGTTCGCGCCCCACTAGCAGGTTGAACTTCTGGTCGGTGCCGCCCAGTTCCACATCCGCTTCGAGCGCTACTGAGTCGTATCCCTGGGCCAGCGGATACAACAGTTCATGCATGGCAATCGGCTTCTCGTCACGGAAGCGCTTGTGGAAGTCCTCGCGCTCGAGCATCTGTGAGACCGTGTACTTCGCGGTTAATCGTATGAAATCCTCGGCCGAAAACTTCGAAAACCACCGGCTGTTGAAGTCGATCACCGTTTTCTCCGGGCTGAGAATCTTGAAGACCTGTGCCTTGTAGGTCTCGGCGTTCTCCGCAATCTGCTCCCGCGACAGCGGAGGCCGCGTCGCCGAGCGCCCGGTCGGATCACCGATCATCCCGGTGAAATCGCCGATCAGGAAGATGACGGTGTGTCCGAGATCCTGAAAATGTTTGAGCTTGCGCAGCAGGACCGTGTGCCCCAGGTGCAGATCGGGAGCGGTCGGATCAAAGCCCGCCTTCACCCGCAGTGGCTTGCCGGAAGCGAGCGAGCGTTCGAGCTTGGCGCGCAGCTCGGATTCCTTGACGATCTCCGCCGCGCCCTTCTTGATGTAGGCCAGTTGTTCGTCAACCGGTCGGAAGTTAGCCATGCGTAGTGATTATAACGACCCGCTAGGTTGCCAAGGTCATCTGTCCACCTGGGTCCCTAGCGGCGCACCGCGATACCTTCTATCAAATTGTCATCCCGAACGAAGTGAGGGATCTGCAGTTCGCCGCAAAATGCAGATCCCTCACTTCGTTCGGGATGACAAAATCTGGGAGGTTGAGAACTCCTAAGCCAGGCGCCGATAGAAGCTCAGCGCCGCGTCTCCCTGCACCAGCTTGCGATATCGGCGCAAATCCCCAAATGCTTCTCCTGGATCAAACCTCTTTTGGTGCTCCGCGATCACCACGCTCCGCTCGCGCAACAATTTCGATTCCGCCAAAGCGGCCAGCGTCTTCGCGTACTCGTCCTGCATAGAGTACGGAGGATCCAGAAAAACGAAATCGGCCGCGCTCCCCAGCGCCTCCAATTGGCGCAAGGCTTTTCCGGCCTCGGCCTTCACGATCTGGAACCCGCTCACAATTCCCAGCGACTTCAAGTTCCCGGCAATCACTTCCGCGGCCGCTTTGGATGACTCCACGAAATGCACCATACGCGCGCCGCGGCTCAGCGCCTCAATGCCCACCGCGCCTGTCCCTGCGTATAAATCGAACCACGTCGAGTCCGCCAGCGCGGCCGGATCACCCGCGCACAGCACATTGAACAGCGTCTCGCGCAGCCGATCCGATGTCGGACGGATTTCGAGGCCGGGCAACGACCGCAACGTGCGGCGCCGGTACTGTCCTGCAATCACTCGCATATCTTCGCCCTCATAGCGGAGATGCCCTTTCGACCCAGCCCTTCCGATTCGCTCTTTCGCAACCCCGCAGCGTGAATCGGTGTCTAAGTAGATAGAATACTGGTAGGCATGTCGATGCGCAGTTGGTCCATCCCGGTCGGACGTCTTTTCGGAATCGAAATTCGCATTCATCTGACCTTTTTGTTTCTTCTGGTCTTCGTGTGGAGCACCGAAGCCGCTACGCAGGACGCCAGCGCCGCCCTGCGCGGACTCGCTCTCGTCGGCATCGTTTTCGGCAGCGTGGTCCTGCACGAACTGGGTCACGCCCTGGTGGCCCGCGGTTCGGGCATTCCAGCCAAAGGCATCATCCTTCTGCCAATCGGCGGAATTACCATCCTTGACGAAGCGCACGCTATTCCGGACTCGATCGACGCCTGGAAGCGTGATATCCGCATCGCGGCTGCCGGACCGCTGGTGAATCTTGTCATTGCTGGATTGTCCGCAATCGTTTTGCTTGCAGCCATACCAGGCTTTTCGCTGACCGCGAGGCCGCTTCTTCACTCGAGCGCGCTGTTGCGGAGCATCGTCTGGTCGAACCTGTACCTCGGATTGTTCAACCTGTTGCCCGCATATCCCATGGATGGCGGGCGCGTGTTGCGTGCTGTTTTTTCGCGCCGCACCGATATGGTTCAGGCCACGCAGCGCGCCGTCCGCATCGGCCACGTCTTTTCCATCATGTTCATGATGGTCGGAATGCTCATGAGCAACTGGTGGCTGGTGATGATCGGATTCTTCCTTTTCGTGGGCGCGCAACTCGAAGAGCGCTCGGCGGTATTTCAATCCGTGCTGCAAAGCGTGCGGCTGGAAGAAGTCATGCTCACCGATTTCGCCACGCTCTCGCCCGCCGATACGCTGGAAGACGCGCTCGAAAAAGCCGTGCACACGCTGCAGGATGATTTTCCGGTGGTACGCGGCAGCGATATGGTTGGAGTCGTGTCGAAGCAAAAAATCCTCGAAGCTCTGCGCGCGGAAGGCAACGGCTACGTGCAGGCTGTGATGAACCGCATTTTCGAGGTTGCCGCGAAGCAGGAGTCGCTCGCCTCCGCCTTCCGCAAGCTCTCCGCGAACAATCTCAGCATCATCCCGGTGGTCGACGAGCAGCATCTGGTCGGGATTGTCACCCTGCAGAACCTGATGCATTCCATGTCGCTCTTGGCCGAAAGCCGCAAATTGCGGAGAGAAGCGCTCGACTCGTAGAAGGTCAGAAGTGAGAGGTCAGATTGCAGAAGTGAAAATGCAGGTTCGACTAAAGTGCGTGCACCATGGGGTTCTAACCTCTGCAATCTGACCTCTCACCTCTGACCTTGGAATAGACTTCCTGCGCCGCGCGCACTGCGGACCCAAACTCGACCTTGTTCCCCGTAGTTTCGGCGATCACATGTTCGAGGGCGGCCAGCACTCCCACCGTGTCCAGATAATCGTAGTAGCCAATGTGAGCGATCCGGAAAAGCTGTCCCTTCATTTCCGCCTGTCCGTTGGCCACGACCGCGCCAAACTGTTCGCGGAAGCGTTTGCAAATGGCGGTGGAATCGGCGCCGGCCGGCGCAGCAACGGCAGTCAGCGCGGCCGCTGGAGAACTCGGCGCGAATAGCTTCAGGCCCAGCGCTTCGACGCCTGCGCGCGTCATTGCCGCACATAACTCCGCGTTCGCAATTAGCGCGTCGCGTCCCGCGGCGAGATTCCCGTCGCCCATTTGACGCACATAATCAAGCGCTGCGGCCAGTCCGGCAAACAAGGAGGTCGCAGGCGTGTATGCCGTCTCCGCCTTGGCCGCCGATTTCCGCTCCTTTCGCAGATCGAAGTAATATCGCGGAGACTTTGCTGTCTCCATGCGCTGCCACGCCCGCTCGCTGATCGCGCCATAGGCCAATCCGGGTGGGATCATTAACGCCTTCTGCGAGCCGCCAATGATGACGTCGATTCCCCAGGCGTCGACATCGAGATGGGTCGTGCCCAGGCCGGTAATCGCGTCGACGATAAACAAAGTATCTGGCAAAGCCCGCATGAGTTTCGCAATCCGCTCGACGTCATGCCGCGCGCCCGTGGAACTTTCGGTCGCCTGGACATAAACGCAGCGGATCTCTGGCGTCAGCTTGCGGCGCACTTCGTCCAGCGAAAAGGTTTCGCCATAGGGCACGGTCACCGTCTCTACGGAGCAGCCGAACGCTTTGGCCAGCGACGTCCAGCGCTCTCCGAACTTGCCGGCGGTGAGCACCAGCACGCGGTCGCCGGGAGAAGTCAGGTTCGAGATCGAGGCTTCCATGAAACCCGTGCCGGATGAGGAGAGCACCAGCACGTCGTTCTTTGTGCCGATAAACTCCTTGAGGTCGGCGAGAACGCGCGTGAAGAGGGCGCGGAAATCAGCGGTGCGATGGTGCGCGCTATAGGAAGCCATCGCCGTCTGCGCTTGCGGCAGCAGTGGTGTGGGTCCGGGAGTGAAGAGCCTGTTTTTCTTGAGCATGGGAAAGTGAGTATCGGGGTAATTAACAGAATAGGCGAAAGAATAGCGGTTCGGGAAGAGATCGCGGAAGGTCTTACCACAGAGGGCACAGGGGAACACAGGGGAAAACGGGGTTCCGCCAGCTATAATTTCGCCATGCCCCTCATCGACCAGATCCAGAAAGACATTGTCACGGCCATGAAGGCCCGCGAAGAGCACCGGCTCTCCACGCTGCGCATGGTCAAGACCGCGCTCAAGAACCGCGAGGTGGACAAGATGGCGCCCCTCGATGACAAGGAATCGCAGCAGGTGCTCTCCACGCTGATCAAGCAGCGCAAGGACTCGGTCGAGCAGTTCACCAAGGGCGGACGCCAGGAGATGGCCGACAAGGAAGCCGCCGAGATCAAGCTGATCGAGGCTTATTTACCGAAGGCGGCCGGCGAAGAAGAAATCGCGGCCGGAGTCCGCGCGGCCATTGCCGAGATGACGCCCGCTCCTGCCATGAAAGATATGGGGGCAGTGATGAAAGCGGCGATGGCGAGGTTTGCGGCAGCGGGGCTGCGGGTGGATGGGAAGGTGGTTAGCGAGGCGGTGAAGAAGGAGTTGGCGGGGAAGTAGATCTTACAAGGCCTACATAGGGACGGACGCCATCGTCTGCACTTTGAGCGATGTTCGACAGATTTGCCAGGGAGGGCTAACGAGTTGGGTGTTACGGTCCACTTTGAAGGAAAGCTAAGAGGTGAGCAGGCCTTCGCCGACCTCTTGCGACGCGTCGAAGAAACTGCCAAGAGGAAAACGTGGCTGACTGAGAGGTTCGAGAACGGCGAAACAACATTGTTGCGGGTTCGAAACGAAGAACAATGGGACTACAAAGGCCCCACGACCGGACTCATGATTTACGTGCATGAAGACTGCGACCCCGTCCGTCTTGAATTTGATAAGGACCTTTACATTCAGGAATTCGTTAAAACTCAATTTGCTGGAGTGCCCGCGCATTTAGAACTGATCGAACTACTCAGGGATCTCGAGCAGTTCTTCGAGGACTTGAGGGTCGAAGACGAAGGAGAGTACTGGGAGACGAAAAACGAAGCTGTGTTGGCGGAGCACATTCGCTGCTGCGATGAAATGATTGCTGAAGAGGCGCGTAAGAATCCATCCGCGCAAGTCAAAGTGAGGACACCGGATGGTCGGCTGATGGATATTTTCGAATAATTTTTGCCGTTGGGTTTCCTGTCGTCCCCTACGTGATTAAGTGCGAAAATAGCTGCGGATTATCTTCCCCTTTGCCACTCTCGATACGCTTCGCTCTTCCCGATCCCGCGCTCTTTCGCTACTTTCTTCAGCGCGGCTTTTTCATCTGCCTTTTCTTTGGCCATGATTTCACGCACACGCTGGGCCACACCCACACTGGAGGTCTCAGGTCTCAGGTCCTGGGTCTCAGGCTTTGCGATCAACAGCGTGATTTCGCCTTTGACGTCTCCTCGTGCCTTCAACTGCTCCAAAATTTCCGCTGCCCGTCCGCGCAAAAATTCTTCATGCAGCTTTGTCACTTCGCGTGCTACCACTACGTGGCGGTCGTTCCCCAGGAGCTCGACCACATCTGCCAGCGTCTCCAGCAGTCGGTGGGGAGCCTCGTAGAACACCTGCGTTCTTGGAGACTCGCGAACGCTTTCCAGCAGCTTGCGGCGCTGTCCTGATTTGGCGGGGAGGAATCCGCTGAAGCGGAAGGAATCGGTGGGCAGGCCGCTTGCTACGAGAGCCGCCAGGAATGCCGAGGCTCCGGGAATCGGCACCACCGGCACGTGATGCCGGATGGCCAGCGCGATCAGGCGGAATCCCGGGTCGGAGATGCCCGGCATGCCGGCGTCGGTGACGAGAGCTATCTTCGCGCCGCCTTCGAGGTCGACGACCAACTCGGAGGCTTTGGTCATCTCGTTGTGCTCGTGATAGCTGACCAGCCGCGTCTGGATGCCGTAATGGCTGAGGAGCTTGAGAGTCTGGCGTGTGTCCTCGCAGGCGATCAGGTCGACTTCTTTGAGCACGCGGAGGGCGCGCAGGGTGATGTCTTCGAGGTTGCCGATGGGCGTGGCAACGAGATAGAGGGATGATCCTAGCCCGAGATTGCCCCGGCCTTTGGCGAACGCGTTCTCGGCTGCCTCTGACATGTCGGAAGTCTAACAAGAAAAGTCTTTACCACAGAGGACACAGAGGAACACAGGGAAAACGCATGGTACGTGTCTGACCCCTGTGTGTTTCCCCCTGTGTTCCCCCTGTGTTCCTCAGTGTCCTCTGTGGTAAGGCCCTTGTCCGCCAGGGCAGCCAACGGGTGGCGGCCTGAACCATCCGCGTCAACTTCTTCTCGCTTCGCCTTTTATTCGCTTCGTGCTAAACTGACCAAACTGATGTGACAGCCGACACTTCACGCTCCAGCCCGCGGGTGTAGGCTACGAGGGATTCGTACCCCAGATTCATAAAACAGGAGCAGCCATCATGGCCGACGAACGTAGCAGGACCGAAGAGCGTAATAACGAGCGCGTCAAAGCAATCGATCTCGCACTCGCACAAATTGAAAAGCAGTTTGGCAAAGGTTCCATCATGCGGCTGGGGTCGAAGGAAGCCATCGTCCCCATCGCGGTGATTTCCACAGGCGCGATTTCGTTCGATGCCGCGCTGGGTGTCGGTGGCTTTCCACGCGGACGTGTCGTGGAAATCTTTGGTCCGGAATCTTCCGGCAAAACCACGATTGCCTTGCAGGTGATTGCCGAGGCGCAAAAGACCGGAGGCATGGCGGCGTTTGTCGATGCCGAGCATGCGCTTGATCCGGGCTATGCCAAGAAGCTGGGTGTGGACGTCGACAACCTCCTGGTCTCGCAACCCGACTATGGCGAGCAGGCGCTCGAAATCACCGAGGCGTTGGTGCGCTCGAACGCCATTGACGTGCTGGTGGTGGATTCGGTGGCGGCGCTGGTCCCGAAGGCCGAACTCGACGGCGAAATGGGCGACAGTCACATGGGCCTGCAGGCACGCTTGATGTCGCAGGCGCTGCGCAAGCTGACGGGGACGGTGGCCAAGTCGCGCACCTGCCTGATCTTTATTAACCAGATCCGCGAGAAGATTGGCGTGATGTTCGGCAATCCGGAAACCACGACTGGCGGGCGCGCGCTGAAGTTCTATTCGTCGGTTCGCATTGACATCCGGCGGATCGCGGCCATTAAAGAAGGAGATGTGGTCACCGGCTCGCGCACCCGAGTCAAGATCGTGAAGAACAAAGTGGCGGCGCCGTTCCGCGAGTCGGAGTTCGACATTCTTTATGGCGAAGGAATTTCGCGCGAAGGCGACCTCATCGATCTGGCGGTAAATAACAATATCCTGGAGAAATCGGGCTCATGGTTCAGCTATAAAGGCGAGCGTATCGGGCAGGGGCGCGAGAACGCTCGCAGCTTCCTGAAAGAAAACAAAGACACGATGGCCAAGCTCGATGCCGAAGTGCGCAAAGCGCTGGGAATGATTCCGGCGGCAGCGTCACCGGCTCCGGCTGCGGTTCCGGCGCAAGCTACCGGTACAGCGGGACGCGTCACGACGATGCCGAGCGCAGCCGAAGCAGCGAAGGCCCCGGCGGCAAGACGATAGTCATACTCACGTAGGGGCGGACGCATTCGTCCGCCCCGACTCGATCGGACTTTTTTAGTCGATGGAGAGACGGGCGCCTCGCCCGTCGAGTCCGAGGTGGCCGGGCGGGGATGCCCGGCGCTCCATTGCCCTCGAATTGCCATCCCCGCTTGCGCCCGCATACAATCCTCTTTTCCTTGACCCTTGTCGTCATCCGAGGCCCCGTGAAGCGCATCAAAGCCATCTATCCCGGATCGTTTGATCCTCCTACCAACGGGCATCTTGACCTGATCGAGCGCGGCAGCAAGATCTTCGACGAACTGGTGGTCGCCATTCTTCGGAACCCTGAGAAAGACCCGCTGTTCAGCGTGGCCGACCGTCGCAAGATGCTGGAGGCGATGACCTCGGGCTTTGACAACGTCTCGGTGGACACTTTCGACGGCCTGACGGTGGACTACGCATTGCGGGTCGAGGCGAGGGCGATCCTGCGCGGCATTCGTGCGATTAGCGATTACGAATACGAACTCCAGATGGCGCTGATGAATCGCAAACTCCAGCCCGGTCTGGAGACGGTGTTCATGATGCCCGCTGAAAAGTATTCGTACCTGAGTTCGCGTCTGGTGCGCGAAGTCGCGCAGCTCGGCGGATCCATCGAATGCCTTGTGCCTGACCTTGTCGAGCAGAAGCTTCGTGAGAAAATAGATGTGGCTCACAAGTTCGCGAACCGCGAGCAATCCGCGGGCAAGACGCCTTCCGAGGGCAAGAGCAAGTTCAGGAAAAAGAAATTATGAGGACAGCAAAGAAATCATGAGCACAGTACTAACGCCCGTCACCCACCCCGTCCGCCTGACGGAACGCATCAATCGCATCGAGCCCTCCGCGACCATGGCCGCCGTAGCCGAGGCGGAGAAGCTGCGCCAGCAGGGAATCGATGTGGTTGACGCGACCGCCGGCGAGCCGCACTTCGCGACCCCGCAGCACATTAAAGACGCGGCCATTGCCGCCATTAACGCAAATTTCTCGAAGTACACGCCGGTCGGCGGCACGGTCGAACTCAAGGACGCGATCATTCGCCGCCACGCGGCCGATTTCGGTTCCGCCTACAAACGCGAGGAGACGTGCGCCTCGGTTGGCGGCAAGCACGCGCTCTTCAACGTCATCTCGGTGCTGGTTGACCACGGCGACGAAGTGATTCTCCCCGTGCCCTACTGGGTCTCGTTCAAAGACATGGTGCGCTACGTCGGCGGCAACTGCGTGCTGCTCGAAGCCGACGAGTCGCAGGGTTTCCGCGTCACCGCGCAGATGGTGGAACGCCTGATCACGCCGAAAACAAAGCTGATTATTCTGAATTCGCCTTCGAATCCTTCGGGCGCGGTGATGAGTCCTGAGGACATGACCGCAGTCGTGCGACTGGCGCACGAGCGCGGTATCTGGGTGATTTCCGACGAGTGCTATGTGTATCTCAACTACACGGACAAGAATTTCTCCGTTGGATCGTTGAACGAATATCGCGACCGCTTTCTGGTAGTCGGATCGCTGTCGAAAACTTACGCGATGACCGGCTGGCGACTGGGATACACGCTGGGCCCCGCCGCGGTAGTAAGTGCTGTGCAGAAACTGCAGAGCCAGTCCACTTCGAACCCGACGTCGATTGTGCAGAAGGCGGCGGTCGCGGCGCTGAACAGTTCGCAGCAGTGCGTCGCCGACATGCGCGCGGAATACATCAGGCTTCGTGACCACATTGTGGGTGGCCTGCGCGCGATTCCGGGTGTGAAGTGCACCATGCCGGAAGGGGCGTTCTACGCGTATCCGAACGTTTCGGCGTTTTTCGGCAAGAGCGGGATGAAATCCGGCGCCGACATTGCGCACGGACTGTTGCATCAGGCGCATGTCGCGACAGTGGCCGGTGAAGGTTTCGGCACGACCGAGCACGTTCGCTTCTCCTATGCGACATCGATGGAAAATCTGGACAAGGCGCTGGAGCGGATGCGGAAGTTCTTTGGCGCGCTGTAACATCGTGTCCTGCAAATTCGCTACATGAATTTGAGTTGTCATCCTGAGTGAAGCGAAGGACCTGTTTTTTGCCGGTGCAAGAGACAGCAGGTCCTTCGCTTCGCTCAGGATGACAATATGGGATTTATGCCAATCGCTTGCGGGAGACGGCACTCGTTTCGCAGGTTGTTCCCGTGACCCAACTCTACCCATTACTGATGTCCCCCGCTTTCGATCCGCGCCCGTGGGGCACGCTCAATCTTTCCGCGATCTATCCCAATCACAAATTCAACGAGAGAATTGGAGAAGCCTGGCTCACGGGTGACAACTGCATAGTCGCCAACGGTCCGCTGGCAAAACGGTCGCTCTCAGATCTGAGCAAAGAATTCGGCTCCGAACTGGTGGGTATGGCGGCGCGAGACCCACAGCGCTTTCCGTTGCTGCTGAAGTTCCTGTTTCCCGAGGAAAAACTTTCTGTCCAGGTGCATCCCGACGACGCCACCGCTCAACACTTCGGCGAGCCGTGGGGTAAAACCGAATGCTGGTACGTGGCGCATGCCAAGCCCGGATCGCAGGTTGCGCTCGGACTGAAGCCCAGCGTCACGCACGCTCAATTCGAGCAAGCTATCCGTGACAAGCGCGCGGAAGAACTGCTCAACTGGATCAACGTCTATCAAGGCGAGATGATTTACGTTGCCGGCGGCACGGTGCATACGCTCGGACCCGGCTCCGTCATCGTGGAGACGCAGCAGCAGTCCGATACCACGTATCGTCTCTACGACTACGGACGCCCGCGCCCGCTGCATCTGGAGCGCGGCCTTGCCTCGGTTAAGGAGCACACTGCCTCCGGCAAAGTGATTCGGCCGGCGCCGGTTGCGATGAATGACGGCAAAAACCGGCGCTCTTCGATGATCATTGCGCCTTACTTCGCGGTGGACCTGTTCGAATTGAAAACGCCGCAGGAATTCTCGACCGCCGACGATGCGGGCAAGACTTCGGTGCAGATACTGGTCGCCACTGAAGGCTGCGGAGTTGTCGAGGCGCAGGGCCGCGACCCGGTGACACTGGCCAAAGGCGACGCGGTCGTGATTCCGGCTGCGCTGCAAGGGTTCACGGTGCGCCCGCAGTGGGCGGTCGAGTTTTTGAAAGCTTCCGTGCCCAGCGGGATGGTGCCTGAACCTGCGACCCGGTTGTAACGCTAAAATCTTTACGACAGGGAGCACAGAGGTGCACAGGGGAAGGCACAAATTAGTGGCGCCCAGGTTGCCCCTGTGATCCCCTGTGCTCCCTGTGGTGAAGATTTTGCCCCTCGGCGCGCAAATGGTAGGCTTCGTAATCAGTGAAAGCGAACCCGCATTTCTATCCCGTGATTCTGGCTGGCGGCCGAGGCACGCGCTTCTGGCCGCTGAGCCGCAAGCGCCGCGCCAAGCAACTGCTAGCGCTCGACGGCAAGCAAACCATGATCCAGCAGACGGTCGCGCGCCTCGCGCCGATGGCCTCGCCGAGCCGTTTCTGGATCATTACTAATGACGACCTGCGCCCTGCCATCCTTCGTCAGCTTCCGAAGCTTCACGCGAAGCAGATCATCGCCGAGCCCGCCGGACGCAACACAGCTCCAGCCATCGGATTAGCGGCATTTCTTTTGCTTCGTCACGATCCCGAGGCGGTGCTCGGTCTGTTTCCCTCCGATCACGTCATCGCCGATCCGGCCCAATACCGCGCTACCCTCGCCAAAGGAATTGAGATTGCCTCTGCGGGAGAAAACATCGTTGTGCTCGGCATCCGCCCGACTCGCCCCGAAACTGGCTACGGCTATATCGAGGCCGGTGCGCCGGATCGCGATGGCTCGCTGCGCGTGCGCCGCTTCACCGAAAAGCCGGATCTCTCCACGGCCCGGCAGTTTCTCGACGCGGGCAACTACTTCTGGAACAGCGGCATGTTTCTGTGGCGCGCCGACACGCTCGCTGACGCGCTGCGCGAGCATCTTCCGGACACCGCACCGCTTCTCGAAAAAATTGCCGCCGCTTATGGCACACGCAAGTTCGCGGACACTTTTCGAAAGCTCTACCCGAAGTGCGAAAACATCAGCATCGACTATGCGGTGCTGGAACCGCGCTCGGCCAAGGGCGAAGCGCAGTCCCGCATCTTCTGTCTGCCCTCCGACTTCGGATGGAACGACCTCGGCTCCTGGACCGCGCTACATGAGCACCACGTAGCGAAGGCGCAACGTGGCGGTGGGAATCCGGTGCCTACGTCCGGCAGATTTACCCTCAACGCGCAGAATAATTATGTTCACGTGCTTGGCAAATTCGTCGCCCTGGTCGGCGTGAGCAACCTGGTGATTGTCGAGACCGACGACGCCCTGCTCATAACCACTCTCGACCAGTCGCAGGATGTCGGCAAAGTGGTGAAGCATTTGGATAAGAAGAAGTTGCATAAGCTGGTGTGACGGTCGTTAGTCGATGGTCGATGGTCGTTAGCAAACGCTCGGGATGACAATCTGAAGAGGTGTTGCTAACGACCAGCGACTAACGACCAACGACCAACGACGAACTACCCATGACCCAAATCAAATTCGGTACCGACGGTTGGCGCGGCCTTATTGCCGACGATTTCACTTTCGACAACGTGCGCCGCGTTGCCGGCGCCATAGCCAGCTACGTGCTCAAGCACGAAGACCCCACTCGCGGCGTCGTTGTCGGCTATGACACGCGGTTCCTGTCTGACCGCGTCGCTCGCGCCGTCGCCGAAGTCATCGCCGCCTCGGGGATTCCCGTTCTGCTCGCCAACGACTACGTGCCCACGCCCGCGGTTTCCTACAACGTCAAAAAGTTGGGCGCAGCGGGCGGTGTCATGGTTACGTCAAGCCACAATCCATGGAACTGGAATGGCGTGAAGTTCAAAGCGAAGTTTGGAGGCTCGGCCACGCCCGCGATTATGAAGTCCATCGAAGACGAACTTGGCGATGGCGCCGCTCCCATCGGGCGACCGCCCACTCCTTCGCACAGAAGGCGAATGAGTGAGGCACCCGCGAAAATCCCCGTGGCGAAAATTGAAGAGGTAGATCTGAAGCCCGCCTACGTCGAAGCGGTTTCCCAGTTCGCCGATCTCGATCTCATCCGCCGCGCGAATTTCAAGTTTGCGATTGACTCCATGTACGGCTCCGGCCGCGGAGTCCTGACAAAAATATTTGACACGCATGGCATCCGCTACGTAGCGATCCGTCAGGAAGTGAACCCACTGTTCCCGGGCATTAATCCCGAACCGATTCTTCCGCACGTCGCGCTGCTGCAGGAAACCGTGGTAAAAGAAAAATGCCACGCCGGACTGGTCACCGACGGCGACGCCGACCGCATCGGCGCCGTCGCTGAAGACGGGAGCTTCGTCGATTCGCACAAGTGCTTTGCGGTCCTGCTGAAGTGGTTGCTGGTGTACAAGAAGTGGCCGGGCGATGTGGTGCGCGCCTTCAACACCAGCGGCATGATCGACCGCATCGCCGCCAAGCACGGCCGCAAGCTGCACGAGACCTCGATCGGCTTCAAGTACATTGCCGATCTCATGATGGACCACGAAATTCTGATTGGCGGAGAAGAATCAGGCGGCATCGGATACGGGCGCTTTCTTCCCGAACGCGATGGAATTCTCAACGCGCTCCTGCTGGCGAATGTGATGGCGGAAGAAAAGAAGCCGCTCGGTCAGCTGGTCGCGGACTTGCAGCGTGAATTCGGCGCGCATTACTATGGCCGGCGCGATCTGCATATTTCCGATGAGCTCAAGGACAGCGCCATCCGCCGCGCCGGCGATCCGCAGACTACGAAGCTCGGCGCGTATTCCATATTGCGCAAGGAGAATCGCGACGGTGTGAAGTTCTTCCTCGACGCTCCCAAGAATGACAACGGCGCTGACTCTTGGGTTTTATTTCGAGCCTCAGGTACCGAACGTATGCTGCGGTGCTATGTGGAAGCGGCCACGCCCGAGCTGGTCGAAGAAATTCTCGAAACCGGCGAGCAATTCGTGCGGCAGGGTTAACTTGAAAGCGACTAGCTAAGAGCCGCTTGGGCTCCCCGGCACTTTCGCGTCCTAACCGGCCTTCGAACGCGATAGGATAGTAACAGCGCGCCCACGATGATGGCCACCACAGAAATCGCACCGGTTCTCGCCGATTCTCCGGAATCGCGCCGGTATAACCGCATCAAGCGGTGGCTGGGCATCGCCGATTTCGTGATCGGCCTCGGGCTGCTCGTCGTGCTCCTGGCCACTGGCTGGACCGGAACTCTCCGCGACCTCGCCGAGCGCGGCGCCTCTCAGAATTATCCGTTCGCCGTTTTCCTCTACGTCCTGATGCTGATGCTGATCAGCAAAGTGCTTGGACTTCCGCTTGAGTACTACGGTTTCCGGCTCGAGCACCGCTATAACCTTTCCAACCAGAGACTCCGCTCGTGGCTTTGGGACGAATGCAAAAGTCTGCTGCTCGGCCTGGTAATGGCCACGATTGTGGTGGAACTGCTTTACATGCTCATACGCCAAGCCCCGCAGTACTGGTGGGTGATCGCGTGGGCGGTTTTTCTGGGACTCGTTGTACTGCTCGCGCAACTCGCGCCGGTTGTACTTTTTCCGATCTTTTACAAATTCCAACCGCTCGAAAATGAGGAACTCAAGCGCCGCCTGATCGTTCTGAGCGAACGCGCTGGCACGCGTGTGCGCGGCGTCTACAAGTGGCATCTTTCCGAGAAAAGCAAGAAGGCCAACGCCGCGCTGACCGGACTCGGCGCGACCCGGCGCATCATTCTCGCCGACACCTTACTGGATAACTATTCTGACGACGAAATCGAAGCCGTGCTCGCGCACGAACTCGGGCATCACGTGCACCGGCACATTCTGAA
>Ga0210407_10000419_pt1 | contig 48775 bp, 44 predicted proteins | sample IncBWC27MmetaG_FD_150860 | JGI IMG/M metagenome (GOLD analysis project Ga0210407, IMG submission 150860) | Forest soil microbial communities from Barre Woods Harvard Forest LTER site, Petersham, Massachusetts, United States - Inc-BW-C-27-M | ecosystem: Environmental > Terrestrial > Soil >...
TTCCCTGCTGGCCGGCCAGCAGGGAATTCGCTTCGCGATCACGCTGGTGGATGACGCCTCGACGGACCGTACCCGCGCAATCGCGGAAGCTGTTTCTGGAGTGCGCGTGATCGCCGCGGGCGAACCGCCTCAGGGCACTATGGGCAAGTGCAACGCTCTTATAGTCGGCGCACGCGGGGCCACGGCCAAGTGGCTGCTGTTCACCGACGCCGATACATTCCACTGTCCCGGATCACTTGCGGCCGCGATACAAGAGGCGGAAGATCGCGGCGTGGATTTGCTCTCCTACTCGCCCGCGCAGGAAACCGGATCATTTGCCGAGATGGCGCTCATGCCAGTTGTCTTTGGCGATTTGGCGCAGACGTATCCGCCCGACCGGGTGAATGATCCCGCGGACCCCGTGGTCGCCGCAAACGGACAATACCTGCTGGTTCGCCGCGGAGTCTACGAACGCCTGGGCGGACACGCCGCCGTTGCCGGCAAAATATTGGAAGACGTGGAACTGGCGCGTCTCTTCAAGGGTGCTGGGCGCAAGATATGGTTTCGTCATGGCGCTGGAGCCGTGCAAACAAGGATGTACCGCGATTTCGTGTCCCTGCGAGACGGCTGGACCAAGAATCTGGCCTTGCTCTTCCATCATCCGCTGCGCCTGGCTTTGGTTCGCGGACTGGAATTTATTGCCTTGCTGGGAAGCCTGGTTGCAGCCGTGGTGCTTCTGGCAGACCATCGTTACGCCATGGCCGTAGTCTTTATGGGATTCTGGACGCTGCGGTACTGGCTCTTCCTGGCACGCATCGCCAAAGCGCATTTTCCGGTGAAGGCGAACGCCGTGGCATTTTTCGGTCTGCCTCTGTTCAGTTGGCTCTTGTGCCGGTCCTGGGTCCATGCCCACGTGCGCCAAGCGGTCACCTGGAAAGGCCGAACGTACTCACAATCCGAACCTTCCGCGCCTTTGGAATCATCTATTCGAAAGGAAAGCCTCACGTAAGCGGCAAACGAATGGTCTATCTGACGAGAAAAGCCGAGTTTTCCGCTTCACACTTTTATCACTCTCCGGACTTTACTGCGGAAGAGAACAAACGTATTTTCGGCAAGTGCAACAATCCCCACGGCCACGGACATAATTACACTCTGGAAGTGACGGTGAAGGGCCAGGTGGACAAGCGCTCCGGGTTTGTCGTGGACTTGAAGCAGCTGAAAGACATCATGAACCGCGAAGTGATCGAAGCCATGGACCATCGCTTTCTGAACAAGGAAGTGCCGGAGTTCCAGGAACTCATTCCCACCACGGAAAACGTCGCGATCAGCATCTGGAACCGGCTAAAGCCAAAACTCAAAGTGGCAGACCTGCACCGCGTCCGCGTTTACGAAACGCCCGACCTTTTTGTGGATTACTACGGAGAAGCATGAAGGCCCATCTCACGCGGCGGTACTGGTTCTCGGCGTCACACCGGCTGCATAGCGAGTCCATGTCAGCCGAAGAGAACATTGCCGTGTATGGCAAATGCAACAACCCTCACGGTCACGGGCACAACTACGCGCTGGAGGTCACGATGTCCGGCCCGGTGGATGCCAGGACAGGGATGGTGTGCAATCTGGCTGATCTGGACGTATTCGTGAAGGACAAGATTCTGGGGCGTTTCGGCCATGAAAACCTTAATACGCTCGCCGAGTTCAACGCCGCTGTCCCGACAACCGAGAATTTATGCATTGCGATCTATGATGTACTCGCAGCAGGATTTCATCACGCGCAGATAGAGAAAGTACGCATGGAGGAAACCATGCTGAATTCGTTCGAATACGCGGGAGGAAGGGAAGTCCGCGGCTAAGGGTTCAGCTGCCGCAAACACGACATGAAGCATTTGGATCAACAACTGACATTGACCTCGGCCAGCACTGCGGAGTTGGTCCGCGAATTGCTGGTCCGCCTGGGCGAAGACCCTCAGCGCGACGGACTCCTCAAGACCCCGGAACGGGTACAGAAGGCGCTGGCTTACCTGACCAAGGGCTACCACGAGGACCCTGATGCCATCCTTACCGGCGCGCTTTTTGACGTGACCTATGACGAGATGGTCATTGTGAAAGATATTGAAATGTTCAGTTTGTGTGAGCATCACATGCTGCCGTTCTTCGGCAAAGTGAACGTGGCTTATATCCCGAACGGCAAAGTGATTGGTCTCAGCAAAATTGCGCGCCTGGTGGACGTTTTCGCCCGCCGGCTCCAGGTGCAGGAACGGCTGACGGTCCAGATAGCCGACACTATTCAGAAAGCCATCCAGCCGCAAGGCGTAGGCGTGGTGATTGAAGCACGGCACCTTTGCGTCATGATGCGCGGTGTGGAAAAGCAACACTCTTCCGCGGTGACGTCACACATGCTCGGCAGTTTCCGGAGCTCAGATAAGACGCGCAAGGAATTTCTCTCACTGATCCGCAACGGAAAGAACGGAAACTCGTTCTGAGAAGGGCCCGACCGGTCGGTCCTCCTAGCTTTCGTACGAATAATACTGCCGCCGGGCAGGCAGCAGCTTGATCAGCGCCAGACCGCAGATGAATCCACCCACATGAGCCCACACGGCAATTCCACCCGATTGTGGGACAGCGCTGAGGAGACCTGCGGCTCCGCTTAAGAACTGGAGAACAAACCAATAGCCGAGGACCAGCCAGGCAGGCAGCCAGAAAACGAAAAAGACAAACCAGGTCAGCACCCGCGCGGAAGGGAAGAGAAGGAAATACGCGCCCGCTACTCCGGCAATGGCTCCGCTCGCTCCGACGGCTGGAACGGGAGAATGGAGGTTGAAAATAAAATGCGTGAGGTTGGCGACCAGACCTGTCGCCAGATAGAACAGCAAATACCGGAAATGCCCGAGGTGATCCTCAACATTGTCGCCAAAAATCGCCAGCCACCACATGTTAAAAATCAGGTGCCACACGTCGGCGTGAAGAAACATGGAGCTGAAAAAAGGAACGAGCGCCGGGGCAGCGGGTGCGCCGGAGAGCCAAGCGTCCACGCGAGCGGGAACAAGCCCAAACGTTACATCAAAGCTCGCCAGGGCGCGGCCGGTCAGGGACAACTGAAACAGAAACACCAGCACATTCAGCGCTATCAAGAAGTAATTGACAAACGGCGTCGTGGAACGGGGTGCGTCGTCGCGTATGGGGATCATTTACTTTTCTTGCTGCGCTCTTCAGTATGATGCTTGATAAGGCGGAATACCTCAAGTGGATGGCGTGTTGATTGTCAACAAACCGGCGGGAATGACGTCACATGACGTCGTCGCTAAAGTACGCCGTTTGACCGGCGAGAAGTCAGTTGGCCATCTGGGTACGCTCGATCCCATGGCCACAGGTGTGTTGCCGCTGGTCTTGGGTCGCTTTACCCGTCTGGCGCAGTTTTATACTGAAGCCGACAAACGTTACGAAGGCGCGATCCGGTTCGGCTGGGCAACCGACACCTATGATGCCGAGGGCAACGTCTGCGGTCCGGAACAGCCTGCAAATCTCTCTCTTGAGCAGATTCGAGACGCAGCAAAGCTTTTCGTAGGAAAACTAGATCAGACGCCGCCGCCGTTTTCCGCCAAGAAGATCGACGGCGTGCCAGCTTACAAATTGGCGCGAAAAAAATTGCCGGTGGAACTTCCGCCCAAGCAGGTTGAGGTCAGGGAGTTTGAGATTACAGAATGGGACGGCAATGCCGCTCGGTTCACCGCGTGGGTCAGCTCCGGGACGTACATTCGGTCCATCGCACACGAGTTGGGCCAAGCCTTGGGGACGGGCGCCCACCTGGCTGAGCTTGCCAGGACGTCGGTTCGTGAGTTTGCTACTGCCGAGTCCCACAGCCTGGATGAGGTGGCAGGTGCTGTAGCCGACGGCGCGCTGCAAGACATCTTGCTTCATCCGCGGCTCGTCCTGCCGGAGTTTCCAGCGGTGACAGCACCACCGGAGGCGGTCGCCAAGATTCGCCATGGAAGTGCCGTGAATCTGCCCGAGTTCAGTAAAGCTGGGATGATTCGAGTGTTTAGCGGTCAGCGGGATCTGTTGGCCATCGCCAGGCGAGTTGCAGGAACACTGTTTCAGCCGAAAGTGGTGCTGGTAGTAGATGTATAGCTTCCCATGGATGCAACGTCCGATAATGAGTATTATGTTGAATTACATGCAGACGGTCGCCTTAGCTCTTCCGCTTTCCGGGTATTTCGGCAGTTTTCGTCACTGAAATGACACTTTTTGGCGCTTTCGCCTGATTTGGAGTCTGGCATCCAACAAACGGTTGCTTTCCTCTAAGTGTTTGATTTACAAAGGGGTATGGTCAATACCCTGGACTTTCCCGCAAGCTTTAAGCTTGGCCCTCTAACTGCCCCTTAATGGGACAAGTGATCGCTTTCAAGGGAAACCTGTGGGTGTTTGAGTCGCACACGCAAGGGCTGGCGTGAAAGAACTCACACATGGGGGAAATGAAAATGCACAAACAGAAGGGATTCTCGCTGATCGAATTGCTGATTGTGGTGGCGATCATCCTGATCATCGCCGCGATTGCAGTTCCCAGCCTGCTGAAAGCGAAAGCGTCGGCCAACGAGTCGGCCGCGGCGGCAACCATTCGGACCATCAATACTTCCGAGGCCACTTACAACACAACGTATCCGGGAAACTTTGGAAGTCTGGCGCAACTCGGACCGGGTCCCAACGCTTGCCCGGCATCGAATTCTGCAGGCGCGTGCCTGATTGACAGCATATTAGGTTGCAGTGGCGGCACCACCGGAGCGTTTTGTACGAAAGACAACTACAAATTCACGGTCACCCTTGCCACGAGCGCCGACTACATTGGTTTCGGTACCGCACTGACCCCTACGTATGGATCCAAGGATTTTTGTTCCTATGGTGATTTGGTGGTGCGCTACTCGCTTGACAACGCGGCTCCTGGCAGTGCCACTGGAACCGATGCCCTCTGCGCCAGTTATACGCCGATCTAAAAGTAAACAGCCGGCTCTGATGTAAAGAAAAGATAAGCCTGATCCTGATGTCTCACCCGTTTGGCCAAAGACTCGTGTCAGTTTTCGTCACTCTGAGTGACAGTTTCTGTCGCTTTCCGACGCATTTTTCTCCATTTTCTCCAGCATAACTTCAGCATCATTTCCGACTCATTTTGCCCTAAAAGTTTGATTTACAAGGCCATGTCTACCGGTAATCTCGACTGCCGCATGGGAAGGCTCTAACATTGGCCCCCGAAGTGCATTCCTGCTGTAGAAGTCCGCTCCCCAGGGGACCAACTGTGAACAATTGTAAAGAGCACATGAGGAAAAAAAAGATGCGTAGACAGAAGGGATTTTCACTGATCGAATTGCTGATTGTGGTGGCGATCATCCTGATCATCGCCGCAATTGCAGTTCCCAGCCTGCTGAAAGCAAAATCATCGGCCAACGAGTCAGCGGCAGCGGCAACGGTTCGTACCATCAATACTTCCGAGGCCACTTACAACACAACGTATCCTGGACTCTACGGCACTCTGGCACAACTCGGACCCGGGCCCAACGCTTGCCCGGCAGCGACTTCGAACGGTGCATGCTTGCTCGATGCCATATTAGGTTGCAGCGCGGGCGCCAGCGGGACGTTTTGCACGAAGGACAATTACGAATTCACGGTCACGCTTGTTTCGAGCGCTGACTTCATTAGTTTCGGTACGGCACTCAGCCCGACTAACGGAGGCAAAGATTTTTGCTCGTACGGTGATTTCGTAGTGCGCTACTCGCTCGACAACGCACCTCCGGCCGGCGCCACTGGAACGGATGCTCTTTGCGCGAGTTATACGGCGCTCTGATACGAACGTGGGCCTGTACCACCGAGGGTATGGGCCCGAAGGAACGGTGTGAACTTTCAGTAACCAGGAAAGAGCGCACGTCACCATTTGGTCCCTAGATGTCTTTTACTGCTTCCCTCTGCAAGATCGCCGTCAGGTCCGTTTTGAAGCGTTCCAGGATCGCAATCCTCTCGGGGGTTGCTTCGAGCGCTTCTTGCTTGTGAATGAACACTTTGTGGCCGCTACGCTCTATGAGTGGACCCAGACTTTCGCCCATGCGCCAGCCAACATTGCCCAGGATTTGGAGTCCGCCTGGTCCTGGTACCAGAAATGCCAGACAGTTGTCGCGCAGCACGCCTATAGCTTTGGGAAACCGCTCGAAGGTCTGGAGATCAAAGCCGGCGGCGTAGAGCTTTTGTAGCTGTTCGGCGGGATCGGGCATGGAGGAAGATTCTGATAATTGGGGTAAATTGCCTGGGCGCTTGTTTTCAAGTTACACAATTCCCAATTGCCCAATCACTTTACATTTTATATCTGCCCATGTCCTCGTCGTTCAGGCCTTCCAGCCACTTGCGCAGATCTTCGGACGATACCCGGTCAGCTGAAGTACTGGCCTGTTTGGAATTCTTGAGGACCTCTTCTTCAACGTAAATCGGGCAGTCCAGGCGAAGGGCCAGGGCCAGCGCGTCCGACGGACGCGAATCGATGCTGATCACTTTGCCGTCACGCTCCATCCAGATTACGGCGAAAAACGTGTCATCGCGCAATTCATTCACCACGATCTTGTGGACGTGGGTGTCCAGACCGAGCAACAGGTTCTTCATCAGGTCGTGGGTCATCGGTCGGGGCGTGGTTACTTTCTCGATCTCCAGAGCAATGGCGTTCGCTTCGTAGACGCCCACCCAGATCGGCAGCACAGTGTCTGACGCGGTGTCCTTCAGGACCACGATAGGCATATTGGTGACTGGGTCCATCATGAGTCCACGAATCTTCATCTCTACTTCCATTGGCCCCTCCTACTGCACCATCTCTCCCACCAGACTGTTTGGAAAACTCCTGGTTACGAGCACGTTAGCATAACTCCCGATCTTCGGCGCCGTCCCGGAGACACTAAAATTCAGCGTGATGTTCTGCGATGTCCGGCCTATGATCTGTCCCCGTGCTTCGTTATTGCCTTCAACCATTACTTCCAGTATTTCGCCTACCCGCTTTGCGTAGTTGATCCTTTGTATCTCCCTCTGCCGGTCCTGCAGGATCAAAAGTCGCGCGGACTTCTGCTGGTCGGCAATACTGTCAATCATCCCCACCGCAGGAGTGTTTGGCCGTGGCGAGTACTTGAAGCTGAAAACGCCATCATATTGACATTCTTCGAGCAGCGTGACGGTTTCCTCAAATTCGGCGTCGGTTTCGCCGGGGAAGCCGACAATCACGTCTGTGGTCGTGGCAATCTGCCGTTTGGCGGATTTGATCCAGGCGATTTTCTCCAGGTACATCTCGCGTGTGTATTCCCTGTTCATGGTTTTGAGGACGCGCGAAGAACCACTTTGTACCGGGAGATGGACGTGATCGCAAAGCGTCGGCAGGCTGACAATAGCGTCGACGATATCCTTACTAAAGTGGCGCGGATGCGAAGTGGTAAAGCGCACGCGCCGGATGCCCGGAATCTCTCCCCCAGCGTAAAGCAGTTCCGCGAAACTCTTCCGGCCCAGAGGATCGCGATACGCGTTCACGTTCTGGCCCAGCAATTGGATATCGGTATAGCCCAGGTCGGCCATCTGCCGCGCTTCCGCCAGCACAGAATCAGAAGTCCGGCTGCGTTCTTTGCCGCGGGTGTACGGGACAATGCAGTAGGCGCAGAACTTGTCGCATCCTTCGATAATCGTAATGTAGCCGCGGTGAGGATTGCTGCGGGCCGTGAAGTCGGTTTCGAAAGCCCGGTCGGTCTGGCGGTCATCGAGCCCGGTAACGCGATTGTTCCCTGCCTCCAGTTGCACCAGCATCTCCGGCAGGTTGCGGTAGGAAGCGGAACCCGCCACCAGCGACACGTAGGGCGCCTTCTCAAAAATCTTTTCGCCCTCCTGCTGGGCCACGCAGCCGATTACCGCGAATTTCTTGCCTTGGGCATGGAGCTTTTTGTAATCATTGAGCCGATGGAAGACTTTTTGCTCGGCTTTGTCGCGGATGGAGCAGGTGTTGTATAAGACCAGATCGGCAGCTTCCACGGTTTCCACCTGTTGATATCCCTGGTGCAGGAGCGTGCCGATGACTTTCTCCGAGTCATGCACATTCATCTGACAGCCGAAGGTCTCGATGTAGAACGTCTTTTGCCGCAGGTCCGTCACTCATGCTAAGTATAGCGCAGTGAAAGTGCAGCTTCGCCGGTTATATGAACACAAACGAGAAGGCCCGCTGGAACCAGAAATACGCCGAGGAGCCGGAAAAATGGCAGGCCCCGGACCCATTTCTGGTGGCCGCCTATGCTGAGTACCTTTCCGACGCAAAGCCAGGCAGAGCCCTGGATGTTGCTGGTGGCGCTGGGCGTCACGCAATATGGCTCGCGCGAAAGGGATGGCAGATCAGATTGGTTGATATTTCCGACGTCGCTACCGGGCTGACACGGGAAAAGGCCGCACTATTGCCGCGTGCAGTGGCTGGTTCCGTAGCAACAGAAACAGTGGACCTGAACCTCATCAACAATTTTGGTGCTGAACAGTATGAACTGATTGTGGTTTTCTTTTTTCTCCGCAGGGAACTCTTCCCTGCTCTGGTTCAGGCCCTCAAACCCGGCGGAGTGCTGATCTACAAGACGTACAGCATCGAACGGGCGAAAATGCCGAACGGACCTGGCGACGTGAGTTATCTGCTGCAGCCGAATGAACTCTTGCGCGCGTTCTCGTCGCCTGGCCTGCGCGTGTTGCACTATCACGAAAGCCTCCGGGGAAAGGCCGCAGCCGAACTGGTCGCCCGCCGGACATGAAGCCCGGAGGCTTCCGGCCAAGGATGATAAAATCACGCTTCACTCATGACAAACAAGAAGGCAGCCCACGGACACGCGATCCACGCCCAACACAAGACCATGAGGAACCATTGTTTCGTGTGCGGGCCGGACAACGCAGCGGGCATGCATTTGAAGTTCTATCTCGACGAGTCCGCGCGCCGTGCGATCTGCAAATTCAAGCTGACACAACGCTACCAGGGTCCGCCGGGACACGCCCACGGCGGCATCATCGCCGCAATCCTGGACGAAGCCATGGGGAAAGTAAACAAGCTCAGCAGCGTAATTGCCCTGACCAAGAGAATGGACATTGAGTATCTGAAGCCGGTGCCGCTGCGAAAGCCGCTGATCGTTACCGGACACGCGCAAGGCGTGGAAGGCCGGAAGCACACCAACATTGCTGAAATCACGGACGAGCAAGGAGCAGTCCTGGCCCGCGGCAGCGGGATCTTCATTGCGATTGACCCCTCGCAGATGTTTGCGAAGTTTGTGAAGGCGCAAAAGCCATAGCCCGCGGCTCTTCCGATCCGCCATCACAGTTTCCTCTGAGGCAACCCCAACAGTTTGTGGGCCGCTAAGGGCACGGAAGTCGCGTTGGAAGCGTTAGAATAGCGAATGGGCAACACCGAAGCAGAGGAGTTCTGTTATGTCTGAGCTAAACGGCAACACGGGCCTGCGTCTTAAGACCGGATTGGCGGAGATGCTGAAAGGTGGCGTCATCATGGACGTTACCAACGCCGCGCAGGCTGCGATTGCGGAGAAGGCGGGAGCCGTGGCCGTCATGGCGCTGGAGCGCGTTCCGGCCCAGATCCGTGCCGAGCGCGGGGTGGCGCGGATGGCATCGCCCAAGATCATCCGCGAGATTATGGCCACCGTGACCATTCCGGTAATGGCCAAGTGCCGCATTGGACACTTTGCCGAGGCCCAGATCCTGCAGGAGCTTGGAGTGGACTACGTGGACGAATCCGAAGTCCTCACGCCCGCCGATGAAGCCCATCACGTGAACAAGCACGGCTTTACAGTCCCCTTCGTGTGCGGAGCGCGCAACCTGGGCGAGGCGCTACGCCGGATCGCCGAAGGCGCGGCCATGATCCGCACGAAAGGCGAAGCCGGCACCGGGGACGTCGTCCACGCCGTCAAGCACCTGCGCGCCATTACGCAAGAGATGCGTGTGCTCACGGTGCTAGGCGACGAAGAATTGTACTCCCGCGCCAAGGAACTTCAAGCGCCTTATGAACTGGTACGCATGGTGGCCAAGACTGGCAAACTGCCTGTGCCAAACTTTTCTGCCGGCGGTATTGCCACGCCAGCCGACGCTGCACTCGTGCGCCAGCTTGGCGCTGAAGCGGTGTTTGTGGGATCCGGGATTTTCATGGCTGACTCGGTCAATTTCTGCGAACCGGCCGAAGCGGAGAAACGGGCGCGGGCGATCGTCCGCGCCTGCACGCACTATGATGATCCTAAAGTGCTACTTGAAGTCAGCGAACACCTGGTGGGCGCGATGAAGGGCCTGGCCGTGGCCGCCATGTCCGAAGCGGACATGATGCAGACGCGCGGCTGGTGAGTTTTTTCCCACATCCCGAGCGGAGCGAGGGGGCCCTATTGCAACGAATATCGAAGAGCCAGCAATGGTTGCCTTCAGGGCCTCTAAGTTCATAGGGGTCCCTCACTCCGTTCGGGACAAGAAAAACGACAAGAGAAAAATGACCATCGGCGTACTCGCAATCCAGGGTGACTATGAAGCCCACAAGGCTCGTCTCGAGCAATTGGGCGCTCCGGTCACGCTGGTCCGCAAACCAGAACAACTGGACTCGATTGATGCCATTGTGATTCCGGGGGGCGAATCCAGCACATTCCTGAATTTTCTTGCCGAACGCGGATTTCTGGAAAAGCTCCGCGACTTTGTCCTGACTAAGCCCACGTTTGGCACCTGCGCCGGCGCGATACTGCTGGCGAAGAGTGTCGAAAATCCATCCCAGCAGTCGCTGGGCGTTCTTGATATCCGGATCCGGCGCAACGCTTTCGGCCGGCAGATTGACAGTTCCATCCGCCAGGCCATCACCAAACTGGGCGAGCAGCCGCTGGAGATGGTTTTTATTCGCGCACCTCGGATCATGGCCATCGGTAAAGGCGTAGAGGTCCTCGCCGCTGACACCGGAGATCCTGTGCTGGTGCGTCAGGGAAAGATCATGGCCGCGACATTTCACCCCGAACTCTCCAGCGACACGCGAGTTCACCAGGAGTTTCTCAGACTGGTGCAGAACGGTCACCAGCAAAAGTGAAGGCCATTACGCTGGTGCTTGCGATTCTTCTGGTTGTCGCGGCCTGCGCCTATCTGTTGCTGGCCCATCCCTGGTGGTTCCCCGTCGGAGTCTCTGCCCACTCCGCCTCTGTTGATCACCAGTTTTCGGTTGCATTTTGGTTGCTGGGATGCCTCTTCGTGGCAGGCCATGTTCTGCTTGCGACTTCCCTGCTGCGCTCCCACGGCAAGGCGCGTCACCCCTCCGGCGACTGGCGACTGGAACTGTTTTGGACCCTGGCAATCGCCGCAGTGTTCTTCGGCTTCAACATCGCAGGCATTCGTCTTTGGTCACAAATGAAATTCCAGCAGCCCGAAGCCGGCGCTATACAGGTTGAGGTCACCGGCGCTCAGTTCAAGTGGTATTTCCGCTACGCCGGACCGGACGGTGCGCTCGGCCGAACGGACGCCCAGCGCTATGCCCGTCCTAACGAAGGCAATCCGCTGGGAATTGATCCCGGCGATCCTGCCGGTCAGGATGACATCATCTCGAACGCGCTGGTGCTGCCCGTGGGGCGGGACGTGGACCTTACCCTCCGTTCCCAGGACGTGATCCACAGCTTGTTCATTCCGGCCATGCGCTTCAAGCAGGACGCAGTCCCGGGCATGAACATTCACGCCCATTTTCGCCCGATCCAGACGGGCACCTATGAAATCTCCTGCGCGGAACTCTGCGGCTTGGGACACTACAGGATGAGGGCGGAGGTCCGCGTTCTGACTCAACAAGATTTCAAGTATTGGTTAAAGTATCAAGAGCTACCTAAGTAAGCGTCGCCTGGACCTATGGAAGAGCGTTCCTTTATCGTCACGGCTGCACCGGTTCCTGGGTTTTTGCGCCGCTACGTTTTCAGCGCCGACCACAAGATCATCGGTCTGCAGTACTTCTTCCTGTCTTTGGCTGCGGTGCTGATTGGGACCTTCCTTTCACTATTGATGCGGATTCATCTGGTCTGGCCCAACATCTCTCTTCCCTTTTTCGGGCAAATCAAGCCGGAGAATTATCTGGCGTACCTGACCATGCACGGCACGCTGATGGTGTTCTTTGTGCTCTCCACTGTGCCGCAAAGCGGATTTGGGAATTATTTCCTGCCATTGCAGTTGGGCGTTTCCGAGATGGCGTTTCCCAAACTCAATGCCGCCGGTTTCTGGACTACCTTCCTAGCCTTCCTGGTTTTGATCGCGGCATTTGTCGTTCCGGGAGGGGCCTCGGGAGCCGGCTGGACGCAATACCCGCCATTGAGCGCGCTGGCCAGCGCCGGGCCAGGCCAGGCGCTGGGGACTGACCTTTGGCTGGTGAGTATCGGTTTGTTCTGTTGCGCGTCCGTCATGGGGGCGATCAACTTCATTACCACGACGCTAAAGCTGCGCGCTCCCGGCATGGACCTGATGCGCATGCCTTTGACGTGCTGGACCTGGTTTGTCACGGCCGTTCTTACTCTTCTGGCGTTCAGCGTGCTGTTGGCGGCGGTCCTACTGCTGCTTCTGGACCGCAACGCCGGCACCGACTTCTTTTTACCCGCCGGCCTGATCGTCAGCGGCGCGGCCGTGCGGAATGGCGGAGGGTCTCCGTTGCTTTGGCAGCATCTGTTCTGGTTCTTCGGACACCCCGAGGTCTACATCGCCATACTGCCGGGCATGGGTGTGACGTCACATTTGCTGTCTGTCTTTTCGCGCAAACCGGTCTTTGGATACCGGGCCATGGTCGGGGCGATTGTCGCTATTGGATTCCTGGGCTTCCTGGTCTGGGGACATCACATGTTTGTCAGCGGCATGAACCCGTATGCGGCATTTGCCTTCTCGACGTTGACCACAGCCATTGCCATCCCCTCCGCGATCAAGACATTTAACTGGCTTGCGACGCTGTGGGGCGGGAGGATCCGGTTTACTACTCCTCTGCTCTTTTCCGTTGGCTTTGTCTCGCTGTTCATCACCGGCGGCCTGACCGGACCGTTGCTGGCGCAGCCCGCGCTGGACATCTACCTGCACGATACCTATTTCGTGGTCGCCCACTTTCATCTGATCATGGCCATGGCCGGTCTTTTTGCCGTGTTTGCCGCGACCCATTTCTGGTTCCCCAAAATGTTTGGACGCATGATGAATGAACGCCTCGGGGCGTCGCATTTCTGGATTACCTTCCTGGGTGCGTACGCCATTTTTGCGCCCATGCATTTGCTGGGGATCGCCGGACATCCGCGCCGCTACTCCGAACTCTCCGGCGTGCAGTACGTCGCCGCGATGGCGCCGCTGCAGAAGTTCATCACGGTAGCAGCCATCGTCACCATTTCCGGACAGGTCATCTTTCTTGTGAACTTTTTCTGGAGTATGTTTAAGGGGCCAGCGGCGCCGGACAATCCCTGGGAATGCACCACGCTGGAGTGGACCCTGCCGTCTCCCAGTCCGCAACAGGGGTTTGGCGAGCAAGATCCGGTGGTGAATCACGGGCCGTACGAGTACCGCGGACCCGGGCTCGAAAAGGATTACGTCATGCAAAACGCGCCCAGCCCGTGAGAAGAAACTCGCATCAGAAGTATGTATGCCGACGATTAGTCATGTAACGGAAAGAAAGCCAACGCTAGGCGATGGCGGCGGCCCAGGCAAGACCCCGCGTCGTCGGGGCTATGGTGGCGATGACGGAGACCACGGGCAGCCGGAAGAATTTCTGCCCGGCCAGCGCCGCTTGCGCCGCTACCGCGTCGGAGTTGCCGTCTTTTCCATGTGCGTGACCATTCTGTTCGCCGGCCTGGCCAGCGCGTACATCGTCCGCCAACAAATGGGTGGATTGTGGGACTCCGATCATGGAACGCTAGTCAGCAACTGGCGTCCCTTAACACTTCCCTACCGTCAGTTATGGATTAATTCTCTGCTTCTGATCGCCAGCAGTCTGACGCTGGAACTTGCGCGGCGCGGCCAGCTCAAGAAAGCTGAGTTTGCCGCCATGGGCATCTTGGCGCCGCGGCTGCAGCGGGAGTTGCCCTGGCTTGGAATCACGCTCCTGCTGGCATGCGGATTTCTCGCCGGGCAATTGCTGGTGTGGAGCAATCTGCGCCATCAGGGCGTTTATCTGAGCGGCAGCCCGAGCGGATCGTTCTTCTATCTGCTGACCGGACTGCATGCCGTGCACCTCGCCGGAGGTATGGTCGTGCTCTTATATGCCCTGATGGGCGGCTCGATGAAGCGCAAGTTTGAATCGCAACGGATCGCCGTAGATGCAACCGGATGGTACTGGCACTTTATGGCAGTCCTGTGGTTCTGCATTTTTGCTCTGTTACACTTCGGCAAAGGCTAAGATGGAAAATAGGAACGCATCGATGAAATCGGCTCTGTTCAGACTGCTGCTGTTGGCTGTGTCATTGCCCTGCGTCCCCCTCCTGGGACAAGGGTGCGTGCAATGCGCGACGTCTGCCCACGGAGCGGGCCCGCAAGGCGAGCGCGCTCTGTTCAAGGGAATGTTGGTTTTGCTGGCGCCAAGCCTGGCAATGTTGAGCGGCATTGCCATCGTCACTTACAGAAACAGAAAGTAAGCCCTACTTGACGGCAGTCAACAACCTAAGTGCGCGTTTCAAAGGCGCGCTCCTTCCACTTCCCAATGCGTTGAGGCATTTCGTGGGAGAGCCCAATCCATTCATCGAAGCGCAGAAAGCCGCATTCATTCTGCCCGTCACGAATAAATCCCCGGCGCCTCGTGCCCGAGTTTTTGCACATACTCAATGTACGACCCGGGATAAACGTTGGGATTTCGGTCCATGCCGCTCTCTCCTCCCAGTTCCAGCACCCGCGAGCCGAGGCCGCGCAGGAACATGCGGTCATGTGACACGAAGATCATGGTGCCTTCGAACTCTCTGAGAGCTTCCACCAGCATTTCTTTTGTCGCCAGATCCAGGTGGTTCGTGGGCTCGTCGAGCACCAGGAAGTTCGGCGGGTTGTAGAGCATCCGCGCTATGGCCAGCCGCGATTTCTCGCCGCCGGACAGTGCGCGGATCTTCTTGTCCACATCATCTCCCGAGAACTGAAACGCTCCGGCCAGTGTACGTAGCGACCCTAGGCCGTCCTGCGGGAAGTCCTGCTGCAACTGTTCGATGATGGTCAGATCAGGATCGAGCACGTCCAGCGATTGCTGCGCGAAGTATCCCATATACAGGCTGGCGCCCAGGCGAACGCTTCCCGCATCGGGAGCCAGCGCGCCGGCGATCATTTTGAGCAGCGTGGTCTTGCCCGCTCCGTTCCTTCCCATTACGGCCCATCGCTCGCCGCGGCGAATGGTCAAATTGAATCCTTCGTAGATCACGCGCGGGCCGTAACTCTTGTGCAGATTTTCAACGACTGCCACCTGTTCGCCGGAGCGCGGCGCGGGCCGAAACTCAAACTTCACGACCTGGCGTCTCTTCGGCAGCTCGATCTTCTCGATCTTGTCCAGCGCTTTAATGCGGCTCTGCACCTGGGCCGCCTTGGCCGCATGTGTCCTGAAGCGATCAATAAAACGCTGCTCCTTGGCCAGCATTGACTGCTGGCGGGCGAACGCCGCCTGCTGGTTGCTTTCGCGAATGACCCGCTCGCGCTCGTAGAAATCGTAGTTGCCGGAATAGCTGATGATCTCGCCGCTGTCAATCTCCGCGATCTTCGAAACCAGACGGTTCATGAATTCGCGGTCGTGCGAGGTCATCAGCAGCGCGCCCGGGAATGCCTTGAGAAACTGCTCGAGCCAGATGATGGATTCGATGTCCAAGTGGTTGGTGGGTTCGTCCATGAGCAGGACGTCGGGCCGTCCGAGCAGGACGCGCGCCAGCGCGACGCGCATTTTCCAGCCGCCCGAGAGTGCGCCCACGTCGCCGTCAATCTGGTCGTCCTTGAATCCCAGACCGTGCAACACTTCGCGCGCTTGCGACTCGAGCGCATACCCGCCCAGATGCTCGTACTCCTCCTGCACGTGACCGAAGCGGTCGATAATGCGGTCCATGTCGCCAGCCCGCTCGGGATCAGCCATGCCCCGCTGCAGGTCCTCCAGTTCGTGGTGCAGATCGCCAACGCGTCCGCTGCCGGCGATGGCTTCATCCAGCACCGAGCGGCCCTGCATTTCCTCCACGTCCTGGCGAAAATAACCGATGGTCAGCTTCCTGGGGACCGAGACCTCGCCCTCATCCGGCGTTTCCTCGCCCACCACCATGCGGAAGAGCGTCGTCTTTCCGGCGCCGTTGGGGCCAACCAGTCCGACCTTTTCTCCGGGATTCAACTGAAAAGAAGCATCAACGAAAATCAACTGCTTGCCATACTGCTTATTGATGTTTGAGAAGGAGATCATCCAGAAGACCAAGCTAACAGATTCCGGCTTGGTTGGGAGTGAGAACCGGGTATGGCTGGATGTTATCGACCGGCATTTCATCGCACCTTTTGCTTGTCCCGCCCGGCTTCGCCCTGTGTATAATGCCATCCAATCGCCCGGTAATTCTTCGAAAGCAGACAACTTCACAAGAGGAGAGCATATATGTCCACTACTCCAACGCCCAATCCAGCGCCGGGAGCGGCCCCGGCCGGAACACCGCCCAAGAAATCCAACGTGCTTTGGTGGATATTGGGCATCATTGGCGGCTTGATACTGGTGTTCATCCTGGCGATTGTCGGCATCGGCTTCTTCTTCGTTCACAAGGTCAATCAAATGGGCGACCTGGCGAAAAAGAACCCCGGGCTGGCTGCCGCCAAAGTGATGGTCACCATGAATCCAGACGCGGAGATCGTTTCCAGTGACGACGACGCCGGTACGATCGTGGTCCGTAACAAAAAAGACGGTAAGACGGTGACCATGAAGTTTGATCCGCAAAAGAAGTCCATGGTGATTCTCGACGACAAGGGCAAAGAATCCTCCATAAAGATATCAGGCGAGGGGAACGCCGGAAACATCGAGATCAGCAGTGACAAGGGTTCCATGAAGATGGGAACGGGCGCGGACGCGGCGCCTCCATGGGTTCCGGTGTACCCGGGTGTCAAGGTGCAAAACACCCTGTCCGTGACCGAAAACGGGAAACAGAGTGGCCAATACGTCTTTACGACCTCGGACAGCGCGGACAAGGTAATCAGCTACTACTCGGACGCGATGAAATCCGCGGGGCTCACTGTTTCAACGACAACCGGTAACACCGACGGCAAGATTAGCGGGGTGGTAAGTGGCACCGACAAGGACCAAAACCGTACCGTGGCTGTGGTCCTGGGCGCGGAGAGTGACGGCACGCACGTCGGAGTTACGTACTCGGAAAAGAAACAGGGGATTTAGCTTGGCGGGCAAGACCGTTGATAGGCCAGAGGCGCCCACCAGGGCGGGTCGTTTTGCTGGGCGCAAAAACAAGGCGCCCTTGCGGGCGCCTTGTTCAACCAATTCCAACCAGGAGATTACCAGCCTTATCGGCTTGGTAGGTTGAACCCGGAGGCACCACAATAGTTGCACTGTATTCTGTAATGACTGCAGGACCGCGGTAGCGGCGTCCCGGCTGCAGAGTTTCCCGCGGTACGACTTTTGTTTTCAATGGCTTCCCCGCAAACATCACTCTTGCGACCGAGGCCTCGAGTTTGCCGGCGGGGGTCTCAATCCCCATGGTCGAAAGCGTTTCCGGAGAGGCCACGCGTCCCCGCAACCGCAGCGTGACGATCTCGATGTCCCGCCCACGGCTGCTGTAACCATAGCGCCGTTCGTGCTCGGCATGAAAGCGCACCAACAGGTCATTCCCAAAAGGCAGGCTGAGTTCGTATCCCTGGCCGCGATACCGGAGGTCGCAACTGCGTTCGAAAACCACCTTTCCCTTCCAATCTTCCTTCTTCAGTTCTGAGTCGATGTCGGTTTGCAATTCGGCAAAGATAGCGGCCAGCTGTCCGGCCGGAAGCTCGCGCACGCGTAAGAGCACCGTGCGCGAGTGATCTTTCACCACGTCACTGATCAGGATTCCCAGCGCAGAGAGAGCGCCGGGAAAGGCCGGTACAATCACCCGCGGAATGCGCAAAGCCTGGGCGAGATCGCAGGCGTGCATGGCCCCGGCGCCACCGAATGCAACCAGGGCGAACTCGCGGGGATCATGTCCGCGTTCAATCGAAACGACGCGGATGGCCTTTTCCATATTGGCGTTCACGACGCGTACGACGCCGGCGGCGAATTCCTCCAGGGAGAGCCGGCTGTGATTGTCCTTGAGCCATTGCCCTACGATCTTCTGCGTGCGCGTCAAGTCCAATGTAAATTCGCCCCCAAGAAACTGGTCGGCGGGCAAACGTCCGAGAAGGAGATTGGCGTCCGTGACCGTCGGCCGTTCGCCTTTGCCGTAGCAGATCGGTCCCGGATCGGCGCCCGCGGATTCCGGTCCTACGCGCAGTGCGCCGCCCGCGTCAAAACGCGCCAGTGATCCCCCACCTGCGCCTACGGTGTGAATGTCCAGGACGGGCACGCGTACCGGAAGGCCGGCAACTTCGGCTTCATTTGTGGCTGTGGGTTGTCCGTCAACCAACGCAACGTCCGTGGAGGTGCCGCCCATATCGAGCGTGATGATGCGCTCTGCTCCGCTGCGTCTGGCCATTGCCGACGCTCCCACCACTCCGCCCGCTGGTCCGGAAAGTACCGTGCGCACCGGTTGCTGCGACGCGGTGGCCAACGCGGTAAGGCCTCCACTGGACTGCATTACGAAAATGGAAGGCCGGTTGCTCGTTCCCGCGCGCTCTTGCAGTCGGTGCAGATAGTTCTGCATCACCGGCTGTAGATACGCGTTGACCAAGACGGTGCTGGCGCGTTCATACTCGCGGAATTCCGGAAGGATCTGGTGCGAGACGGAAACCGGCACGCCCAGCCCGCTCAGCGCCAGCGCCACCGTGCGCTCGTTTTCTGGATTCGCGAAGGAGAACAGCAGAGACAATGCGACTGCATCGGGCTTCTGCGCCTTGATTCGCCAGACCAGCGAGGCTAGCGCGGCGCTCTCCGGATAGCGCAAAACTGTGCCCTCGGCGGACGTCCGCTCTTCGACGCCAAAGCGCATTTCCGGCGGAGCCAGCGGGGGGTCTTTTTCAAAGAAAAAGTCATACAGACTCGGTCGGTGCTGTCGGCCAATCTCGATCGAATCTTCAAACCCCGCGGTAGTCACGAAGGCCACTCGCGCGCCTTTGCGTTGCAGCAGCGTATTTGTACCCACGGTGGTCCCGTGCAAGAGCACAACTTCCTGGCCCGCAGGCGCAATCTTGCCTACAGCCTCTGCAATGGCTTGCGAGGGATCAGAGGGTGTGGAAAAAAGTTTGAGAACGCGAAGCACCGAGCGATCCAGCCATACGCAGTCGGTGAACGTGCCACCGCTATCGATGGCGATCCGGAGAGAGACGGGTATGGGCATGAGGAAGCGAGACCCGCGATTCTAACATGCTGGTGCGACTGGAACTCGCAGGGCAATTGCCGGCATTTATTTGCCCGTGTAACTTACGCGCCAGATCGACTTGGAGCCGTCATCGCTGACAAAGAGTGATCCGTCGCGGCCCACGGCCACGCCAACAGGGCGGCCCCAGACTTTGCCTTCGTCCGTCGTGAAGCCGGTCAGAAAGTCTTCGTATTCACCCGTGGCGTGGCCGTTCTTGAGAGGCACCCGGATAACCTCGTAGCCAGCACGTTTCTTGCGATTCCAGGAGCCGTGCTCAGAGGCAAAGACATCGCCACGATATTCGGCAGGAAACTGGGTGCCGTCGTAGAAAGTCATCTCCAGGGAAGCAAAATGCGGTTGCAACAGAACGTCGGGCGTGATGACTTTGTCTTTGAGTTCAGGATGCTTGCCTTTATGTCGCGGGTCCCATGTGCCGCCCATGTAAAACCACGGCCAGCCATAAAATCCGCCTTCCTGGATGTGGGTAATGTAGTCCGGAGGCAGATCGTCGCCCAATTCGTCGCGCTCGTTGACCGAGCCCCAAAGTTCTCCGGTTAGCGGGTTGATCGCGATTCCAACAGCATTACGAATGCCGTAGGCGTAAACGCGAAGCCCTGATCCATCGGGATTGAACTCGAGAACGTCCGCCCGATGGTCTTCCCGCGGGTTGTTGTCCGTGTCGTCGACGTTCGAGTGTGACCCTACGGAAACGTACATTTTCTTACCGTCGCGGGAGAAAGCGATGTCCCGCGTCCAGTGCCCGCCGCCGGTCAGACGGCCACCTCCCGGCAGGTCGGGAACAATCATTTGTTGCGCACCGCCAGCCTTCATATTCCCATTCTTGTAAGGAAAACGCACAACCGAATCGGTGTTGCCGACATAGACCCATTGCGGCTCCGGTCCTGGCGGATAGAAGGCAATACCAAAGGGCTCCTTAAGACCGCAGGCGAAGAGCTCGACTTGGGCCGCTTTGCCGTTGTTGTCTATTCCACGGAGGACCTTTATGTTTCCGGGAGCACTCTCGGCAAGAAAGATGTCGCCATTAGGAGCCGTGCGAATCAACCGCGGATTCTTCAAGCCCGAAGCGTACAAATCCACCTTGAAGCCCGGAAGCGCCTTGGGCCAGGCGCCAGCAGGACGATCAATCACCCAAGCCATATTGATTGCCGACCCCGTGGAAAATGGCGGCGGAAGGTCCGCGACCGTGATCTTATGAAAGGTGCCGGGCTTCTCTGTGCTGTAGTCGGTAAATGCCGCTTTGCCGATGAGCACTGCGCCATTTTGATCGCTGGCAGATCCAGAACCTGTACCAAATGCATGGATTCCCGCCCAAAGGCCGGCCACGGAAGCAACCACGATAACACCGAAACCAAGCAATTTCATTGCCCCAATCGCCCCTTCCATGGATAACGCAGGTATTTTACGTTAGTCTCTTGCCCATCAGAAAGCCGTCTATCGAATCCAGATAGTAGCGGGGCAAGGTTTTCAGTACTGTGTATCCATGTTTCTTGTAAAACTCGAGCGCCGGATCGTTATCTACCGCCACTTCCAGCCAGACGTGATCGCAGCCCGCGGCCTTCAATTCGTCTTCCACCGTGGACAGGAGTTGGCTGCCCAGTCCGGTGCGACGGGCCTCCTGCGCAACGTCAATGGTAATAATGTGACCGATCCATGAGCCGGCGCGCCGCGAGCGAAAGCGGTTAGTAATGACGAAACCATTTATCTCGCCCGCCTCTTCACCAACCAACGCAACGCCCAAGGGCCGTTCCAGGAAATATGCCAATTCCTCATCCGTATAAGCAATGCCAGAAACGAAACAGCTGTGGTCGATTTCCAGCAAGCGTTGGAAGTCCTGCGGCCGATACTTGCGCAAACTCTGCACCCTGGAGATTCTACGGGCCAACTGCGGCCTTTTTACCATGGAGGACACAGAGAAGATTCGCCAATCGGAGCAAAGCGTTCAAAGGGTTCCCAGGGTTCTCTTTGTGATTTTCTTTCGGCAATCTTCACAAATTCCATAAATCTGGAAGTTGTGGCGCGTGGCATCAAAGTGATACTTGCGACCGATCTCTTCCTCCAGCTTGCTTACTTCCGGGGAAAAGAATTCAACCGACGCTCCGCACTCCGTGCACACCATGTGGTGGTGGCTGCGGCGGTTAAATTGGTGTTCGTAGCGTGCCATGCCGTCAGGGAACGGGACGGTGCTGGCTAGACCGCATTCCGCCAGCAGCTTGAGGGTCCGATATACGGTTGTGAAGCCGATTTTGGCGTCTTTCTTACGCACCAGACGGAAGAGTTCATCGGTGGAAAGGTGGTCGCGTGTCTCCAGGAAGGTCCGGAGAATCGTGTCACGCTGCTCAGTATGCTTGAGGCCTACACGCTTGAGGTGTTTAAAGAAAATGTCCTGAGCTTCGCGCATGGCCTCGCGCGTTGGCGGTGCGTGATCGTCAATGCGTCGCTGCAACATGGAAAAATGGAAATGAAAATGAATTTCATTTTCCAATATCATCCTACCATGCGACGCCGACTCTCCAGCCCACTGTAGCGGGTTTGTGCTCTGCCTCAGCATCCCTTAGAATCCCACACTTATGGCTACGCTGGCTCCCGCTACTTCTGCCCGACGTCCGCGCAAAAAGCGCCTGGTGCGCAAGACCCTGCTCGGCCTACTGCTGGTGGTTGTCCTTGCCGCAGCCGGAATCCTTGGCTGGTTTTATCAAGCGGCGCGGTCTTCCCTGCCCCAGCTCGATGGCACAATCTCCGTCCCGGGACTCCACGTGCCAGTCTCTGTCGCGCGGGACACACATGGTGTGCCCCACCTGACTGCTGGCAATCTCGAAGACCTGTTCCTGGCGCAGGGATACGTCACCGCCCAGGACCGGCTCTGGCAAATGGACATGACGCGACGCTACGCAGGAGGCGAACTGGCGGAGATTCTTCCCGCGACGAAAGCGCCGGCCCCACGAACGTCCCGATTCACCGGACATACCCGGCCCAGCCCGACGTGGCTGGACATGGACAAGCGTCAGCGAATTCTTCGCTTGCGCTCCGTGTCCGAGCGAGTGGCCGCGCAGCTTCCGGCGAGGGAGCGCAGATACTTTGAAGCTTATGGGCGTGGCGTGAATAGTTACATCGAGCAGCATCGCGACAAACTTCCGGTTGAGTTCCGCATATTGGGTTACAAGCCCAGGCCATGGACCGTCGCGGACTCCGTGCTGGTAGGCGTAAGCATGAGCCAGTTGCTCAATCCGCAGTACGACATGGAGTACTGGCGGGAAAAAATTGGAGCGAAACTAACGCCGGAGTTGATGCAGGACCTGTATCCCGCTGGCTCCTGGCGCGACCGGCCACCCGGCAGCGGCGCCCAGGACCCTAAGCGCGACGCGGATGTCGCGCAGGGCGGAAGGACGGTTACTCGCGATTCCGGCGCCAGCCAAAGCACCAGTGATGCCACACTTGATGCCTGTGAAGCTTGCCTGCCAGGGTCGAACAACTGGGTGGTCTCCGGGGAGCACACGGTGACGGGAAAGCCTCTGCTCTCCAATGACATGCACCTTCCCCACCAGCTTCCGGGTACGTGGTACGAAGTTCATCTCCATGCCGGAGAGTTCAACGTGGAAGGATTCAGCCTTCCCGGCCTGCCGTTTGTGGTGGTTGGGCACAACCAGCACATCGCGTGGGGCTACACGAATCTGAACCCGGATGTGCAGGATCTGATGATTGAAAATTTCAACGGCTCCGGGGAATATGAGACGCCCCAAGGCTGGCGGAAAGCTGAAGTAGTGCATGAAATTATCCATGTAAAGGACAGTCCTGATGTTGGATTAGATGTCGTCATCACGCGCCATGGACCGATCATCAGCGACCTTTTGCCCGGTGAAACGCGCAAGATCGCGCTGCAATGGTTGGTGTATGACACGCAGAGCATCAGTATTCCTGTATTCGACCTGGATTCAGCCCGTAACTGGACGGAATTCCGGAAGGCGCTTTCCACGTTCGCCACGCCGTCACAAAACGTTGTATATGCCGATGTAGACGGTCACATCGGCTACCAGGCCATGGGATTCGTTCCAATGCGGGCATCGGGCGATGGTACGGTCCCTGTCTCCGGCGCTGATGGCAAACACGATTGGACCGGCTATCTGCCCTTCGACAAGATGCCCAACGTGTATGATCCGCCTTCCGGAATAATCGCCACCGCAAATTCGCGCATTACGCCGGACGGATATCCGTATCTCCTTGCGACGCAATGGTATCCACCGTACCGCGCTGAACGGATTTACCACGTTTTGGAGTCGGGGAAGAAGTTCGCTCCGGCTGACATGCTTGCTCTGCAGACGGACGTCACGTCCGAGTACGACCGGTTTTTCGCGGACCATTTTGTTTATGCCATTGACCACAGTCCCAAGGCCACCGACCGGACACGCAAAGCCGCGGATGTAATGCGCGGTTTTGATGGACGCATGGCTGCTGACTCCGCCGCTCCTACGATTGCAGTCAAGGCCCGGAGTGCGCTCTGGCAGTTGCTGCTTGAGCCCAAGCTTGGTGACGAATGGGAAAACTACGAGTGGTCAGAATCTTCAGTAGCCTTGGAGACGATTGTGCAGACTCAGCCGGCGCGCTGGCTGCCGTCAGGTTACGCCACGTTTGACGATCTGCTGACAAAAGCGGTGGACCAGGCGATTGCCGAGGGGCCCGCCGATTTGGCGTCATGGAAGTATGGGCAGGAATATCCGGTGGAGATCAATCATCCGGTTCTGGGCGCGATTCCGGTAGTCAAATACTGGAGCGGCCCGGGCCGTCACCCGCAGTCCGGTGGAACCTATACGGTCAAGCAAGTGGGAAGACGCTTTGGTCCGTCCGAGCGCATGACCGTGGATTTTTCAGATCTTGATAACTCAACATTCAACATTGTGATCGGCGAATCCGGACAAATCTTCAGCCCGCACTATATGGACCATTGGGACGCGTGGTACGGCAACACGACATTCACGCTGGCCTATTCAGACGCCGCGGTACAACGCGCCACAACCCACGACTTGATGCTCAATCCGGGACAATGACCCGCGCGGCGGCTAGAGGCTCCTAGGGATCAATAAGCGTAACGTCTATCGCTTTGCCAATGATGTCAATCGGAGGACTGGGCTGGACGGCCACGTCTGTAGTAGTGTCGTAGATGTCGAGTTCGCCGCCCTGGCAGACATAGACGACCGTGCGGCCGGAAATGGGCTGGATTCCGGTGGCGTCGAAATTCTGGCGGAACGGAGAAACTTCAGGAATCACGACCGCATTGCTGCTGGTATTGACAATGGTCAGACAGCCCTTCATCAGGCCGGTGCTGTTGTCCAGAGTAGCGGTGCACCCCGAGGCGCCAATATAAAGACGGTTGTTGCTGGCCATGACCATTTTCAGGTGGTGGCCGTTGGTGATGGTAAGTGCGGCTGAAGCCGTCAGGCTACCGGTGTTGATGGTCTGCACGCTCCCTGTGCTGCCGGCGCCGGGTGAGCCGGCAACAAACAAACTCGATCCGCTGAGGACGCCGACCGTGGCCGCTGAAACCGGGATGGGCGCACTAAAGGTTGGAACGAGCGGGTTGCTGAAATTTACTTTTATCACGCTGGCGGTCGTTCCGCCGCATTCCGGGCCACAGTTCAGGATGAAAGCCGTGGTGTCATTGCTGTCACCGGGGTCGAAAACTGCGGAGTAGGGCTGGTCCAGTTGCGGTGCGCTGATGGGAGTGAAATTATTCGTGGCCGTATCTATGACGTAGAACGTGTTGCCGCCAATTGGATTGTCGGTGAATACGAGCATCTTGTGCTCGTTGGTCCCTTCCACCAGCCTGGTCACCAGGGGTATTCCCGTAATGCTGGAAAGATTGCCGTTCGTGGTGTTAAAGATCGCAATCTCGCCAACGTTGCGCTCGGCGGCGTAAGCGGTCTTGCCATCATTACTGATCGCAACGTCAAAGACCTGGTCGCGAAGGCTTAACTGAACGGGCGTTGTTTCAGTTACATTATTGATGACCGTAATGACGGTGGTGCCTTGCTGCATCACAACGGTGTTCCCCGAAGCAGTCACCAGTTTGGACGCGCCGGAAGCGGAGAAACTCCTGGCAGACACCTGATCCTTGGCGGCGTCGAAAATCGTTACGGCGCCCGACGCCTGGTTGGAAACCAGAACACGTTTCTTTAATCCTGTGAGCTTGGTGGTGGAACTGCTGCTTGAATTGGAAGAGCCACCACAAGCAGCCAGAAGGGCCGCCGCAGAAGCGCATGCAAGCAAGACGTAAGTCTTCAGCCGTTTGTCTATAAATGCCATGAGAATGAAGCCCCGATTATAGCAGAGCCAGATGCGGCAACTCCTGGCCGATGGCCAGCCAGGGCCGTGCTGCGGTATTCTGGATGAAATGTCCACGCCACAAGATCTGCTAACCCGGCTGAAGCAAGGCCCCGTGCTCTGCGACGGCGCCGTGGGAACGCTCCTGTACGCCAAGGGAGTGTTCATCAACAAGTGCTACGACGAGTTGAATCTGACCCAGCCTGACCTGGTGCGCAACATCCATCAGGAATACCTGACTGCCGGGGCCGAGGTGATTGAGACCAATACGTTCGGCGGTAATTCCTTCCGCCTGGCCCGCTACGGACTGGCCGACAAGGTGCATGAGATCAACCTGCGAGGTGCCCAACTGGCTCGCGAAGCCGCCGACGCGTTCAACCTGAAAATAGCGGCTGCGGCCCTGGTGGCAGGGTCGGTGGGGCCGCTGGGCATTCGCATTGAGCCACTGGGTAAGACTTCGCGGGAGGAAGCGCGGGCTTCATTCCGCCAACAGATCGCCGCGTTGATCGAAGGCGGCGTGGACTTGCTGATTCTGGAGACATTTGGGTATCTCGAAGAACTCCATCAGGCCATTCTCGCGGCGCGGGACGTAGCTCCGCACACTCAACTTGTCGCCCAGGTAACGATTGACGAAGAGGGCAACTGCCTGGACGGCGCCAGCCCGGAAACCTTCGTCTCGAAGCTCGTTGAGTGGGGTCCGGACGTGATTGGCTGCAACTGCAGTGTAGGCCCGGTCGCCATGCTGGAAGTGATTGAGCGCATCCGCCGTCTCACCGATCTGCCGCTGGCGGCGCAACCCAACGCCGGCATCCCGCGTAATGTGGAAGGCCGGAACATCTACTTATGTTCACCGGAATACATGGCGAGCTACGCCCGTAAGTTTGTTGACGCAGGAGTAGGTCTGGTGGGCGGCTGTTGCGGTACCACGCCCGAGCATACTAAAGCCATGAAGGCTTCCCTGCGCAGCGCCAACATCAAGAGCGAGGCCTCCGGCTTTCAGGTCCTGACGGAGCGCAAACGCGAATCAGGGGTGGTTCCGCCACCCTTGGCCCAGCGTTCCAGCATCGGCAGAAAACTGGCGGGCGGCGAGTTCGTGACTCTGGTTGAGATCGTTCCGCCCAAAGGGATAGATTTCCGCAAGGAGCTTGAAGGAGCCAAGTACCTCAAGGCTGCGGGCATTGACGCCATCAACATCCCGGATAGCCCGCGCGCGTCGGCCAGGATGAGCAATCTGGCGCTCTGTATTCTGATTCAGCAACAGGCCGGCTTGGAGACGGTGTTGCATTTCACTTGCCGCGACCGCAACGTTCTCAGTATGCAATCGGAGTTGCTGGGCGCCTACAGCACCGGCATCCACAATCTGATTTGCATCACCGGCGATCCTCCAAAACTGGGCAACTACCCCGACGCTACTGCGGTCTTCGATGTAGACGCGATTGGCCTGGTCAACATCGTGCACAACCTGAATTTCGGGCTGGATCTAGGCGGCAATCCCATCGGTGCCGGCACCAGGTTCCTGATCGGCGTTGGCGCAAATCCCGGCATTGGCAACATTGACGAAGAAATCCGACGCTTCGAGTACAAAGTGGAAGCGGGCGCGGATTTTGCCGTAACGCAGCCGGTCTTTGACATTACGCTGCTGGAGACTTTCCTTCGCCGCATTGAACATTGCCGCATCCCGGTACTGGCGGGAATCTGGCCCCTGGTGAGCGTGCGCAACGCCGAATTCATGAAGAATGAATTGCGGGTGTCGGTGCCGGATTCGATTGTCGAACGCATGGGCCGCGCGCCCAATGCGGACGCCGCTCGCGCCGAAGGCGTACAGATTGCCCGAGAGATGCTACACCAGGTCCGGGGAATTGTTCAGGGCGCGCAAGTAGCCGCCCCGCTGGGGCGTTACTCGGCCGCTCTCGACGTGCTCGATGGCATTCGCCCTGTGTCCGTCGCCGCAAATTAGTGTTTCCTAATTGCCGACGGCTCGGAGGCACTCAAATAAATTCAAAACATCTTCCACTTGCGGGAGTAAAATGTGCCATGGAGTTTTGGCCCAGTGCCTCAATTTGAAGACGGTCTCCAGCGCCTGGAACAAATCGTTGATGACCTTGAAAAAGGAAACGTACCGCTTGAAAAGGCGTTGAAGCTCTTCGAAGAAGGCGTGAAGCTGTCTTCGGCATGCCGCAAGGAATTGGAGGAAGCGGAAGGCAAGGTCGAGATTCTTTTGAAACAAAATGGCAAGCTACAGCCGGCGGCGTACGAATCTTCAGCGGACAAGCCGCATGCTGCGGTAAAAAAATAACGCCCCCAGGCCTGCGGAGTTTCTCCGCAGTTCCAATACTTTCTGGACAAGCAAGTGCTTCGCCCGAGCCGAGAAGGGATGGATGCCTGATGAAACCGCTTAGTGTAGTGATTGCCAACGGCAATATCCACAATGCCGAATTTCTGCTCAGATCCCTCAACAACCATTTTCGCGTGGTGAGCGTTGCTCACGACCTGGTAGACCTGCGTCACGCCATTCCACGGCATAAGGCGGAAGTGGCCATAGTGGACCTGGAACTGGCAAAATTCGATGACGTGCAGCAGCTCACACGCGAGTTCGCGGACACGGTGATCGTGTGCACCCATCGTCTGGCGGACGATGGAATGTGGACCAACGCTCTGGCGGCTGGGGCCGCCGACTGTTGCTCCAGTTCCGACGTGAGGTCGATCGTGCTCGCCGCGAGCCAGACTAAACCTGTGGCGCATACCCACGCAGCGTAACGCGTGGGCTCGCTCCCGCGGATCATTCCAGTCGCGGAGCCTCGCCGGGCCACTCGTGCTTTATACTCTTTTGCTTATGCTGAAAGAGGTCATGGAGCAGGGACAGCACCTGATTGACCAGGCCCTGGAAAGACTATTGCCACCGGCAACGCAAAGGCCGGAGTCCATTCATCAGGCCATGCGCCACAGCGTGTTCGCCGGTGGCAAGCGGCTGCGTCCCATACTCTGCATGGAGGCGGCGCGGATGATCGCCTCCAGCCTTCCCGAAGGAGTCGAAGACCTGGGCAGCGCCCTGGAAATGCTGCACACGTACTCGCTAATCCATGACGACCTCCCAGCCCTGGACAATGACGATCTTCGGCGCGGCAAACCAACCTGCCATGTGGTCTTCGGAGAGGCCCTGGCCATTCTTGCAGGCGACGCGCTTCAGACACAGTCGTATGAAGTGCTCGCCCGGCTGAAGTGTCCAGCGGAAGCTCGCGTCCGGATCATTGAAGAAATCGCCCGGGGCACGGGGACCGTGGACGGCATGATCGGCGGACAAGTCAAAGACCTGGAAGCTGAGCGCCAGCCTTCGGACGCTGAGACACTGGAATACATCCATCGCTCCAAGACTGGAGCATTGATAACCGCCAGCCTTGTCAGTGGCGCCATTTACGCGGGAGCGTCCAGCACTGAAGTCCAGCGTTTGCGCGATTTTGGTCGGGCTATCGGTCTGGCCTTTCAGATCGTGGACGACGTGCTCGACGTCACTCAGTCTTCAGAACAATTGGGCAAAACAGCCGGGAAAGACACTGCCTCGGAGAAAACAACCTACCCTGCGCTATTTGGCATCCAGGAATCATTGCGCCAGGCGGACGTGTTGGTGACCACCGGTTGCAACTCATTGGACTCTTTTGGGGGCCGGGCAGCGACGCTGAAGGACCTGGCCTTCTTCCTCGTCCAGCGAACAAAATAACAATCCGTTGGCTCTGGGTACTGCACTTGTGTTAGCATTTTGCCGCTTGATCGCTACTATCGCCAAATGCAGAAAAAGCTGCCGGTTGCTTGTATCGGGCCTGGCGGGATGTGAAAAATTCACGCGGTCCAGTTGTCACCAATCCAGGTCCCGTGAATCTACGTACCTGAATCATAACCGAGAGGAATAGTAGTGCAGGGAAAGTCAGGCGGTATACCGATCAGGAACTCTCGGTCACTAAAAAGCAAATAAGGAGACTCCGAAATGACGAAATCAATGCGTGCATTGGTAATTGGTGCGGCCCTGTCCGGGTTTGCTGCCGGCTCAAGTGCTGCCATGGCTCAAGACACCGGTGGCGACAAAGCCGCAGACAGCGGCAAGAAAGCCACGAAGGTCAAGAAAGAAAAACATGCCTGTAAAGGGCAAAACTCCTGCAAAGGCAAAGGCGGCTGCGGGTCCACCAAGGGCAAGAATGACTGCAAAGGCAAGGGCGACTGCCGGACGGACGGCAAGCCCATGGACAAGCACTAACTGGGATGTCTTTCGTTGTTTGGGGGACCGGCAGAACAACATCCGGTCCTCCACTTTTTAACCTTTGATTGTTTTTTACACCTCAGCATTCTCTTATGCCTGCTAATCGTTTCAACGGGTTTACCGACTATGGAGTTGGTATCGGGCTTCGAATCCCCCACTATCACCACATTTTCGAAAAAAAGCCGGTCGTTGACTGGTTCGAAATCATCTCTGAAAACTTCATGGTGGATGGCGGGCGGCCGCTCAAGGTCCTCGACCAGATCCTGGACCAGTATCGAGTGGTGCAACACGGTGTTTCTATGTACTTTGGTTCCGCCGAGCCGCTGAGCCGCGAGCATTTACGACGGTTGAAGACCCTGGTCAAGCGCACCAAAACTCCCTGGCTGACCGACCACCTGTGCTGGGGGAGTGTGGACGGCCGCTACTCGCACGATCTTCTGCCCATGCCATACACATTTGAGGCCGCGAAGAAGACGGCGCAGAAGATCCGCGAAGTTCGCGATTTTGTGGAAGTGCCCATTGCAGTGGAAAACGTCAGCAGCTACGCTGAGTATCACGTGTCCGAAATGACCGAGTGGGAATTTCTCAACGAGGTCGTGGAAGATGCTGACTGCGGCATTTTGCTGGACGTGAACAATATCTACGTCTCATCACAGAACCACAGCTTTGACCCCTTCGACTATTTGAACAGCGTGCCGCCGGAGCGGGTGGCGCAGATCCATATCGCCGGACACTCCAAGTACGAAAAATACATCCTCGACACCCATGATCACGCAGTGATCGACCCGGTATGGCAGCTTTACGCCCGGGCCATCGAACGCGCGGGTCCCACGGCCACTTTGCTCGAATGGGACGACCGTATTCCGTCCTTTGAAGAAGTGCACGACGAAGCGCTGAAAGCCAAAAAGTTCCATCCCGCCCATACCTCTTCTAAAAACGTGGAGGCTGCAATTCGTCCTTATTCAAGCCCGACGAGAACGGTCTCTGAGAAGGCAGGAATGTGATGGACCTGGAACAACTCCAGCGTATTGTGCTCGGCGTGATTCAGCAGCCGCTCACCGCGTCCGAGGGAATGCGGAAGCGCACGCGCGACGGCAAGTCAGTCACGGACATTGTGGCTTCGGTCATCAAACCGAATGACCGGCTGACGTCGTTCGAACGAATTGAAATCTACAACCGCGTTTACTGGTTTCGGATTCTTTCGTCTCTCGCGGAAGACTTTCCCGGCCTGCGCGCCGTCGTCGGACAGAAGAACTTTGACAAGCTGCTGGTGGCGTATCTGACCGACTGCCCATCGGAGTCCTTCACTCTGAGGAACCTGGGCTCGCGGTTGGAAGCGTGGCTGAGCAAGCACCCCAAGTTCGCTGCGACCAAGCAGCGCATGGCCCTGGATATGGTGCGGCTGGAATGGACCGATATTGACGTCTTCGATAGTGAAGAACTGCCCAAATTGACGGAACCAGACTTAAGCAATCTCGGCGATGACCCTGCCTTTCACCTGCAGCCCTATCTGCGCCTGCTGGACCTTGCTTATCCGGTTGATGAGTTCCTTCTCAAGGTCCGCGACCAGTTTGATCAGGACGAGCAGGAGAATGACATCGCCAGCAACGTGGTGCTGGAACGTGAGCACCATCGCGCAGGGAAGCGCCTGTCGCTGCCCAAACCGAAGAAGATCTATCTGGCTGTCCATCGTCAGGACAATGTGAATTATTTCAAACGGCTGGAGCCGGAAGGCTTTGCTCTGTTGCGCTCGCTGCAAGAGGGCAAATCGCTTTCTCAAGCCATTGAAGCTTCCGTGAAATGGACCAACCGTCCGGTAAGTCACGTCACCGGACAGGTGCACGGCTGGTTCACCAACTGGTCCGCCCTCGGGTGGTTCTGCAAATCAGAGAGGCAAGATAGATGAAGGCCATAGATAAGCTGTATGCTTTGTTCCTGCGCGCAGCTAACGCAATGCAGTCTCCATTGTTACTGGCCATTCGCTTGTTTTGGGGTTGGCAATTCATTACAGCGGGCAGGGCAAAACTGGCAGATCTTCCCTCTTTTGCGGAGCGTTTCGCGGCCTGGCACGTTCCAGCCCCCGCCTTCACCGTGCACGCCATAGCGCTGTTGGAAGTTGGCGGCGGGATTCTTCTTATCCTGGGACTGGCTTCGCGCTTGATCGCTCTGCCGCTGGTGATCAATATGATTATGGCCTATGTCATTGCGGACACTGAAGCCCTGAAGTCCATCATCTCCGATGGCGACAAGTTCATTAATGCAGCACCGTGCACATTCCTGGTTGCTTCGCTGGTAATACTGGCTTTTGGCCCCGGACTCTTTTCCCTGGATTCGCTGATCGGTCACTTTCGCCGTAAGGCGGCAGCGACGTAGCCTTCCGGCAGGTACAATAAATATTGCTTGAACACCCCATGGGCGCAGAACGGCCGCAAATGCATCGCGTCTGCGTTGCTGCTCATTCTGCTTGGTTCCGCGCGTGCTGGTGAAGACGCGCAAAGCGCGCTCCTCACGGTCCCGGGCGGAGAGATTGATGTAACGCTTCCCCAAGAACCATTGACGGTCTCGCGCGAGGATTTGCTCCACTGGACTACCGCGGCCGCAACAGCCGTGGACGTCTACTACGGCCGCTTCCCTGTCCCCCGGCTTACGCTGCGCATTCGCGCCGACTCTGGCTCTGGAGTCCATCATGGTGTGACCTATCCTAAAGGCGGCGGCTTGATCCTGGTTACGGTGGGCCGCGGCGCAGCAGTTGCCGATCTGGCAGACGACTGGGTGCTGACCCACGAGATGATCCATCTCGCTTTTCCCTCTCTGGAAGACAACCACCACTGGCTCGAAGAAGGGATATCCACTTACGTTGAACCTGTGGCCCGGGCACAGGTAGGCAATATGCCCGTGCCAGAGATGTGGCGCCAGGTCATTCTGGGTATGCCGAAAGGCGAGCCGGGCTCGGGCGACCAAGGTCTCGACAAGACGCCAACCTGGGGGCGCACCTACTGGGGCGGCGCCATGTTTTGTCTGCTGGCTGACGTTCGCATTCGCGAACGCACGCATAATCGCAAAGGACTGCAGGATGCCCTGCGTGGAATCCTCAACGGCGGGGGCAATATCACCCAAAATTGGGACATTACCAAGGCCTTGTCCCTGGGGGATCGGGCGACCGGAACCACGGTGCTGATGGAACTCTACAATGAAATGCGCGACAAGCCCGCCGCCGTCGACCTGGGGCAACTATGGCAGAGGCTGGGACTGTCCTTGAAAGACGGCAAAGTTTCTTTCGATGACCAGGCTCCTGAAGCAGCGATCAGGAAAGCCATCACCTCGCGCCGGAACTGACATTGCGCGCGGGCTAAGGCTTCTTTGTCGCTGTAGATTTCGGCGCTGCCCCAAATTTGACTTCGACGGCTTCGAGTTTTTCTCCTGACTCCTTGGCATGTATAGCCACGAGGTCGCCGGCCTTCAGTTCGCGCAGGCTGGAAGGGCTTCCGCTCCTGATGAACTTCGTCTGGCTCGTTATCTGTATCGTTTGCGTTTCGTGCGTTGTGGTTTCTACAGTAATGGACACCGCGCTCAAGCTCTTGACCGTACCCTTAACGTGTTTCTGGTCTCCGTGAGCATATAGCATCCCGGAAAGGGCCAGGCTGATAAGACAGATAAGAATCCAGTAAGATATGTTATTTTTTTGCCGGTTTGCCATTGAGAAAATCCTCCTCTTCACGTTGTTCTTCCCGATCGGCCTGGCTTTGTGGATTGAATTTCTCCATCTCTCGCACTTCTTCCGGCGATAGCTTCGGTAGATGTCGGATGAAATACACCAGCGCCCAGCTCTCATGATCGTGGTCGCGATCCCCTTCCGCTCCCCATGCCGGCATGCCGCTCAGACGTATGCCGTTGTGGATGATGAAGTAAATCTCCCCATCGGAAAGCGCCTGCGTGGGTGATTGCCTCATGTCCGGCGCTTTAGGGTACAAGTTCTGCCCCATCTCGGCGCTGCCGCTGCCATCATTAGCATGGCACATAGCGCAATGATCAGCGAAATGTCGTCTCGCTTCTGTCATGATCTCGGGCGTAAGAGAAACGGGATTGCGCAGCTCTTTTGCTTCGACGGGCATGGCCATCATCCGAGCATTGCGCGCCACCATGGCTTCAACCGCACTCGGCTCTTGCCTCGCGCTGAACCCCGCGGCGTTCCTGAGCCACCAGCAGCCAACCGCGGCCAAAAACAGCACAACGAGGACGGACCAAACCAAAACCCTGAGTTTCTTACGCATGATCCCGGCTCCAACGGTACTGCATCCATCATAGAACAGGTCATGGGTTTGCCGTCCCGGTTCCGCCTATTTGCGAGTCTTCGAACCGTAATGGAACCGATAACGAAATTCGCCGTAGATTTCGCGCGGGCTATTGTAATGGAAACCGCCGAACGTGAGACTGTTGTCCATAAGCAAGTGACGGTTGGCGGCATTCAGCGCCGTCACGGAAATGGAGACATCTTCACCGAATGCTTTTCCCGCCGAGACATCAAACGTGGTGTGCCCCGGCAAATGACTCGGTGGCGGTGATCCGTTGGAAAACCCGGAGCCGTAATACACGTTGGTTGACGCAAAGATGCGCCACGGCAGGTTCGCATTGAAGCCGGCGTTCAGCGTGTTCCTTTGATCATGGTCGAGAGTGAAGAAACCCGCCGGAGGGTGAAAATCCGTGAGACCTCCGCTGATGGCTCCGCGTCCCAACGCAACCTGGTTGGAGTATGCGAGATGGGCGCGGCCGAACCGCCCTAATTGTGGCGAGCGGAGTGTAAGCTCCCAACCGCGAATAAGGGCCCCGTCAATGGTGAGTGGGAAAAATGCATTGGAGTTTCCAATCGGATTATGGTCAAAAAAGTTTTTAACGTGGGTCCGGAATTGATCCGCGTCGAGGCTCCAGCCGTGGAATGGGACAGTCACGCCGAACTGGTGTTCCTCATCGCGTTCACCACGGAGCGGAATAAAACCCAGATTATTGTCATTGACGAAGGCCAGCAGCGGCCCAGAGGCAGTGATCAGCGGCGGCGGCTGGTAGAAATCGCCATAGAAACCACGAAACACCCAATTCAGCCGCGGAACCTGCACCGCTATGCCGATCCGTGGACTGGTCACGTTCTCGACGACACCGCCGGAAAAATGAGTCTGGCGAACGCCTGCGATGACCGTCAGCCACGGTGCTACTTTGAATTTGTCCTGGATGAAGACAGCCTGAACACTCCCGGTTGCCGGCTCGCGATCATGAATGTCTTGCACGTTGGGATCGTGAAAGAGAATCCCTAACACGTGATTATCACGCTGTTGAAAACCGTAGTAGCCGACTTGTGCATCATTCCGGGGCAGCGTCAAGCTCAACGTTCCCTGCCCGCCGGCGAATCGCGAGGCCCGGTGGTCGGTAGTGCTGGTAGGAAGATCGTTGGCGGCGCCATCAAGATTCGCGCTGTTGTAGTGATAGAAAGGCGAGACCATCAAAACGGTCTTGGCGTTGAATGTGTGCAGCCAGGAAAGAGTGGCAAACACATCGGTTTCATGTTGCCCGTCGGCCGCCTGGTCACCAGGGCTGTTAGGAATCTGATAGTAGTCCCGCCGGGCGGACGCGACAAAACGCACCTGGTTCTGGGAATCGGGGTTGTAGATCAAAGACGTAAAGCCGCCGTAGCCATTTTCCGCATCGTGAATGACTTGTCCTACGGGCGTTTGGATTCCGAGATTGCTGCGGTTGCCGTTGACGCTGGCATAATAGGCAAAACGCTCTGTGTGGCTGCCGAAGTTGAACTGGTCGTTGGTTTGATAGAAATTTCCGGCGCTCACGACAAATTCGGCTTGGTTGTTGCGCTCGAACCCGGTCCGCGGAACGACATTGAAAACTCCATAAGTCCGATCGCCTTCATCCGCGGCATAGCTGCCGCGCTGGACTTCAAGATAATCAATGTCCTTGGGGTCAAACTGCGGTCCCAGGTTGCTGGCGATGTTGGTGTTGGGAATCTCCACGCCGTCCAACAGCCAGCTCGTCTGGTGGCCTCCGCGCACGTGCAATTGGTCGTGCGTCACATAAGCGCCAGGGACAAAGTCGGTAATGATGCCCAGGCTGTTGGTGCGATCGGCTCCGGGCGTGAGGGCAATGTCTTCGCGCGCCACAAGAGTTGTCGGCGTGGCGGTGTCTGGATTGATCGCCTCCTCCTCGGACGAAACTGTCACCGTCTGGCTGACCGGCGCAATCTTGAGCTGGAAGTGAACCACAGGAGAAGAACCAGACACAACCGTCACCGTCTGGTCGGTGCCGGCAAAACCAGATTGCGTCACTTTGACTTGATAAACACCTACCGGCACTGTCATGAAAGCGATCTCGCCGTCCTGGTTTGTTTGCCCGGTTTGCGACCAATCCGAGGTTGCCGACTTCAGTATCACGGTTGCGCCCGCAACCGGACGGTGCTGCGGATCATGCACCACCGTCCTAACTGTTCCAAAGCTTGAAGCACGCAACGCCAGAGGGCACAGCATTGCCAGCAGCGCAAGACCCCTTGCTAACTTCCGGTACATAAAGCTCCCTTTATCCATTCCCCGCTGCCCATCCCTGCAGGGATTGTTCTTTGGCGGATGACTGGAAACGGCCGGAGGACCGCACCATGACGGGCGCCAACTACGCCTGGAATCCTAGGAGTCTCCGACGTAGAACCAAAAATGCATGTCCCCTCGCAGAGCAAAGGGCATAAAGATGATTCCTGGGCTCTTAGTTGTTCAGGAAAGGAGGACCGCGGTCCGTGTGGGAAGAAAAACCGTTGCTCTGAAAAACAACAGTGTGATTAAAAACCTGGGCCTGGCCGAGCGATGTGGCGGCAATTCCTGCCCGAGGAATGATTCCAGGGCTCTTGCCTTCTCTTGCCTGCACGCAGCAACAGCAACTCATTGGGCATTGGTGTGGCCCCTTGGTACCGCCAACAGAAGTTCGCGACGTTTCACCAGCAGGTGCGCTCTCCTGCTCTTCCATCCCCTCGCAATGATGTTTGTGGGCATGCGTCTGGGCGACGGGCTGGCGATGGCACGTCATAGGCCGGCCGCCATCTGCAGTGGACATTGGCACGGCAGGAAGCAGACAGGCCGCAACTAGAGATGCCATGGTCGTGATGGAAGTAAATCGCCGCATCGGAACGGCACACTATAAACCGAAAGGGCCAAACAAGGCAAGCTCCGTCGATTCAAAGTCGCGTCTGAGGCCATCACGCTTGGCTATGACTGGCATCAGTTTAATCAGCAGCAAGTTTTCCGTTTAATGGCTACTTACCGCGTGCCCTTTCGTCATATAGAAGAACACCGCCGGCGTGACGATGAGGGACAACACCATGGAGATGAGAATACCGCCAATCACGGCAACCGCCAGCGGTTGCAGCATCTGCGAACCAGCGCCCAGTCCGAGCGCCAGCGGAAACATTCCCGCAACCGTCGCCAGCGCTGTCATGACAATCGGACGCAAGCGGCGGCGTCCCGCCTGGATCATGGCTTCCTCCGGCGCAAAGCCGGCGGCCGTAAACTTCTGGTTGGCGTCAAGCAGCAAGATCCCGTTCTTCGCTACGATGCCAATCACCATGATCATGCCCATGATCGAAGCCAGATTTATGGTCATCGTGGTGACCAGACTGGTAGCCAGTAACGTCAGAAACACGCCTGAGAGCGAGAGCAAAGCGGAACTCAAAATGGCAATAGGAGCGGAGAAGCTCCGGAACTCAAACAACAGGACGACGAACACCAGCACGATCGCCAGCACCAGGACTACGACCATATCGTGAAAATCGCTCTGCTGCTGGGCGTAGAGACCGCCATACGTCACACGGATGGAAGAAGGCAAATGCAGACCGGCAACGACTTTTTGAACCTTGGCGACGCCGCTGCCCAGGCTCTCGCCTTCAAGACGTGCCGTGACCTCGACAACGCGCTGCAAGTTCTCACGGATGATCTCTGTTTGCCCGGGAAGCTCGTTCGCCTGTGCCAGCGCGCCGAGCGTGGCTGTCTTCCCCGTTGCACTGGTAAGCAAAGTACCGCTCATCGCTTGAAGCGATACCCGATTCTGGTCTGGAAAACGGACGCGAATGGTATAAGCACGATTGTTCGCAACCAGAGGAGTGTCCGAGGGCACCCCCTGCAACAGCGCCGTAGCGTCCGTGGACACCTCCTCGGCGGTGAAGCCGGCCCTGGCGGCCACCGTGGGGTTGACCCTGAACTCCTGCGCTGGACCGCTCATCGTGTTCTCGATGCCATTCTTCAGGTCCACAACCGGGCCGTGATTTACCTGGTCTTTTCCGCTTTTGTCCTTTCCCGTGCGCTCGCCGATTTTCTCAATGGCATCAGCGACGCCGGGCGCGGTTTTTGCCAGCAGGTCCGCGTCCTCAGAAAAGAGCTTGATCACCACCGGCTCCGGCGCTCCCGTCAGATCGCCGATCATGTCCTGCAGCATTTGCGGGAAATCGACATCAACTGACGGCTCTTCCCTCTTGATCGTGTCACGCAACTCGGCGATCACTTCATCAACGCTGCGACTCCTTTTGGCTTTCAGCTTTACTGTAAGGTCGCCGCGGTTTGCCTCGGTCACCGCGGCAAGTCCCAACTGCAGCCCTGTACGGCGCGACGTGCTTTCCACTTCCGGGACCTTATGTACGATCCGTTCGATATGCGACACCACGCGGTCGGTCTCCTGCAAAGAACTGCCCGGTGGCGTGAGGTAGTCGAGAATAAAGCCGCCTTCATCCATTTGAGGCAGCAGGTCCGAGCCGAGCAGCTTGTAACAACCAAAAGACACCACAACCAGTACTATGGCCCCCGCAAGCAGCCAGCGTGGATGTTCCAGCGCCCACCGTAGCCACCGCTCATAAAAATGGATGACGCGCCGGAAAAACCCCTTCATCGAAGCTTCCTCGGCAGCCATCAGCCGGTGCAGCTCCTGGTCAGCGTCGCCCGTGACATCGCCTGGCTGGGGCTCTTCCACACCTGGATGCCGCAGCAGGTAGAGACTCAGCGTTGGCGTCCAGCTCAACGCAAGTATCAAAGAGGTCAGCAGCGCCGCGCACATAGTGACCGCCAAAGCGCGGAAAAATGTGCCGTTTACTCCGGTCATGGAAATCAATGGCAGGAACACCACGATAGGAGTCAGCGTTGAACCAATCAGCGGTACTGTGATCTCCGACAAGGCACTCCGTATGGATTCGACTCGTCCGCCGCCCGCGTCCCGATGCAGGACGATGTTCTCCACCACTACGATCGCGTCATCGATGACCAACCCGACCGCGGCCGCCAGACCACCCAGCGTCATAAGATTGAAGCTCTGCCCCAGCAACTTGAGCACGATGAAGGTCACCATGATAGTGACCGGGATTACCAGTCCAGCCACAACTGAAGTCCGCCAGTCGTGGAGGAAAACCACCAGCACAACCGCGGAAAGGACAAGACCGAGCAGGATGGCATCGCGCACGCTTCCGATTGAATCCTGCACAATCCCGGACTGGTCGTAAAACGGCGCTAGCTTGACTCCCGGAGGCAAGGTGGCGCGAATACGATCCACTTCAGCGTGCACTTCATTGGCGACGGACACTGTATTGCTGTCCGGCTGGCGGTTGATATTCAGAAGCACAGCGGGCTTTCCGTCAGCGCGCACGATGGTGTAGAGCGGCCTGACGGACGGCCAGACCGTGCCAATGTCGCCGATACGGACCGGGACACCCGCCGGTGTATTCTTGACGACCGTTTTTGCCAGATCTTCCGCGCTTCGCGCCTGGCCGTTCACCAGCCCGAGCACCAGTTGATGGTTCTTATCAAACAATCCAGGTGAGTCAATCAGGTTGGTGGCCTTGACTGCATTCAGGATGTCGGTGACCGTTACAGAAGCTTGCAGCAGCTTCGCTGGGTCGGGAGTAATCTGAAATTCCGGCTCCTGTCCGCCCTGCACGACCACCGTGGCCACACCGCTCATGCGATTCAATCGCGGAGCGATGTCGTAGGTGGCCATCTCCCAAAGTTGCGTTTGGGACACCTTGTCCGAAGTCAGACTGTACCCCAGGATCGGGAATGATGCGAAGGTGAGTCGGTGGCTCTGGATCTTTGTCCCCGGCGGCAGCTCGGTCTGCACCTTGGACAAAGCCGCGTCCACCAGTTGCAGCGTCTGGAACATGTCGACCTGCCAATTGAAGAAGAGATCTACTTCAGCACTGCCACGGCTGGTGATGGAGCGGACCGTCTCCAAACCTTGCACGCTGTTGACCGCTTGCTCTACGGGACGCGTAATGGTGACCATCATCTGGTCAATCGGCATCACGCCGTTATCAATGCCAATCACGATCCGGGGAAAATCCGTGGAGGGAAAGACCGCCACCGGAATCGTCATTGCCTGGTAAGCGCCGACGAGCGCCACCGCCACGATCACAAAAATTACCGTCTTGGAATTGTCGGAGAGCCAGGAGACAACCGCGGATTCGCCCGCACCCCTCTTGGACGCCTCGGCCATGCGGTCAGTCCTTGTCCTTTTCCTTGCTGTCTTTGCCGGCTTCGGTTGCAGGGGCCGGTTTCTCCACTTTGACTTTTGTTTTGTCCGGCAGACCGTAAGCTCCCTCGGTCACGACTTGTTCCCCGGCCTTGAGTCCGGACACGATCTGCGCCTCGCCAGCAGACTGGATTCCAATCTTGATGTCACGGCTCTGGGCGGTGCCTGTAGAATCAATCACCATGACCTGCGCGCCGTCGCCGTTTGCGTTCAGCAACGCAGCGGACGGCACAACCAAGGCGTCATGCGCGGTCTGTGCTGTGATGGAAATCCTGGCAGTCGTGCCTGGACGCAGTTGCTGCTTAGGATTCTTGGCCTGTATCCAGATTTCAACCGTCGTGCTGTTGGGATCGAGCGCCGGGCTGACCACCGTTACCGATCCAGACACCGTGTCCAGGCCTGGCACATCAAGGGTGGCTTTGTCGCCTTTGTGAAGAAGCCGCGCGTCAGCCTCCGGGATGTGCGCCTTGGCGATGATGCCGCTCAAGTCCATGACCGTTAATAGTGGCGCTGCGGTCGAGGCCATTTCTCCCGGATAAAGGGGACGGTCGGTGATCACGCCGTCAATCGGGCTGTGAATCTGGGTGTAGCTAAGCTGTGCTTGCGCTCCCAGATACTTGCCTTGTGCTGAAGTGAACTGGCCGCCGGCCGCTTTCAAGGCTTGCTCTTTCACCAGCGCATTCAGATGCTCAAGATGTTTCTTCGCTGCTTCGAACTGGCTCTGCGCCTGGACCAGAGAGACCCGCGCCTGGTCCAGATCTTTGCGCGGCAAAGCGCCCTGTTTGTATAGATTCTCGCGGCTGTCGTATAGCTTCTGTTCCGCGTCCAGCGCTTGTTGCGCTGTCCGGAAGTCCGCGTCGGCCTTTTGCGCGTCTTCCGGAAGGGTCGCGCCTTTGCTGATCTGGTAGTTTGCCTGCGCCTGCTCAAACGTCCCTTTGTTGTCCATAGCCGCGGCGGCGAGATCGCGATTCTCCAGCACAGCCAGCAACTGGCCCTTGTGAACGCGCTGTCCGCGAACAACGTAGAACTTGCTCACGGGAGCGCTGACCTTGGGGGTAATGACCGATTGGGCCAGCGGAAAGATGGTGGCTTCGGCTGTCACCACGCGGGAGATGTCGGCCCTCTGTGCAGCGGCCGCCTGTACGGAGACAACCACTTCCGCTGCCGTCTCACCGCGCTTGCATCCGGTGTCCAGCAGCAGAAGCGTGGTTATTGCCAGGCTGGTTGCGAGCCAGCATATCCGTTTTAGTTTTGATGTCATAAATCAAATGGACGCTACATTGTACCTGTAAGGGTCTGCAGACTGGCCAGTGCGGTCCGGTACCGCACCACACCATCATCATAGATATTGCGAGCCTGGGTCAAAGTGTTTTGGGCATCCACCACTTCCAGAACAGTTGATTCCCCACCCTGATAGCGCAACGTCGTTAGCTTCAGGCTCTCCGCTGCAAGCTCGGCTGAGCTTTTCAGTAGGTCGAGCTCGGAGCGGGATGCATCGGCCTCCGCATACGCATTGTGGATGTCCGCCAACACCTTGCGTTGAGTAAAAGAGAGTTCCCGCTGAGCTTGCTTGCGCTTAAGGCCCGCTTGGACAACTTTACTGTGAGTCGCCCCCCAATTCCAGACGGGAACGTTCACACTAGCAACCACCGCGTAACCCAGATTGTTAATGCGGAGAGCACTGGGAGGGGGTGCAGGATTCTGGATGTTCTCATGCGTGGCGAAATGGGCAGCGTCAATACCGTAAAAATAATCCAGGCTGAAGCTGGGAAGATACGCGGCCCGCGCGGAAAGGAGATCGTATCGCGCGGCCTTCAGGAAGGCGGCCGAGGTTTGCAAGTCAGGGTTCCTGGTTTGTGCGGCCCGGGCGACCTCGTCGAAACTCTGCAAGGGTGGAGCAAGATCCAGATCGTCTACCACGACAAAATTCTCATTGAAGTTGGGGAACAACAGCACCGCCAGATCCAGCCGCATTTTGTCCATGGCGAGCCGCGCCTCCCTCAGATCGCGCTGGCGGTCCTGAGTTTGGATCTGGGCCTTGATGACGTCAGAATGAGCGACTTCTCCGCCATGCTCAAGTTTTCGGCTGAGTTCAAGAAAACGCTGCGCTTCGGCGGCCGCCTGCTGGGCGTTGGCATATTTGCGTTGTGAGGCAAGCAGTCCATAGTAATTTTGTACAACAGTCAGCACGAGCCCACGGGCCGCGATTTCCGCCTTTGCCTTGGCCACTGCTTCCAACGCTCCGGCACGCATTAAGTCGCTTAAACCTGAAAACGCCAGCGCCTCGTGCACGTCGCCCTGGCTCAGGTATTCATGGGTCCCGTTATTGGCCAGAAAGATTTGCGGATTCGGGCTCGCCGCACTGCTCGCGCCCTGGGTAAGAGTGACCGTTGTGTTATACGCCACACTCGGCAACAACGCGGCCCTTGCCTGGACCTTGTCCTGGTGAGCCAGGCCATGGTCGGTAAGAGCCGCTTGAAACTGCACGTTGTTGGCGCGGGCGCGGATCAGGGCGTCCTGAAGGGTAATCGTCAGGGGCGCCTCCGTAGAGGCGGGCGGCTGTCCGGGGTTAGCCTGCGCGTATCCTGACGGCACAAAGAAGCAAGATAAGACGAATATGCCTTTCAATATTGCTGAAATCCTGGTAAACACGCGAAACCTCCTGTGACGCAGCGGACATCCAGTATAGGGAATCTTGTGATCGCCGTCATAGCCGCGGTCGCGTGATCGCCGTCATCCCGGCTTCCAGGGACTGCCCAAACTCTTCTTGAATCTGGATTGCATTGTCTCCGTTCTATCTCCTCCCCATTTCCTTTGCCGCTTGGCCTTTCTCACCGTTTGTGGGCTGGACGCTGGTGCTCGCTGCCACGGTTAGTTTTGTTCTATGAAATCTGCCATCCTGCTCACGGACACAGGCGGCACCACGGTGCGGTCAGCCGTCAGCAAAATGAATCACAGACTCCTCCAGCAGGCGTCGGAAGTGGGTCCCTCGGCCACATGCAGCATCGGTGTTTGCCGCTTTTGAAAACGCGTCAGCTTCGCCGGGTGAAATGATTCACGTGGCAGACGACGCCGTGTACACCGTCAAAGGCGGTGGGAAGAACTAAATCAATTACCGGACCATCCGGTAGCCCTGACCGCGAGCAGCGGCTGGCCACTCCGACTGAACCGATGCTGGAAAGGACACGCGAAAACAAGCTCCCTGTTGTCCTGGAGTCGAGACGACTCGGACGGCGCCTCCGTGGGCGTCGACGATTTTCGAAACAATAGCCAGCCCGAGACCCACTCCCGATTTCTTGGTGGTCACAAAGGGATTGAATATCTGTTCCTGCATTTCAGGAGCGATGCCGATCCCTGTGTCCTCTATCTCCGCTACGACCCCGCCTCCCTGCGTTGCGTCTCCGGGCTTGACCCTGATCCGCAGCTCACCGCCTTCGTCGCCCATGGCTTGGCAGGCATTTAGCAGCAAATTAGTAAACACCTGCTCGCAAAGCTCTTCGTCAATCATCACGGGCTGAAGACCTGGAAGGTAGTCACGTGCAATCGTGACTTTGGCCGTGGCCGCCTGATCGGTAACAGTTTTCAGAGACCGTTCTACAACGGCGGTCAGATCACAAGCTCGCAACTGCAAACGCGACGGCCGGGCAAAGTCCAGAAAACGGCCCACCAAGGCGCTCAGGCGATTGACCTCGGTATAAATGTATCCTGCCAGCTCCCTGGCCATCGCATCCGACGCGGTAAGCTTTTGGCTGAGTATCTCCGCCGATCCTTTGATCACGCCCAGGGGATTGCGAATCTCGTGCGCCAGGCCGGCGGAGAGCTGGCCCAGCGCGGCCAGCCGTTCTGCCCGGCGTGCTTCGGCTTGTGCCTGTTTCAAACTACGGTTGGTTTCGCTCAACCTCTGCGCCAAAGTCTGGTAACGAAGCACTTGAAGCCGGTACTCCATCACAAACCGGTTCACAATCATCCCTACAAGAAAGAAAAACACGATGCGCATCAAGAGTTCAGAGATCCCTGCCGCATCAATGGTGTACGCTGCCGACTCAGATCCCGCGCCCATAATTCTGGCCAGCCACCTGGGCACTCCCACAGCCTGGACCGGGAAGAGATAGGAGCAGTATGCGACGGAAGTCAAAGATGTCCACAATAGCGTTCCCACCGGACCAAAGTACATGGCCGCGGTCATCACCGGCAGATAAAAAATCGGATAGTAGCTGCTGTTGATGGCGACTTCGTGCGTGTGATTAATCAGGATGGTAGCCAGGCCAAGCTTGATCAAGACGACGTAGTACCTGCCGCGCACTGGCACTGCCTGGATCACTCGTGCTTCCACTATCTGAAAAACACCGATGATAGCCAGGATCTCGAGTTTGTGCTGTTCGTTGGCAGGCGGGAGCAGAGCAAGACAGGTTAAGAAGAGTAACCAGAGAAGGTCGAGCCAGCGGGACGTAGCGCGTGTTTCCTCTGCCATACAGGGCTGGCATGACTGTACCACAGACCTGCCCGACACCTGGAGCTGCTACGAGCGACGCTTGATCAGGCTGCGGATCGTTTCGCCTAACGCCTGCAGCGTGAACGGCTTCTGCAAGAAGGCCGTGGTTTCAAGAAAAATTCCATGGCGCACGACAGCATCGTCGGCATATCCGGAAATAAGCAGTACGCCGGTGTCCGGCCGCGTATTGCGTACGTGGTCCACGAGCCCCCGGCCGCTCACCTGCGGCATGACAATGTCGGAAACCACGGCCGCGATCTCCCCCTGGTAGGAGTTCAAAAAGTCCATACCTTCCTTGCCGTCGCGCGCCTTTAAAACCTTGTAGCCGCAGCCTTCAAGATATTCCGCGGCTGCTTCCCGCAACGCGTCTTCGTCGTCCACCAGCAGAATCGTTTCATGTCCGTTGGTACCGGATTGGCCAGACCAGCCGGTATCCGCGGGCACTGCAGGCAAAATCCGTGCCTCTGCGGCCACAGGTAGATGGACCCGGAAGGTGGATCCACCATTCGGCGCGGCCTGGACCGTGATATATCCGCCGCTCTGCTTCACGATGCCATATACGGTGGAAAGCCCCAATCCGGAGTGCGCTTTCTTGGTTGTGAAAAACGGTTCGAAAATGTGTGACTGGATCTCGCTATCCATTCCCGTGCCAGTATCGCTGACGGAAAGCCTGACATACTCTCCCGCTAGGACTTGGGGCTCGAGACCGGTACTTGTGTAATTCTCGACGCTCAGGGTGAGTGTCCCGCCCAGGGGCATCGCGTCACTCGCATTGCTGGCCAGATTCAGGATGACCTGCTCCAATTGCCCCTGATCGGCTTTGACCAGGCGCACGCCTTCACCGGCCTTCAGAATTACCTGTACTTCGGCGCCCACCAGACAATGCACCATGCTTTTGACTTCATCCAGCACCGCCGACACGTCCAGGAGCTTTGGCGACACGAACTGCTTGTGTCCAAAAGCCAGAAGCTGCTTGGTGAGAGAAGAAGCCTTCAAAATAGCGGAGAGGATTTTATCCGTCCGCGAAATGACCGTTTCGTCGGTAGAGTTCAATTGCAGGAGCTCGGCGTAGCCGCTGATGATTCCCATGATGTTGTTGAAATCGTGGGCGACGCCCCCGGCCAAACGCCCTACTGCTTCCATTTTTTGAGAATGCCGTAACTGGTCTTCCAGGCTCTGCTGCTCGGTCATATCGCGCAGCATACACAAATCGCATTCCGGGAGAATATTGGCGCTGAAGCAGCAATCCACCAGGCGCTTCGTGCCGTCTTCGCGGCGAACCCAGAATTGGCCTCGTCCGGTGTTGGAGCGACGAAAGCGGACCCACTCTTCCTCAAAATCCTGGCCGGTAAACCTATGGATGTTCTTTCCGATCAAGTCCTGCCGTGACGTTCCAAACAGAATGGCAGCGGCGGAATTCGCTTCCCTGCAAATACCATTTCTTCCCACGATCACGATTCCGTCCAGAGAGTTCTCGAAGATGGCCCGGACCGTAGCTTCGCTGTTCCGCAGCGCTTCTTCAGCCCGATTTCGCTCAAAGGCGTAGCGTATGGAACGAAGCAGCAACCGCCCGTCAAAGGAGCCTTTTACCAGGTAGTCCTGCGCGCCCTCGCGGACCGTTCGGATAGCCAGTTCTTCAATGTCCGAGCTGCTCAGCACCAAAATGGCGGCCCTGGGCGCCACACGGTAGATCGAGGCAAACGTTTCGTAACCCGAGCTATCGGGCAGATTCAGGTCCAGAAGCACTACGTCGTAGTGCTGTGTCTCCAGCGCGCGCAAGGCTTCAGCGCAACCAAGAACATGGTGACACTCGAGTTGGTCCCCTGATGCTTTGAGCAGTCCGCTGACGACCCGCGCATCCACCAAACTGTCCTCCACGAGCAGCACGCTCAGCGGCCTTGCCTGGCGGACCTCCATCGCCGGTGTTGGTGTCTGTTTCACTTGCACGTCTACTTGCACTCTTGTGTGACCTTCTTCCGTGACCAATGATTTCACTCAGGCGCGCCCTGTCCCACCATCTTGTTCAGTACTTCCAGGAGCAAGGTCACCTCAGTGGTCAGTCTTGCCAGAACCGTAGGGGCTTCCGCCAAAGAACTCGTTCTTCCCATTTCCTCCAGTTGGCTGGCAAAGGCGGCCGCTTCACTGGCGGAAAACTGCAACACCGAGCCTTTCATTTTGTGGCTGCTCTTTTGCAGGTCATCGGCGTTGCCTTCGGCGACAGCAGTCTCTATGCGCGTCAGCATTCCCGGGCATTCTTCGGCAAGGATCGCAACCAGTTCGCGCAACAGTTCCATGTCGCCACCAACGCGCTCCCAAAGCGATACTGGATCGAAACCTCGTGTCTTCAAAGTGCTTAAGTCCAGCATGGACTGGTTGGCCAAAACAACTTGCTGTTGTTCCTGGAGATGCTCCTTCACGTTTTCCCACCCTTCCCAGACTCAACGCCCGGTCCGGCCGAGGCCCAGGACCTTGGAAACCCGACAATGCCGTTGAAATCTATAAGGAAGAATCGGCCGTTGTCGCCCCGAATATTAGTGGAATATGTACCTTAGGATGCCGTTTTACTCGCAAATCCGCCCAGAAAGTTGAAATGGCGCACATCGGTTGCCGGATTACCAACACTGTTTGGAGCGGGAGACCGGGATCGAACCGGCGACATCCAGCTTGGGAAGCTGGCGTTCTACCACTGAACTACTCCCGCCCGATGCTGCGAGTCATTTTAGCAGGTTGCCACGAGCGGGTGACACCCGTCCCTTGACCCGAAACCTCAGTCGCCAATCGACTAAGAGCATCTGGAAACAGTCAAAGTATGCCACGTTCACCGGTTCAGCCATGCCGATACACACGGTTTTGCCCCGAATGTCGGCTCCCGGTGCTCTTCGAGTGGCCTATAATCTTCTTACCTTGAAGAAACTGGCCGCTATTCTCCTGCTTTCGGCCCTGCCCGCTTTACCTGCATCCCTGACCGCGGCGGGCCAGCAGACGGATTCTGTCGGCACCAGCCACCTGGTGCTGATCATGCCGTTTGAGAACGCTTCCAATGTGCCCGGAATAGACTGGGTGGGCGAGGCATTTCCCGAAGTGCTCAGCAGCCGGCTGAATTCGGCTTCCCTGTTCGTAATCAACCGCTCGGACCGGCTCCGCGCTTTTGATGAGCTTGGTATTCCTCTGGTCGCCAAACCTTCCCGGGCAACGATTTACCAGATCGCGCAACAAATGGACGCCGACTACGTCCTCTTCGGCCGTTACAACTTCGATGGCAACACCTTTATCGCGACTGCCCAGATTTTGGACATGACTCAGCTTCATCTTAGCCCGGAGCTCACCGAATCGGGACCGCTCACCAGCCTGATCAGGATTCAAACGGCTGTGGCATGGGATGTCCTCAGCAATCTCAAGCTTGCTTCCGCGCCCAAGGACCTGTATGTGGCCGCATTCCCGCCGCTTCGCCTGGATGCGCTGGAGAATTACGTCCGGGGAGTTCTGGACGGTAATGGCGCGGAAAAAATCAAACGGTTCAAGGAAGCAATTCGTCTGGAACCAACCCACACTCTGGCCATACTGCATTTGGGGAAGATCTACTACGGGTCGCGCGATTTCGAGCAGGCCGTGACCTGGCTTTCCAAGGTCCCCGACAATGACGCCAGCGCCAATGAAGCCCATTTCTACCTCGGTCTGGCCGCCTATTACTCGAACCAGATG
>Ga0210407_10000421_pt1 | contig 48719 bp, 46 predicted proteins | sample IncBWC27MmetaG_FD_150860 | JGI IMG/M metagenome (GOLD analysis project Ga0210407, IMG submission 150860) | Forest soil microbial communities from Barre Woods Harvard Forest LTER site, Petersham, Massachusetts, United States - Inc-BW-C-27-M | ecosystem: Environmental > Terrestrial > Soil >...
CGCTGACGCCCGAACGCATGCGAAGCGTGCTCGGACCAAAAGCGGGCGGCGCGTGGCTGCTCCATGAAGCGACTCGAGAAATGAAACTCGATTGCTTTGTGATGTTCTCATCTGTCTCAAGCATTTTTGGCAATCCAGCTCAGGGAAATTACAGCGCGGCGAACGCCTTCCTCGACAGCCTGGCGCACCATCGTCAGGCGCTGGGCCTTCCCGCGCTTACTGTGAACTGGGGCGTACTCGGCGGCGAAGGCTTTGTCGCGCGCAACGAGCGTGTCGCCGATTTCCTTGCCCGGCAGGGAACAAATGCAATTTCGCCCGGTGAAGCGATGGCGCTACTTGAATCGTTCCTTTGTGCGGGAAGCGCCCAAGCGATTTCGATTCGGGTTGATTGGAAAAAATGGCGTCAATTCTTTAGAAGCATGCAGGAAAATCCCTTTCTGGAGCGCATTTTCGCCGCGCTTGAAAATCAGGAAACAGTTGGTGCAATGAGTAGCTGGCGAAGCCGGATCGACGCAGCTTCGCCGGCTGAAAAGCAGGCTGTTATCTGCCAGGCTGTCCGGGAAGCCGTTGGCTCCGTTTTGCGAGTCAAGCCTGACAGCCTCCGTGACGATCAGCCGCTCACCGATCTTGGACTGGATTCGTTGATGGGTGTCGAAATCGAGACGTCGCTTGAAGGCGCGGTCGGCGTTGCTCTACCTCCAACGAGTCTGATGCGAGCTCGGACCATCGGTCAAATCGCGTCGTTAATCGCAGGTCACCTCGGTGGCGCGGCACCCGTCGCGGAATCCACGCCAGTGCCGGCGCAAACCGAAGCAACTAGTGCAGTCGACCTTGATGCGATTTCCCACGAAGAAATCGAACGTCTGCTCGGACACGAGGCCGAATCCGAAGAGAACAAAGCGATCGAAGAAGCCAAGCGTTAAGCGCCGGCTCAGATGTAACCGCGATGCCGGCTGATCAACGCGCTCGTTTCAAACAATGGCTCGATCGCGGTGAAGCGCAGCTTCATCCGCTGACTTTCCCACAACGAGAACTTTGGGAAGTCTCGCCGGTGCCGGCGGAGGACAACGCGAATCACATCTGCTGTCTCATCAACGTGCACGGACTCCTGACTGAACGAGAGTGTCGCGCTGCGATCCAGCGAGTGGTCGATCGTCAGGAGGTTTTGCGTCTCTCGATCCTTCCCGGCAAAGAGCGTCCACTCCAGATGATCCGCAAGAGTTGCGGGATCAATTTTGAATTTCGCGAAGTTGCGCCCAATGATACGCAACCGGAAGCGATTGAAGAATTAGCGGCAGAGATTTTCCGCGCGCCATTCGACTTCGTGCAAGGGCCGCTCTACCGCGCGGCCGACTTGCGTCGAGCGGCCAACGACCACATGTTGGTTTTCGCGATTCATCACGCCATTGCTGACGGCTGGAGTCTGGGGGTACTAGTTCAGGACCTTTTCGCTGCTTACATCGAGGTCGTGATGGGATCGCCCGAGGCGTTGCTGCCCGTGCCGCAAACCTACACGGCGTGGGGCGCAACTGAGCGCGCTTTCTGGCAACCGGTGGTGGTGGAGCAGCGCGTCGAGTTTTGGAGGACCCAGTTAGCCGGTTCACTTCGGATGTGGAGTTTGCCAATCAGGCCGGGGCCGCCCAAGCGATGGCTTTCCGCGATTCCTGCGAATCTGACTAACGAAACGCGCGAACTGGCCCGCCAAACTACCATCACATTCTTCAGCGCGCTGTTTGGGGCTTTCCAAATTGCGTTCTCCGAATGGAGCGGATTCGATGATCTCGTGGTGGGAACACCGGTTGCCAATCGCACCAGGCAAACCGCGCGTGAAACTATGGGATACTACGCGGGCATTGTACCGCTGCGCGGGCAGATCGATCGCTCGCGCGTTGCCGCCGATCATTTACGAGCGGGACATCAGCAAACGATTGACTCGTTTGCCAACGCCATCCCTTTCGTCGAGTTGGTGCGCGGTCTCGGCCAGGAATCGGAAGCGAGATATAATCCAGTTTTCGAGGTTCGCTTTGCTTTGCAGAACCATCCCATGCCGGAGGTTTCGCTGCCTAATCTTTCCGCACGCCTGAGCATGCGTTCGACCGGAACCGCACGTTTCCAGCTCGGATGCGAAATCACTGAAACCGGCGACGGTCTGGAAGTCGCCTGGCTTTTTCGCGAGAATTTGTTTTCCCGACGTGACATTGAAAGTCTCGATGGCATATTTCAGCGAGTTCTGGCGGGCATCTGCCGCTCGCCGGACAACCGAATCTCTGAAGTACTGAACCGACCTGAATGAATGCCGCCATCGACGAAGATCTCAGCGAGATGCATGAACCACACTGGGTATTGCGGAGTGCATTTCAGTTCCTCGTTTTCGGTTTAGTTTTCACTGAGGTGATGCTCGCTATAACGGTGCATCACGGGTTGATTTGGCTGGCGGTGCCGCTCGTTCTTGTTGCCAGCCATTTGATGCACGGCGCTCTCATCGGCCTGCATGAGGCGGCTCACGGGCTTCTCCGAAAAAATCGCGCCTTTAATGAGTTTGATGGGCTGGTGATCGGCACGTTGAGTCTGATGAGTTTCAGCCTCTATCGGGTTGTCCATCAAACGCATCATGCTTATCTCGCGACGGAGCGAGACTATGAGTTCTGGCCACTCTCCCAAACGACCATGCCACGTTGGACGAGATGTTTGGCCGCATTAGCCGAGCTGAACCTCGGATTGTTTTATGGGCCATTTCTTTTCCTGCGAGCCTTCTTTCATTCTCCTTCTCCGGTCCGAAGCAAACGCGTGCGCCGCCGCATTTGGGCGGAATTGGCGCTGACAGTCGTGACGTGGACTCTAATCCTCTGGGTGATTGCAGCATTCGGTCTCTGGAGATATTTCATTTGGATGTATCTCGCGCCGGCGGTTTTGGCGGCTAATTTACAGAACTGGCGCAAGTACATCGAGCACGTCGGGATGACGGGCGACACTGTAAATAGCTCGACTCGCAGCATCGTCGCGAAGAGCTGGCTGGGACGACTGGTTGCTTTCACGCTACTTCACGAACCGTTTCATGGAGTTCATCATCAACGTGCCGGCCTGCCACACTCAGTTTTGCCCCAACACGTCGATAAACTGCAGCCGAAAAAGCCGGGCGAGCGGACACCGTATCCAGGTTATCGTTACGCCTTGGTTGAACTGATGCGCTGCCTGGCCGATCCACGCGTTGGGCCGCAGTGGCGGACGATTTGATCGATCGGTTGAGCGCGCTTCTCAGGAATGAACAAAATTTCCTTGAGAGCGAGCAAATCTACCGGCGCCGCCTCTCTACTCGAGGCAAGAGCTCTCACCCGCGACTTCGACGAGGGGCACGTGAAAGCATTGCGCGGCGTCGATTTTTCCATTGAAGAAGGCGAGTTCGTTGCCATTACTGGCCCGAGTGGATGCGGTAAATCGACCTTGCTGCAATTACTTGGGGCGCTGGACCGACCGACGGCCGGAGCCCTTCTTTACCGCGGAGAATCGCTGCCAGACCTTCCTAATCCCGCTCGCTACCGTGCTCGCGAGGTCGGATTTATTTTCCAAGCCTTCTGTCTCCTGCCGACTTTCACCGCGGCGGAGAACGTGCAGATGCCCATGTTCGAGACCCATCGTTCCGTTTCTGAGCGACGCGATCGCGCCGTCGAATTGTTAAAACTGGTTGGCCTCGAGCATCGCCTCGAGCATTTCCCGTCCAAGCTTTCCGGCGGCGAGCGGCAGCGCGTCGCGATCGCGCGGAGCCTGGCTAACGAACCAACGCTGCTGCTTGCGGATGAACCCACCGGAAATCTCGATAGCGAAAACGCTCATTCTGTCCTCGAGCTCCTTGTGCAGCTGCAGCAAGAGGGCGGGCGCACCATGGTGCTTGTCACTCACGATGCAACGATCGCCGAGCGTGCGAAAAGAGTCCTTCGAATGTTCGACGGTCGAATTATCTCGGACCAGAAACCATGAATTTCTTTTCTGTTGTCTTCCGCGGTCTTTGGCGCCGTCCGTTGCGAACCGGATTGACTCTGGCTGGAATCTCCATCGGCATCGCGGCTGTGGTGGCGCTTGTCGGGATGTCACGCGGTTTTGAGAAGGGTTGGCAACTCGGATTGAAGGCGCGTGGAACCGACATCGTTGTCAGTAACAAGAGCGGATCGCTCACGCCTAAACCATTTGATGCGTCCGTCCGCGATCGCATCGCTAACCTTCCGCGCATCGCCGCCACCTGCAATCTTCTGGTCCAAGTGACCAGTATTGAAGACTCGGATTTGATGATTCTATCGGCGCAGGAGTGGGGAGGTTTTGCCTGGGACAATCTTCAGCTTGTTTCCGGACGCATGCCTCGAGACAGCAAGGAAGAAGCGGTTGTCTTGGGGCAGACGGCGGCAGATGTGCTCAAGAAAAAAGTTGGGGACCCCATCCAGATCGAAACAAAGGAACTGAAAGTCGTGGGAATCGTAAAAGGCGGCGCGATCGTCGAGGATGGATCGGTCATTCTTTCTTTACCGCTTTTGCAGGGAATCATGGGCTCTCCCAATCAGATCAACGCAATCGATATTCGAGCGACGCCTTCGACTACCGAGCAACAGATTCAAGAAATTATCCGTCAGATCGAGCAACAGGTCCCGGAAGTTCGCGCTGTGACTGTGGGTCAGCATCTGAGTCACAGTGAGGGATTTCGCATCATCAAAGCTATGAGTTGGGGTACGTCTCTCCTGGCTATTCTTGTGGGAGTTCTCGGGGTGATGAACACCATGCTGATGACCGTTTTTGAGCGGACCTATGAAATCTCTGTGTTGCTTGCCATTGGCTGGACCCGCGGCCGAATCGTTCGAATGATCCTTTACGAATCCGCGTTGCTCGGACTTTTCGGCGGCCTTGTGGGCGTGGCCATTGGTGCAATTGGCGTCCAGCTTCTCGATGCGACGCCGGCCATTCGCGGACTATTGAAGCCTGACCTCAGCATTTCTCTGCTCGGCCTTTCTGTCGTCATTGCGGTCGCGGTTGGAGTTATCAGCGGCGTTTATCCCGCCTGGCGTAGTTCGCGTCTTGCGCCGAGCCTTGCGTTGCAAGCCGGATGAGAAGAGCGCAGGTCAATCGTCTCATGCGAACTTATTTTGTGAAAACATCGTCATCGCCAATGCGTTTCTTCGCTCTTGCCATCACGGCTACCGCATTCTGGATTATCTCCCTCCACGCCGCTGATCCCGCAGCACCGGCATTATCAGCCGCCGACCTGGCTTCGCGGGTGAATTCTCTGAGAGAAGGAAGTGCGCTAATCCGATCCAAGCTCGAAGTACAATCATCCGATGGTGCCAAGCGCGTGTTGCAACTCCAGATCAAGGAGCGCCGGACGAAAGCCGCCACCGATATTGTCTATCAGGTGCTTTGGCCTAACGAACATAAGGGCGAGGCAGTCATCCTCCATCAGGCTGGAGGCACATCGAAGGGCTCGATCATTATATCGCGCCAGCCCGCTCGGGCGATCAAGCCCGCCCAAATGGGCGAGGGCTTGTTTGAGAGCGACCTCTCTTACCAGGATGCGGTGGAGAATTTCTTCGCCTGGAAAAAACAGGCAATCGTCGGTTCGGAGGCGATCAACAACGTGAATTGCCAGATCCTGGAATCGAAGCCGGACAATTCTTCCGACTCCATTTACGTCAAAGTGCGCAGCTGGATTGATCCTCAGCGTTTCGTGCCGATGCGGATCGAGAAATATTCATCCTCAGGCGAACTCATCCGCCGCATCGATATCACTCGGGTCGCACGCGATGAAAGACACAATCCGATTCCAGCCAGTCTAACCGTGCGCGGGCCGCGGAAAAATAGCGTAACGGAGTTCAACGGCGCGCGCATTGACCAGGACGTGAACTTTACCGACGCCGATTTCACACCGGCCGGCCTTTCGCAATGACACTTGCGGGTTACTTTTTGACCGCGTCTTCGACCAGCCGACCGGCGTTGAGCAGGGCCGCCTCGGCCAGCGGCGGCGCGATCAATTGCAGGCTCGCGACGGGGATTTTCGCCCTGTGCAGGGGCACGGGGATTGCCAGCGCCGGGTTGCCGGCAAAATTGACTGCCGCCGTGTTTTGCAACGGAAGCATCTCCGCTTCGCGAATTCCTATTCTCAAGTTGAGTAGTGGAAGTTCCGGCGGCAGTTTTTGAAGGGTTGGCAACGCGATTAAGTCCACCTTCTCGAAAACTTTGCGCAGCGTCTTCTGCCACGCATCTCGCCTGGCCAATGCGCCGCGGTAACTCGTGGTATAGTTTATCTGACCGAGTCGAAGCACAGACTGGGTTCGAGCTGTGCAAGCGAGCTGAAATCGCCCGTCGCTGATCCACGCCCCCGCTGAGGCGACGGTGGTGCCGTCCTTCTTCGCTTGCTCGAATTGTTCGCTCAGGCTTTGGTCCAGCTCGACCACTTGGAACCCCGTTTTGGCGAGCGCATCGTCGATAGCTTGATCGATTTTTCGATCAGTCCCCTTCAGTTTGAGACGTCCGACCCGGATGCTTTGCGCGGTAGGCTTGGCAGCCTTCGCCGAGGCGTACTTCGCGGCAAAGCCATCCTGAAGAAGTTCCATGCCTTGGACTGTGTGATCGATGTCTCTACCCATTGGGCCGACAGTGTCGAGATGCTTTTCAACCGGATAAACACCTTGGATCGGAATTAAACCGAACGTCGTCTTCAAGCCGACGACACCGCAACATGCGGCAGGCACCCGGACCGAGCCGGCCGTATCCGTGCCGAAAGCCACGTCCGCCATTCCAGACGCCAACGCGACCGCATTTCCAGACGAGGATCCCCCCGGAATCAGGCGTCGCTTCAACGGATTCACGGCCGTCCCGAAATATTCATTCATGCCGGACGGCGACACGGCGAATTCGCTCAGATTAGTTTTGCCGACGATCTGCACGTGACGTCGGCGTGCGATCGCCAGACATGGGGCGTCCTCTTCCGCGGGCTTATGGGTTACGGAAAAGATTTCCGAACCGGCGGTCGTAATGACGCCCTTCATGTCGATGTTATCCTTCACGGCGAGCCTCAGACCCTTGCTATCTGGATCCGACGGCCAGTAGTCAATGAAAGCACGATTGCCGGAGAGCTTACTGAAACGAGGCACGAACGAGCAGCCGCTGCATAGGACAAGCGAAGCCAGCGCAACCGGCAACCATTTAGAATCAACAAGGCTGGAGTGTCTCATGGGCGCAACGCTGGATGTCTGCGGGTTGTTTGCAAGCAAGACGTCTGCCGAATCGGATACGAGGCGAGATCTCTAACAGAGCGTTATTGTCGATAAGCGGACGAGTTTCTCAACGGATTATAAGGAACATCGCCGTTTCGTATCGGCGCATAGACGAAGCCGTAGCGGTCCTTTCTTACATCCACCGGCTCAAGAAGTAAGTGTTTGTTTGTCGCCTTTTCAGTGTATTCGATGAGGACGCGGGCCGTTCCATTAAAACCCCACATTTTAAAGCCTGTCCCAAAGAGTCCGCCGTTGGGGTAAAGCTCTTCCAAACCGGCCATGGCATGAAAGCAATTAATAGCCACCCGGTTTTTGCGGTAGCCCCTGTCGTCGGCGCGATATTTGATGGTTCCTCCGTCGAGCAATTGCTTGCGCCTAACTCCCAAATCAAAGCCGGGCTTGGCGATCTCGTAAGGTCCCCACATCGCGACGGCCACCTTTTCCTTCGCAGCCAGCTCGATTGTTTCTTCGAGCGAAAAGTTTCGGCCGGGCGACACAGGACATTTATTTGCGCCCGCAAAAAGGCGGCTGCCTAGCCCATTGAAGACACACAAATGGGGATTGCTCATGAAATCGGCGGGGAGCCAGCTAATCGTGAGCGCTTCAAACTGCCGATTCATGTACGTTCGCGTCGGCAGACCTGGTGTCAGTTTGGCCTGCTTGTTATCCGCAAACACTCGGATGACAGAAATAAACGAGTGCGAATGTTCCGGGTGATTCCCACGGTCTTGGTAAGCGAAAGGAATAATGAAATAGCGTTCGGCCGTATTTTCGCCCTCACCGAGTCGGGCCGAGACTCTGTCTTTGATACGATCTACGATCTGTGTGTAAAGCGGTACGTCGTAGTTTGAAAAATCGACACCCCGCGGGGGCGAGCCTGCCTGCGCGACTAGCGGCAAGGCAAGAAGGAAAACGAAGGTTCGGAAAGACATATGGGTCAAATTACCAATGAATGGGCTCAATTGGAAGGCCGTTAGTCTATGAATCCCGTTTAGGGTTCGCATTCGCGACTCCGATTCCCGTCATACCGGGAGCCTACTGGGCTCGAACCTTTATCTTCCACGGGACGTTCGACTTCGTTTTCAGGTCGACAGGGTATCCAAGCGTAGAGGTAACCTCGGTATGCAGGCTTGCGACGAAAGCCGTGTTGCCCGGCGATTGTTAACCGCCGCGCAGCTGAGCGTCGTGTGCAAGAACTCTTGCACAAAACCCAAAAATAATAGCTTGCGACGTCGTTTCAGATCCGAAGTCCGTCGCGCCCGTGTGCAAGAGTTTGTGCAAGAAATGAGGCGACTTCTGCTCGGCCTCTGAACATCCGGAAAAAAATTAAAATCTGGGTGATCTACACAGGTAAAATTGGTCAGATTTGATGTGCAAAGAAAAGCAAAGAAACCGCGAAAACTTCAATTTTAAGTCCGTTGCGTCTGCCACCTCACCACATCGGCGTTCTCGGCGATTGATCTCAAGCGCGTTCTTGTGGCCACGCCAAAAGCAATTCACAAACTCGTGCAGTTTTGAATCGGGAAGCAAGGCTTGAACTTCGATTCCAGGAAACAAATGGTCGGAGCTAACTATCGCGCCCGAACGAATCGCTGGGTCTAACTCTTGCTCCTTAGCCGAACGACCATGAACGAGTCACCCGAACCAAAGCGCCTTCAGCCAAAGCTAATGACGCAGGGCAAGTTCTTCACGATGCTCATCGCTCTTCTTGTGGGCGCGTCATGGAACATCGTCAGGGATTACCGCGCTAATGGCAGCGCATCGGCGCTAACGATCGGTGCGTCGATCGTCGCATTTGTCGCCTGTTCCGGCATCGTCGCTATCGTGGGCTGGTACGCAAACAAACCGGAAGAGTAAGACCGTATGCATTTCAAGCCTAGCGGATTGATCCCCATCGCAGCCGGCATTTATCTGCTGCTGCTAGTGTATCGCGTCGTGCCACGCAAATCCAAAGACCCAGAGAAAATGGAGATATGGCATCGGAAGTTTGACAAGATGATGAAGATTGTCAGCCCACTACTAATTGGATTCGGGTTCTTGGAATCGTTCGGGGTTTTGTGAGAGAGAGAAGATAGCTTTCTCTCCGCGCCTTTGCGCCGGCCAGTCTTTCGAGCGACAACCTCAAAGGCCTGGCCACCGTCATGGAAGTCTACTGAGCCGCCACCGCGCGACCGCAGGATGAGATCGAAATGACTGCATGGATAGGAAATTCGCTAAAAAACGAGCCGCTAATTTGAATTAGACTTGGACAAAGAAAAGAGATAGCAGGGCTCTCCGAACCAGGCCAAGACCAATTCACGGACTCGCGCAGATTTGAACCGGAAAAGAACGGCTTGAACTTCGATTCCAAAATCTCGTAGAAGATTCGTGGAGAAACGAAGCAGCCCCGAAAGCGTTCGGGGTCACATCGGACCATAAAGCTGCGTTGCTAATGCCAATGAAAACAACTCCAAAGCAAAAGGCCCGCCTCGGCTTCGGCTGGGCTCCTGATTTACCTGACAATCGCGATCATCTCTATGCTGCGCCGCTGGCGAAACTGGGCCCGCTTCCGCGCAAGATTGATCTGCGCAAACATTGCCCGCCGGTTTACAATCAGGGACAAATCGGTTCCTGCACCGCGAACGCGATCGCCGCGGCCATCGAGTTTGATCGCACGAAACAAAAACTCGCCGATTTCATCCCGTCGCGCCTGTTCATTTATTACAACGAACGAAGCATGGAGCGCAGTGTGCCCATCGACAACGGCGCCCAGATTCGCGATGGAATCAAAAGCGTCGGCAAACAAGGCGCGTGCCCGGAACCCGAATGGTCCTATGACGATACTCCCGCCGACCCGACGACAAACGTTTGGCCGGCGGGCGCCAAGCCTGCGCAGAAACCGCCGAAGTCCTGCTACACGGACGCGAAAAAATTCCGCGCCGTGAGTTACCAGCGCGTGGGCCGCACGCTCACGCAGATGAAAGGGTGTCTGGCCGACGGCTATCCATTTGTTTTTGGTTTCACCGTTTACGACAGCTTCGAGAGCGCGAAAGTCGAGAAAACCGGTGTGCTGGAGATGCCGGCGCCGAGAGAAGGAGTCGTCGGCGGGCACGCCGTTCTTGCGGTGGGATACGACGAAAAAGCGCAACGCTTCACCGTCCGCAATTCGTGGGGCACGAGCTGGGGCAAAAGAGGTTACTTCACGATGCCTTATTCTTATCTGCTCACGGAAAACCTTTCCGACGATTTCTGGACCATCCGCCTGGTGCATTAACGCCGACTGTCTGCTCAATCTTGTGGCGCTGGCAAAGGGGGCGTAATTGATATCTCGATCGATGCCGGCCTCCGGGTCCGTGAACCTATCCGATTGGCTAAGTTCAACTATCGTTCAACGACACCAATTACCCTGTTGCCGTTCGTCCTGTGCCTTCACAGGAAATCACCCCGGTCCTGCTTCGTTTTTAAAAAGACGCGGCGTTTCACGGAAACGCCCGGCGATATTATGACTCCACTTGTAGAGCGTCTGGGTCAGACGCCGTGGCGGTAACATGTGCCTCGCCGTTGCCCACCCAAATTGCCTTGCAACTTCTTCACGCAGACCTTCCAGTTTCAACATCGCGCCATGACGACTGCCAACAAAATCACCGTCGTCCGAATTTTGATGATCCCGGCATTCGTGACAATGGCGATCTATTATGGCCAAAGCATTCAGCGCGGTGAACCACTCGAGTGGCAGCGCGTTGTCGCGATCGTGATCTTCCTGCTCGCCGCCGTCAGCGACGGGCTGGATGGCTATGTGGCGAGGCGATACAACCAGCGCAGTTCTCTCGGCGTGATTCTCGATCCAATCGCCGACAAAGGTTTGCTCCTCAGTGGAATCATCACGCTCAGCATCAGCAGTTGGAGTAAAGTCGATCCTGAATATGGAAGATTTCCGGCCTGGTTTCCGGTCCTGGTCATCACGCGCGACGTTGTTATTCTCGTCGGCAGCGCGGTCCTTCAAGTACTCATTGGAAAGGTGCGAGTGAAACCGAATTGGACCGGCAAAGTCGCGACGGTCTGCCAGATGTGCGCGATCGCCTGGGTGATGCTGCAATTGCGTTTTCTTCCCCTGCTCTTCGTCGTCATCGTCGCGGGCCTCTTCACTTTGATCTCCGGAGTGATTTACGTGACGGAGGGCGTGCGCCAATTGCAAGCCGAAGGCCACGCGCACGCAAGGCGAGACTAAACTTGGATCGCTCGCGCGATGAACGGCCCAACGACCATGCCGAACGTCGCCATTATGGGCCGGCCCAACGTCGGCAAGTCGGCGTTATTCAACCGGCTCGTTGGCCGCAAGATCGCGATCGTTCATGACCAGCCGGGCATTACGCGCGATCGGCTCTCGGCGGTTTGCCTGCGCGGCGACCGGCCATTCACACTCTGGGACACGGCTGGCGCGCTCGGCGCAGGCGAATCGGATTTGGCCGAGCAAGTGCGCAGGGCAGCCGAAGAAGCGCTTGGTGGAAGCGATCTTCTGCTGTTCGTGGTCGATGCAAAGCAAGGGCTGTCGCCGATCGATCAGGAACTTGCGCGCTTACTGCGCAAATCACAAAGACCGATCGTCCTCGTCATCAACAAGATCGATGACCCGAAACACGAAAATCTCGCGGCTGACTTCGCCTCGCTCGGTTTCGACAATGCCGTTTCAATCAGCGCCGAGCATGGTCGCGGCATTTCTGAATTGCTCGACGCAATTAGCGCTCTTTTGCCCGCAACCGCTTCAGAGATCGAGAATCGAGAATCGAGAATCGAGAATCCGCTGAGCATCGCCATCATCGGTCGCCCGAATGTGGGCAAATCTTCGCTGATCAATTCGATCGTGCGGAGCGAGCGCGCGATTGTGAGCGAGCTGCCGGGAACAACCCGCGACGCAATCGACATTTCTTACGCCCGCGACGGTCAACAATTTCTCTTCATCGACACGGCTGGAATCCGTCGCCGGGGCAAACAGTCCAGTTCCGTCGAAGTCTTCAGTGTGATGCGTGCGGAGCGAAGCATTCGTCGAGCCGACCTCTGCGTGTTGGTTGTCGATGTTACAGTTGGAGTGACAGCGCAGGACAAACGGATCGCTGGTCTCATTCAAAAGGCGCGTAAAGCGGCGCTGGTTGTTTTGAACAAATGGGACTTACTAAAACTCACTACAGGACCAGTCCGTTCAACTGGCCGATCGAAACATCGCGAAAGGGAGTCGATCAAAGAACTTGTCGGTGAAACTCGCCAGCGAATCTTCTTTCTCGATTACGCGCCGGTCTTGATTGCCTCCGCCCTCACCGGCGAGAACATCGACAAGTTATTTGGACTCATCGGTGAAGTTCAGCGTGATGCGGCCGCGCGAATCGGCACCGGTGTTCTCAATCGTTTATTGCGCGCCGCCTTCGCGGCCAACCCGCCGCCGATGAGGATGGGGCGGCGATTAAAACTGTTTTACGCAGCTCAAGCTAGTGGAATGAAAGATCGACAAGTACAACCGCCGGAGTTCGTACTCTTTGTGAACGATCCGCGATTGTTGAGCGAGCAGTATCGGCGTTATCTGGAATCGCAAATTCGCAAAGCGGAAGCGTACACTGGGCTGCCGGTGATCTTGACGTTGCGCCCGCGCAGCGAAAAGTTGTAGCGGCGGTCTGTGACGGTCGCATTCTTTTCCAAGTTCAACGCGCCGGTCACAGACCGCCCCTGCAGATAGAATCGAACATTCTGCCTCTCGCGCCTGTCTCATCACACCGTATGAAATCGACTCAGGAGATCACGCACGACGTGCAGGAACTGGGCCGCTGGATCCCGGCGTTGCGCGAACAAGTGGCCCATGTTGTAGTCGGCCAGAAATACCTGGTCGATCGGCTTTTGCTCGGCCTGCTTGCGAACGGTCACATCCTGCTTGAAGGCGTCCCTGGTCTGGCCAAAACGCTGACCGTGAAAACGATGGCCGCCTGCATCCAGACCGGCTTTCAACGGCTGCAATTTACCCCCGACCTTTTGCCTGCGGATTTGATCGGCACCCTCATTTATAATCCGCGCACTGGCGAATTCACGACCAAGCTTGGCCCGCTTTTTTCCAATCTCATCCTCGCGGATGAAATTAATCGCGCCCCGGCCAAGGTGCAGAGCGCATTACTGGAAGCGATGCAGGAACGGCAAGTCACCATCGGCGAACAGACTTATCCGCTCTCCGATCCGTTCCTGGTGCTCGCGACACAAAACCCGCTGGAGCAGGAGGGAACCTACCAATTGCCGGAAGCGCAGCTCGATCGCTTCATGTTGAAGTTAAACGTCGGCTATCCGCAGAAATCTGAGGAACGACGCATTCTCGATTTGATGGCCACTTCCGCGCCCGATTTGCGAGTGAATCCGGTGATCGACCCTCAGCAAATCATCGCTGCGCGCGATGTCGTCAACAGCATCTACATCGATGACCGGGTGAAAGATTACATTGTCGATGTGGTCTGGGCGACACGCGAGCCCGCGTCTTATAATTTGAGACTCGAGGGACTCGTGCGTTACGGCGCTTCGCCGCGCGCAACAATTTACCTCGCCCTCGGCGCACGTGCCCACGCCTTTCTGAATGGCCGCGGCTACGTCACGCCGCAGGACGTCAAAAGCATCGGCCCGGACGTGTTGCGCCACCGCATCATCGTCAGCTACGAAGCCGAGGCGGAAGCGGTCACGAGCGAAACCATCATCGAAAGGATTTTTGCGGGGCTACCGGTGCCTTGATCAGCTGTGAGACGTGATTAGTGAGAAGTGAGAAGTGAGAAGTCGTTATGGCGATCGCCAGGACATTTCGAGACTTGAAAGTCTATCAACGAGGTGAGGAAGCAGCTCAGATGATATTCCTGTTGAGCCACCAATTTCCGGTAGAAGAACGTTATTCTCTAACCGATCAAGTTCGGCGTAGCTCGCGCGCAGTGAAAGCAATGGTTGCGGAGGCATGGGGCCGCCGCCGTTACAAAGCTGTGTTCGTCAATAAGTTGGATGAAGCGCTCGGGGAAGCTACTGAAACCCAGTCGTGGTTGGATGACGCACGAAGGTCCGGTTATCTATCCATAGAACAATTCGAGGCGCTTGATTCTAAATATACTTCTATCGGGCAAATGCTTTCCCGAATGATCGATCGCGCCGACGACTTTTGTAAGTACGCGCCTTCCACGGACTACCGAGCTCTTTCGCCACGAGTCACCGAAACCGAATCCTCTGCAGATGCGTTGCCGATAGTGGACGAATTCTTCAAGTAACGCTCACTTCTCACGTCTCACGTCTCACCATCATGGATACATCGGAGATCTTAAAAAAGATCCGCACGCTCGAAATCAAGACACGCGGACTCGTGGAAACCGCCTTCGCCGGCGATTACCACAGTGTCTTCAAGGGGCGCGGGATGAATTTTGAGGACGTGCGCGAGTACCAACCGGGCGACGAAATTCGGACGATCGATTGGAACGTAACGGCGCGCCTCGGCACCGCATTCGTAAAGAAATTTACCGAAGAGCGCGAGTTGACGGTGATGTTGATTGTCGATGTTAGCGCGTCAGGAAATTTCGGCAGCACTTCGCAATCGAAGCGCGAGCTGGCCGCCGAAGTCGCATGTCTGCTCGCTTTCAGCGCCATCCGCAACAACGACAAGGTCGGCCTACTTCTTTTCACTGATCGCGTTGAGCTTTTCATTCCGCCGAAGAAAGGTCGCTCGCATACGCTGCGGCTAATTCGCGAAATCTTATTTTTCAAACCGGAAGGTCGCGGGACGGAGCCGGCATTAGCGCTCGATTCGCTGAACAAGATCGTGACTCGCCGCGCGGTCGTCTTTTTTATTTCCGATTTTCAAGCACCCGATTTTTCCCAGGCGCTGGCCGTGAGCGGACGCCGGCATGATCTTATTGCGATCCATGTTCAGGATGAGCGCGAGAAAGTGCTGCCGAATATCGGCATCATCACGCTCGAAGACGCAGAGACCGGCGAGCAAATCGAGATCAACACGGCTGATCGTGCGACGCGGACGCGCTTCACCGATTTCGCAGACGAACACAAAGCGGAACTTTCGCGCACGCTGCGGCGAAACAACATTGATGCAATCGTATTGCGAACAGGCGAGGATTATTTGCCGGCGCTGCGCTCATTCTTCAAACAGCGCGAGCGCCGCCTTGCCATTCGGTGAATGAAGATGTCGATCTTGTTTGTGTCGTTCTTTCTTGCCCAGGAGTTTCACGAAATCGCCCCGCCGGTTGATTATTCGCTCATTCCGCGGTGGGTGATTTTTCTTGGGACGTTCGCCGCGCTGACGATCGCCGGCCTGATCGTCTGGCTCATCATCCGATCGCGTAAGCGCGCTGTCCCAACGAAATCGGCGCGGGAGCGCGCGCTGGACCTGCTCGAGCGCATGCAGAGCGATGTGGAGAAGATGCAACCCTATCGGTTCAGCATTCGCGTTTCCGATGTCCTGCGGCACTACGTGACGGAACAGTTCAACCTGCCGGTCACCCGACAAACCTCTGTCGAGTTCCTCAATGGGCTAACCAAGGCGTCGCCCTTTTCGGAGGAGGAAAAATCACTGCTCGAAGACTTTTTGAACCGGTGCGATCTGATCAAGTTCGCCCGTTACGAAGCAACTGCGGCGGACAGCACGCTGTTATTGGAAGAAGCAACGCGCTTTGTGAAAGGAGGGCAACTTGCGACTGTTTGATTGGTGGCCGGAGAACTCCGCGTTGATGTTCGCGCATCCGTGGTTGCTCCTGCTGCTGCTCGCGATCCCTTTGCTCGCCTATTTGCGCGGCAAACGCGGAGCTGCCGCCGCGTTAACGTTTTCATCGACGGCAACGTTGCGCGCGCTCGGGAAACAGAGCGCCGCCCGCGCCGGCAAGATCCTGCGAACGCTGCTGCTCGCAGCTTTGGCAATTTTTGTCATCGCGCTGGCACGGCCACAGTTGGGCAACAGCCTCACTCAAGTCGAAGCAAGCGGGATCGACATCATGCTCGTGCTCGATGTTTCCGGGTCAATGTTGACGAAAGATTTTACTATCGGCGGCGAGGAAGCGACGCGAGTCGATGCGATCCGTGAGGTCACGCGAAAGTTCATTGAAGGCCGTCCGAACGATCGCATTGGAATCATCGCTTTCGCCGGCCGGCCTTATGTTGTGAGTCCAATGACTTTGGATCACGATTGGCTTTTGCAGAATCTGGAACGGGTGCACATTGGACTGGTGGAAGACAGCACGGCCATCGGATCGGCCATGGCCGCGGCGGCGAACCGGCTGAACGACAAACGTTCGAAGAGCCGCGCGATCGTGCTGTTGACTGATGGCGAGAATAATGCGGGCAAGATTCCGCCGAATACCGCAGCGGAAGCGGTGAAGGCGCTTCACATCCACTTCTACGCGATCGGAGCGGGCATTAATGGGATTGCGCCGGTGCCGATCTTTACCGCCCGAGGGCCCTTAACGGACGCGCTGGGCAACATCCTTTATCAAAAACAGCCGGTAGAATTCAACGAGGCGGGTTTGAAGGAAGTCGCAAAAATTGCAGGCGGACAATTCTTTCGCGCGACGGACGCGAAATCGCTCGAGCAAATTTATCGCGACATCGACAAAATGGAAAAATCGACCGTAAGCGTGAAAAAATATCAGCAGTACCGCGATCTCTTTCCCCTTTGCATCATGAGTGGCTGCGGTTTGTTGCTTGGGCAGATTTTGTTGTCGCAAACGATTTGGAAAAAATTGCCGTGAACAAATCGTTGAAGCGTTTATGAGCTTGAGCGCACCGCAATGGCTTTGGGGTTTGCTCGCGATTCCGCTTCTAGTCGTCTTGTTTCTGAGCGCGGAGAAACGCGGCGAAAAGCGTCTGCGTGAATTTGTTTCGGCGCGCCTGCTGCCAGAGTTAGCCGGAACGGTGAACCGGTTTCGTCACGTGTTGCGATTCGCTTTGCAATTGCTGGGTCTCGCATTTGCGCTCATCGCCCTGGCGCAGCCGCGCTGGGGTTACACGTTCCAGGATGTAAGGCGCAAGGGCCTGGATCTGCTCATTGCCGTAGACACGTCGCGAAGCATGCTTTCCAACGACGTTCAGCCGAATCGGTTGGAGCGGGTTAAACTCGCGGGGCAGGATCTGATTAGCGAGCTACAGGGCGATCGCGTCGGCTTGATTGCCTTCGCTGGGCGCGCCTTTTTGCAAGCGCCGCTCACAATCGATTATAGCGCAGTCGTGGAGTCGATCAATGATCTCGACACAAAAACCGTTCCCGAAGGCGGCACGAATATTTCCGAAGCGATCGCCCTGGCCTCGCGCACGTTCGGCAAGAGCGCGATGGGAAATCGCGCGCTGATCCTTTTCACCGATGGCGAAGAGCTGAGCGGAGACGCCGTGAAGGCCGCCAAGGCTGCGGCCGACTCCGGTTTGCGGATTTTCACCGTGGGCGTGGGGACACCACAAGGCTCGCTCATTCCGATCAGCGGCGAAGATGGCGAAACGGCCTTCGTGAAAGACTCAGCGGGACAAGTGGTGAAATCGAAGCTCGATGAAAACCGTTTGCGCGAAGTCGCGCAAGTCAGCGGGGGAATTTATCTGCACCTGGAAAACGGGCCGAGCACGATGCAGCAGATTTACAGCGAAGGTCTCGCCAAAATGCAAGCCGCCGAGTTCGACGTGCGTTTATCCCGGCGGCCAATCGAGCGCTATGAATGGCCGCTCGGCGCGGCTCTGATCGCGCTCGCATTGTCGGTCTTGATTGGCGAGCGCAAGCGCGCGGGGGCGCCCGTGCCTTCGCATACGCCACTGAAGCTCGCGCCAATAGCTGCCGCCCTGCTCCTGTTGTGTTTTCGAAATGCTGCCGCTTCCCCGCCGGGACTCCAACTCTATCACGATGGCAATTACGCCGATGCCTACCGCAGTTTTCAGGAAGACCTGCAGAATCATCCCGATTCATCGGACAAAGAGAAAATGCAGTTCGATGCTGGAACTGCCGCTTACAAACTGCGCGACTACGACAAGGCGGTGCAAGCTTTCAGCGACGCACTTCTTTCAACAGACAGGGGCCTCCAAGAAAACAGTCATTTCAATATGGGACGGACATTGGAAGAGCGGGCCGACATGGACAAGAGCGACGAGGACGCGCTGTCCGATTTGGAGAACGCCCAAACGCACTATGAAGATACTCTCAAACTTGATCCTGCTAATAAAGCGGCCAAAGCCAATCTGGAGGCGGTAAAAAAGAAGATCGAAAGGCTTAAGAAACATCCAAAGGAAAAACATCCGCCACCGCCGCAGCAACAAAAGGATAAGAAAAAGAACGATTCCAATCAGGAGCAGAACGGAGGTAGTCAGTCCCAGCAAAACCAGCAACAATCACAGAAAGATCAACAGCAACAACAGAATCAGAGCCAGAATCAGCAACAACAAAAGGATCAGCAACAGCAATCCCAAGATCGGCAATCACAAAATCAATCGAGCAGCAGTCAAGATCAACAAAGCAAGAACGATAAATCTCAAGCGAAGAACCAACCTCAGCAATCGAAGCAACAAAACGATCGGCCAAAGCCTGAAGAAAGTCCGTCTCCATCTCCTGGCCAACGGCAAAAACAACCTTCCTCATCTCCTTCTCCCGACGAGAAAAAACAGAATCAGCCGCAGCCAGGAAATGAAGGCGAACAGCCATCGCCAACTCCGGGCACAGGTGACAATGAAACGCCTTCGCCCTCGCCAGGAAACGGCGAAGAAACAGGCGAAAATCCCACCCCTTCCGTCACTCCGTCGGGGTCGCCGCAGAAAAAACTCGCCGGCGCCGTAAAAGGGGCAAACGAAGACAAATCACAAAAACCTCCGGAGAAAACCGCCCAGGTCGCCGAGGCCGAACCGGAGAAGGAAGGTCAAATGAGCGAACGCCAGGCTGAGGCGCTCGTCCAATCGATGAAAGATGAAGAGGCGCGCGTCCGACTTGATGAACGCAGGGCCACGCGCCATGTCTATAACGACTGGTAGGAACGGAGAAGGTTGATGGTTGATTTCAGATGTCGATCTTGAAAGCAAAAGTTTGCATGAACGGAACCCGTCGGAGACGGACGGCTTGGCGTGCCCTCTTGGTTGGCACGCTGGGATTTTTTGTCGTTGTGTGTGCGTTCGCCGATTCACCGAGCGCGACGGCGGTGCTGAGCAACTCCGAAGCGGCAGTCGGCGAGACGGTGCAGTTGCAAATTAGAGTGACGGGAGCTCGCAGCGCTGACGCGCCCGAAACAATCGCGGTGGATGGTCTCCAGATTTATCGAACGGGCACATCGCAGCATTTCGAAATGAATAATTTCAACGTCACTTCAAGCGTGATCTACGACTATACGATCCTGCCAATCAAGGCAGGCACGTTCAAAATTCCGCCACAAACGATTCGCCTCGGCAGCAATGCAGTGCATACACCGGAATTGACGTTAAACGTCGCCGATTCACCTGGCCGTTCGTCTTCCTCCCGCTCCAATCGAGGAGAGGCGCAACCGGAAAGCGCGAACCAGCTTGTATTCGCCGAATTAGTCGTGCCAAAGAAGGTTGCTTTTGTCGGTGAAATGGTCCCGGCCGAAATCCGGCTCGGATTCGACCCGCGTGCTCATCCGGAGCTGGCTGACGGCCCCGAGATAGCCGGGCAGGGATTTACCACGCAAAAGCTTCAGCAAGCCCAACAGAACCTGGAGACGATTAACGGCAAAACTTACGACGTGATCACGTTCAAAACTGCGATCGCCGCGACGCGCGCGGGAAGATTTGAAATCGGTCCGGTTAGAGCGAAAGCGCGCGTCTCGGTTCCGCGAAGGCAAACCACGCAGCGCTCGCGGGGCCGGCCCTTCGATCTATTCAATTTGGACGACCCCTTCTCTGATCCGTTCTTTGCGGATCCATTCGGTCGATTGGCCGAGCGCCGGGAGGTGGAGATGGAAAGCGAACCGGCCACCTTCGACGTGAAACCGTTACCACCGAATGCCCCGCCAAACTTCTCTGGCGCGGTCGGAAATTTCGTGATGACCACGGAGGCGAAACCGAAACGTGTGCAAGTGGGCGATCCGATTACAGTAACATCCACAGTTTCCGGTCGCGGCAATTTCGATCGCGTGAATGCGCCGGCACTCGAAGACGACCAGGGCTGGCATAAATATCCTTCCTCTTCCAAGTTCAAGCAGGACGACGAGGTCGGCATCAGCGGTGCAAAAACTTTTGAGACTGTAATTTCACCGAATGAAAAGAAGCAGGCTCTCCCGCCTTTGGGCTTTTCGTATTTCGATCCGGTAAAGGAAAAGTACGTGACACTGCGCAGCGATGCGATGCCGATCAGTGTCGAGGGTGGCGCCGCGCCGGCGGTGGTTGCATCGCAGCCGGGGGCGGCTACCCCGGCGACAGCCGCCGCAAGCGCGAAGCCGTCGCCCAAGCCGCAGGACATTTTGTATCAACTCACTGAGCGGCCGAAAGTGGCGCAATCGTTCACGCCTCTCTATGCGCAGCCGCTTTTCTGGACCGCACAGTTCATTCCTCTGCTTGCGCTCCTCGGCTTAGTCTCCTGGAAATCGACACAAGCACGCCGCGAGAACCGCGAGGCGCAACGCGTCGCCGCGTTGCAGCATGAAGCGGCCGAATTGATGCGGAAATTGCGCCGCGACGATTCTTCGCCGCAGGAATATTTCTCGCAAGCATCCCGTGCCGTCCGCGTCAAAACAGCGCTGGCGCGCAACGTCGATCCAAACACAGTGGATGCCGAGACTGCGGCGGCCGCATTCCAACTGGACGAGGATTCACGAGAACGGTTACGGCGCTTGTTTGAGCGCAGCGACGAGCTGAGTTACAGCGGAGCGCACAACGGCGCTGGAGGGATTTCTGCGGAGAATCGCCGTGAAGTTCTGGAGTTGATCGAGAATTTGCGCCCATGAAACCGATGCCCGCGTGTTTTGGAAAGCTGTTGCCCGGCTTCGCAGAGCGAAGCCTCTATAGCGTGATCGTTTGCGCGTTTCTTATTTCATCGGCATTCGCTCAGTCGGATGCGACATTTGCCAATGCGAACCAGGAATATGCGCAGGGCCATTTCCAGGAAGCGATCGACGGTTACGACCAGCTTGTTCGCTCAGGACAATGGAGCGCAAATTTGTTTTATGATCTCGGCAACGCTTACTTCCGCACGGGAGATTTCGGTCACGCGATCTTGAATTATGAGCGTGCGCTCACGCTGGATCGACATCATCCGGAGGCGGACGCGAATTTGCGGATCGTCCGCGACGAAGCTCGCGCGCTCGAACTCACATCGACTTTGGCAGAGCGCTACTTGAAATTCGCGAACGTGAATCAATTCACGATTGCAGCCGCAATTGCCCTCTGGGTCGCAACCTTCTGCACCGTCGCATTGATCTTTGCGCGAAGGCGGTCCGGCGCTGTAATCGCATTGTCGATTGTTTCATTGTCGATTTTCGCGGGAGCAGTTTTTGCCATCTACGAACTCGACAACGGCAGCCACGGTCGCGCCCTGGCGATTGTGACAGGGATGAATGTGCAAGCTCGCGTCGCGACCGCGGATAATGCGAACAGCGTTCTGGTGTTGCCGCCCGGCAGCGAAATTCGCGTTCTGAGTAATCGAGGCGATTGGATTTACGCGGCTCTGCCAAATAGTTTGCGCGGCTGGGTTCCGGCGAAGAGCGCGGAAGCAGTGCGATTGTAATCGCGATTGGCTTCCGAAAGAGACGCCCTCCGAGCGTTTAACATTGAACGTTCAACGTTCAACGTCGAATGCGCAACATTCAACGTCCAACCAACGGGCGATGAAATTGAGCAGCGAATTGCCCGGTTGAGAAGAAAGTAAATGCTTACATCTTGAACGGCATATGAACGCCGAGATGGACATTGGGACCGACAAGAAGGCGCTCCAGATTAATCTGGACGCGAAGAAGTACGGGACGTTTGTCGAGATCGGTGCCGGCCAGGAAGTGGCGCGCCGGTTCTTCCGCGTGGGCGGCGCGGCCGGCACGATCGCCAAGACGATGTCGGCTTACGATATGACCTTTAGCGACGCAATTTACGGACCGACGGATCGATATGTGAGTCGCGTTCGGCTCCAAACCATGCTCGATCGCGAGTACGATCTTTTGCTGGAGCGCTTAAACGAGAAGCTCGGAAGCGAGCGCACGTTTTTTGTTTTTGCCGACACGGTCGCAGCGCGCAGTTTCAAGCAGCACAATGAATCTCACGGCTGGCTCGGCGTCCGCTTTCAGGCGGAGAAGCGTAGCGACCCGAGCCAGATCATCATTCACGTGCGTATGCTCGACGAGGCGAATGTCGATCAACAGGAAGCGCTCGGGGTCACCGGTGTGAATTTGCTCTACGGCGCGTTTTACTATCGCGAGCCGGAAAAATTAATCTCATCGCTCCAGGAAAACCTTGCGCCGGGCAGGATTGAGGTGGACATGATCAAGTTTGGGGGTCCGGCCTTCTGCAACATCGACAATCGTCTCATGAGCCTGCAGCTGGTCAGCCAGGGTTTGACCAACGCGGTGATGTTCACGGCGGATGGCGAGACTGTGCAGCCAACGGAAGTTTTTCACAAAAAGGCGATCCTGGTTGAACGAGGTAGCTTTCGGCCCGTCACTTACGCGACCAATGACATGCTGGATGGGGCGCGCCGCGTCTTTCTCACGCAGTCAGGTTGCTCGGAGCAAGACTTGGTCGTGCTCATGGAGATGACGCTTGAAAATCTGCTCGCGGAGGGCCAGCTCAATCACGCCGATTTTCTCGCCCGCGTTGACATTCTCGGCGCGCTTGGACGAACAGTTTTGATCTCCAAATTTGGCGAGTACTACCGGCTGGCGGGTTACCTCTCGCGCTACACGAACCGTATGATCGGTCTCGTGATGGGGGTACCGAGTTTGATGGAGATATTTGACGAAAAATACTACCTGAATCTTGAAGGTGGAATTCTGGAAGCGCTTGGTCGCATGTTTAAGGGCGGACTGAAGCTTTATGTTTATCCGATGATCGACGAAAGGACGGGGAAAATCGTCACCGCGAAGCAGGTCGAAGTTGCGCCGAACCTGCGTTCCCTATTTCAATATTTGATCGACAACCAGTTCATTGAAGAGATCGCCCATTATCATGCCGAGTACTTGCGGATTTATCCAGCAGATGCACTGGCCAAATTGCAGCGTGGGGACAGCGGATGGGAGCGAATGGTTCCACCGGAAGTGGTGCAGATCATCAAGGAACGCGAATTCTTCGGTTACCGGAGACCGATGGCGGCGTAAGCGTTGGGTATGAAGGTGTTCTGACTAATTTACGCGTATAGCGTGAAATAGAAAATAGAAAAAAGTCGTGTCGGCACACTTTCCGCTACATGGAGCGCTAGCACCATGGCCAGACGCGGAGATTCTGTTATTGGGATAGATTTAGGCAAGCATGTCTTCAAGGGTGTATCGCTCCGGCGCAAGAGTGATTCCGGTCTTGTCCTGACCAGTTTCGCTTCGCACGAAGTGCCGGAAGATTTTGAGACAAGCGACGCTTTGGCGTGGCACATCAAGCTCTTACTCCGTGATCTCGGCGGCAACCCCAAAAGTTGCGCGCTCGCCGTTTCCGATCCTGCCGCGCTGTTGCGTATTATCGAGCAACCAGAGACGCCCCTCAATCTGCTCCGCAATGCATTGCGCTTGCATGGCCTGGCTGTGCTCAATCAGGAGTGCAAAGATTTCGTGCTCGATATTGCGCCAGTGCGCGCAACGAACGCGAACCACTCCGATGCCGATGAGGCCAGCTCGGACACGGGACCAGACGTGGTGGCGGTCCAACACGGCGTGGTAACAAAAACCAAATACCTCGTTGGTGGAATGTTACGCCAGACTGTCAAGCAAATCTCCGAGGCGATGGCCAAAGCGCGGGTCCCGGTGGATCTCCTCCAGCTCGCTCCCATATGCTCATTCAACGCCTTTGAATTCGCTTACCCCGAAATTTTCCATAACGAGGCGTTTCTGCTTCTCGATATGGGATACTTGCAGAGCACGGTGCTCATCGGCAACAAAGGAGAACTGGTGCTGGTACGAAGCATCGATTACGGGGGAAAGGAGCTCACGCAAGCACTCACGGCCGATGGGGCGGCGATCGAGGCGGATGCGGCCCGGGTGATGATTCAGCAGGGCGATGCCGGGATGGCGGACATTTGCCAGATCTCGCTGGCACGCCTGGCCACCGAAGTGCGCAACTCCATCGGCTTTCTCGAAGGGCAAAGGGAAGAAAGCATTCATCGAGTTTTTGTTTCCGGGGGATTGGCTCGCGCCGAAACCGTGCTCCACACCCTCAGTGACGAGCTGGGATTGCCGTGCGAAATTTGGGACCCGTTGGAGACTTGTGAAGTGGCACTGCCGGCCGAGAAGCGCGAGACCTTGGCCAATGACTTTGTCTCGCTCAATGTCGCTTGCGGGGCCGCGTTCGAATACTTCAAAAAATAATCGGCAACAATGGCACTTCATCTCAACCTCCTCCACGAGGAGAAGCTGGAACAAAGACAACGCCAGCGCGATCCTCTCAAGATTGGCATCATGGTGCTGTCCGGCTTTGGCGCATTGCTTTTCCTCTACTACTTGTTTAACGCTTACCGAACGCTCGAAATCAAGAGCCGGTTAAGTGCGGTTGAGCGCAATTGGACCAAAATCGAACCGGAAGTGACCGCCGCGGATAAACGCGTAGCCGAACTCGAAGGCATCATCAAAACCACGAGCGCGCTCGACAATTACATCGAGAATCGATTCTTTTGGGCGCCGTTTCTGCAAAAGGTTTCCCATTGCGTCCCGCCCAACGCGCAACTGACGAGTCTCGACGCTAGCGTTCTCGACGAGAACAAAGGGATTAGCGTTTCCCTTGAAGGCGTGGCGGCCGGCCGGGAACCGCGCTCCGTCGCGGAAGATCTGCGCCAGATGCTAATCGAACAGCTCGGCCATGGCTATGGCGGCGTGAAAGTGGACTTCAAGACGCTGGAGGACCTCGACACAATCGTGACTGTCGGTGGGACAAACATGCCGATGGCGCATTACCTCCTCGCCATAAATTTCAATCCAAGTCCACCGGCGAAATCTGCCGCTTCCCCTACTCCCGACCACACTCGGAAACGATGAGCCCGCCGAAACTAAGCAAGGATCAGGTCCAGAAGCTCGCGTTCAGTGCGATCGGCTTCGTGTTTCTCCTTTACGTTTACTTTACCTTCTTTCTCGGTCCTCTGAATCGCAGCCGCGCTGCCATGCTGGTGACGATTCAAGACCGGCAAAGCAAGCTGGATGAGTCGAAAGACAAGATGAAGAAAGCGGTCAGCCTCGAACAACAAGCCAAGAGCGCGACCAGTCGATTTGCCACTTTGAGGGCCCTCAATCCTGAAGGCGCGCCCATCGCCTGGTTCCCTCCGCGTATTAAAGCCTTCTTCGCAAACCAGCAGATCGACAAAGCTGTGGCACGTCTCGACAACAGCACTGCCTTCAAAGAAGCTGAGCTTTCCGGATGGACGAAATACACCTGGTTGATCGACTTGCCCCAGGCCGACTTTGCTTCACTTGGGACGGCCATCGCCGAGCTGGAAAATACCGAGCCGTTGCTTTCGATTACGAAGCTGCATATCCAGACCCTGCCAAACCAGCCGCAATCTCAGCATGTCGAAATCGCCGCGGCCAGCACCATAGAAAAACGATGAAAGCTTTCGCGTCCATCTTAATTCCAGTCTTCCTGGCTTTCGGGGAACTGCATGCTGCCGCTAACGCCCCTGCCATCGAGACTAAAAACAAGTCTTCCTTCGAATTTGAGGTCACCGGCCGCAATCCGTTTTGGCCTATCAATTGGAAACCAACCGCCCAGGTCACGGGCAAAAGCGGCGACCACGACACCGGCGGCACGGATATTCCGGCCACGGCCTTTACTCTTTCCTCCATCACCATCGAGCGCGGAACGCGCTTCGCCATCATCAACGGCCGGATCATGGAAGAAGGCCAGCAATTCGGCTTGCAGATGGGCACTCACACATACCAGATCACGCTCAAGTCAATCCAGGACGGCCGCGTCGTCCTGGAACGGCGGCACACTCAGGAAATCGTCGTCACATTGCGACGCAAATAATGCGCGCTCTGGAACCCTGGACTTCCGTTTCGGCGCACTGTTCGAATTCGTGCTCAGGCTCCGCTTACGGGCGCGCTTTCCAGTTGAGCCAGCGGCACAAACTCGCTTTCGTGAAGCTCGATGCGCTCAGTTCCATGCATTAGCTGCCACCACTGTTTTGCTGAACCGAGCACGATCAAGAGCACGAGCACGAGAAAACCGAACGCCACCAGAGCGTCGAATCGCCACACTGCAGCTTGCCTCATCAGTTGCGCCGCTTTGTTTGCGCCAACTGCACCGGCATTTTGGAGGAGCGCCTGTGCGCCGCTCAAGAAACCAATTTTTGGATCGACAGAAAAGATTTTCAGATAGCCGGCGGAAAAGGTCACCGCGCACATAAAACAGAGCGGCACCAGAGTCACAAAAAGGTATTTCGCCTTTTGCATCTTGATCAAAATCGTCGTTCCCAGGCAAAGCGCGACCACGGACAAAAGTTGATTGGCCAGGCCGAAGAGCGGCCAGAGACTGTTGATGCCGCCTAGCGGGTCGATCACGCCCTGATACAGAAACCAGCCCCACGCCGCGACCAGCAGCACGCTCGAAAAAAGATTCGCGCTCCACGAGCGTGTATTGCCAAGCGGTCGCCATAAATTTCCCAAGAGATCCTGAAGGAGAAATCGTCCGACCCGCGTGCCGGCATCGATCGTCGTCAAAATAAACAGCGCCTCGAACATGATGGCGAAGTGGTACCACAGTCCCATCGCGGTTGGGCTGGCTGAGATCCCCGCAAACATGTGCGCCATACCGACCGCAAATGTCGGCGCGCCACCGGCGCGATTAAACATGGTGCTCTCGCCAAGGTTTGTGGCGAGGTCGTTCATCTGTTGCTCCGTCACCGGAAAACCGGACGCGCTCACTTTCGCCACCACTTCGCTCGGCGTTCCCTTCGCGTTGATCGCGAAATATTCGCCCGGTTGCAACACACAGGCCGCGATCATCGCCATGAGCGCTACCATCATTTCGGTCACCATGGCCCCGTAGCCGATCTCGCGAATGCGCGATTCGCGCCCGAGCATTTTCGGAGTCGTTCCGGAAGCGACGAGCGAATGGAAACCGGAAACCGCGCCGCAAGCGATGGTGATAAAAACAAACGGAAACACCGGACCCGCGAAGACCAACCCTGTTCCATCGACAAAGCGCGAGATCGAAGGCATCAACAGTGTTGGATGCAACACGATCACGGCCACAGCCAACGCCGCCACCGTTCCGAGTTTTAAAAATGTGCTCAAATAATCGCGCGGCGTGAGCAGCAGCCAAACCGGCAGGATCGAGGCCGCCAAACCGTAAAGAATAACCGCCCAGGCCAGCCATTTTTGGTCGTGCCGAAACCAGGCTTCTAGTCCCGGAAAATGCGCGAGAAACTGTCCGCCCCACACTGCGAAGACAAGCCCAAGCAAACCAAAGGCGGTGACCAATCCCACATTCACCCTTCCCGTCCGCAAACCGAATCCCATGATCAAGGCCACCGGAATTGTCATGGCAATTGTGAAGACGCCCCAGGGACTGCTGGCCAGCGCTTGCACCACTACGAGCGCGAGCACAGCGAGCAAGATGATCATGATCGCCAACACGCTGATCAGCGCCAGCACGCCCACGCCGCGCCCGATCTCTTCTTTCACCATTTGACCAAGCGTTTTGCCGCGTCGTCGCACGGAGGCGAACAGCACGATCATGTCGTGCACACCGCCGCCCAACGTCGCCCCGATCAAAATCCAGAGCGTGCCGGGCAAGAAACCAAACTGCGCTGCCAGCACCGGACCAACCAGTGGCCCGGGCCCGGCGATTGCGGCAAAATGATGACCAAAAACCATCCACCGGTTTGTCGGCACAAAATCTTTGCCGTCGTTTTGCACTACGGCCGGCGTCGCGCGCTCGTCATTTAGCACCAGCACTTTCGTCGCCAGCCACTTACTGTAAAAACGATAGCTAATCGAAGTTGCGCAGAGACCCGCTACGATGATCCAAAGCGCGCTAATCTCTTCGCCGCGCGACACAGCAAGAACCGCGATGGCGCCCGTGCCAAGCGCGGCCACCGCGAACCAGATCACCTTTTTCCAAATCGTCATCTCTCCGGGCGCTTGCCGGATAACTGTAAATGAAATTGCGGGCACGTGCTAATGCGTGCGATCTATCCCCGGTGCAATTTCGTCATAAAATCAAAAAACTGCTCAACGGTCAGGGCTTGGCCAGCGCCAGCCGCCACCTGCGAAGATTTTTCCACCCAGCGCGCTTTCCATTAACCACCGAACGCGTCATCCAAACAATTGATCGCGCACCGTTCGAGGCGATTCATCGCCGATACGCGGTCGAGCACCCCGGGGAAGACTGGCCGAAGTACCTCGATCTTAACCGTTGGATCGACATCAACATTCGCCGTGTCCGCGAGATCGAGCTCGATTTGTCGCGCGCGAAGCGTATTCTCGATCTCGGCTGCGGCGCCGGGTATTTCGCCTACATCGCGCGGTTGCTCGGCCATGACGTGGTCGGTCTTGACATCGACGACGTTCCAATGTTCGCCGAAATCACGCGATTGCTAGGTGTACCACGCGTGATCTGGCGTATTCATCCCTTTGTTCCCCTTCCCGATCTCGGAAAAAAGTTCGATCTCATTACCGCTTTCATGATTTGTTTTAACAATCACAAACAAGCCGACCTTTGGGGCGCGCCGGAATGGGAATTTTTTCTCAACGATCTCGCCCGCCGCCTTACCCGGCGCGGCTGCGTTTGGCTCGAATTGAATCGCGAATACGACGGAACCTGTTACACGCCAGAGCTGCACGAATTTTTCGAGAGCCGCGGCGCGACGGTCGACCAGCACAGAGTGACGTTCAATTCAGATCTTCTCGCGCTTTCCTCAGCTTCACCAGTTGCTCGCTGAAATTCCTCTGCCGTTGTCGATGTTCTTCGACCACCGCCGCCGGCGCACGATCGACAAAAGGTTTGTTTCCCAATTTGCTTTTCACCGTTCGCAATTCGTCCTCGAGCTTCGCGATCTCTTTGTTGAGTCGCTCGCGCTCGGCGCCGAGATCTCGTTGGTCGGCGTTGACCCAAACTTCGCCTATCGCGCTGAGACCAACAACGCCGGTCGCGGGCACAGAGCCGGATATGCTAACGGTCTCAGCGGTGAGCAGTCGAGATAACGTCGCAAGCTGTTCTTCGATCCCCCGAATACTCGGATTCACGCCAAACTGGGCTTTCTTGTTCGACGGGATTCCAGCTTCGGCGCGCAAGTTTCGACCCGTCTGCACGGTGTCATAGATTGCGGAGACGAGTTCTCGCTTTTTCGTAAGATCGGCATCTTCCAGCGCGATCTTTTCCGGCGGCCGGATGAACTGAATCGAATCTTTGCCAAGACCAAGCAACGACCACAATTCCTCCGTGATGTGCGGCATGAATGGATGAAGCAAACGCAGAGACGCTGAGAGTACAAAATCCATCACCGCCAATGCGGACTTCTTCTTGGCCTCGTCGTCGCTGAAGATGTCCGTCTTGGCCGCTTCGACAAACCAGTCGCAATAGTCGCTCCAGAAGAAATCGTAAAGACGTTGGGCGACAACATTGAATTGGTATTCGCGATAAGCCGCGTCGATTGCGTCGATCGTTTCATTTAATCGCGCCAACAGTTCTATCGCGTAGATCGACAATTGCTTATTATCGATCTTGGGCGCAGCTGCGCTCGGGCCGTGCATTTGCCGAAAACGCGCTGCGTTCCAAAGCTTGGTTGCGAAATTGCGTCCTTCTTCGATTTGCTTTTCGTCGAAGCGAATGTCCTGGCCGCTCGGCGCGATCCGCATAAGACCGAAGCGCAAACCGTCCGCGCCGTACTTGTCGATCAAATCGAGCGGATCGGGCGAGTTGCCTAACGATTTGCTCATCTTGCGCCCCTGCTTGTCGCGAATCAGCCCGGTAAAATAAACGTTGCGGAACGGAATATTGTCTTCGTCGCGCTCCGATTTTCCCGGCTTGAACTCGAGGCCGGCAATGATCATGCGCGCGACCCAAAAGAAAATAATGTCCGGCGCGGTCACGAGCACGCTCGTCGGATAGAATTTCGTCCGTGTCTCTTCGTCCATCGTCTCATAGGCCCAGAGCCACGACGAAAACCACGTGTCGAGCGTGTCCGGATCTTGCGTCCAGTCCGTATCCGGCGACTCGATCTGCACACGAATGTTCCTCTCTTCTGTAGAGGCAGCCGTGTCGGCTGCATTCCTTTGTTTCGCAGGCGATACGCCTGCCTCTGCAGATTTCGATTTCCGGTACCACGCCGGTATCCGGTGTCCCCACCACACCTGGCGGCTGATGCACCAGTCCTGAATGTTCTCCAGCCATTGCGCGTAAACCTTTTCCCAGTGCGCTGGGAAAAATCGGATGAGATGTTCCTGCACTACGGCGAGCGCTTCCTTCGTCTTCGGATACCGCAGAAACCATTGCTCGCTGAGGCGCGGCTCAATCGGCACTTCGCTGCGATCGCTAAAGCCGATGTTGTTTTCGTACGGCTCCGTTTTCGAAAGTAAACCTCGCTCTTCCAGCAATTCCGCCGCCTTTGTTCGTGCTTCGAATCGATCCATGCCGTCCAATTCAGGGACCGCCGGACAATTGATGTGCCCATCGGGGTGGAGAACATCGACGACCGGCAGTTTGTGGCGCTGACCGACTTCGAAATCGACTTTGTCGTGGGCGGGCGTGACCTTCAATACGCCGGTTCCGAATTCGGGATCGATGGCGTCGTCGGCCACAATCGGCAATTTCTCGCGAGCGAGTGGACGCCACGCATGCTTACCAAGAAGATCGGCGTAACGCTTGTCCTTTGGGTAAAACGCCACACCGGTGTCAGCCATGATCGTCTCCGGGCGAGTCGTTGCGACTTCGACAAAACGTCCCGGTTCTTCGACAATCTCGTAACGGACAAAATACAATTTCCCTTTTTGCGGCTTTTTGACGACCTCCTCGTCGGACAGCGCTGTTTGCGCAGCCGGGTCCCAATTGATCATGCGTCGCCCGCGGTAGATGAGACCCTTGCGATAGAGATCGACAAATACGCCTTGGACGGCGCGGATGTAATCCTCGTCGAAAGTGTAACGTTCCCGAGACCAGTCGCACGAACAACCAAGGCGCTTGAGCTGTTCGATGATAATTCCGCCGTGTTTGTCCTGCCATTCCAACACACGGAGCAGAAATTCTTCGCGGCCCAGATCGTGACGCGTTCTCTTTTCCGTGCGCCGCAAATGCTTTTCGACCGCAGTCTGTGTCCCGATTCCAGCGTGATCGGTTCCTGGCAGCCACAGCACTTCGAAACCCCGCATGCGCGCGCGGCGCGCGAGAACATCCTGAATGGTGTTGTTCAAGACGTGGCCGAGCGTGAGAATGCCGGTGACATTTGGCGGCGGAATCACAATCGAAAAGGCCTGTTTCGACGAGTTCGGATCGGCCTTGAAATCGCAGTGGTCGATCCAGCGCGCGTACCACTTCGGCTCGACCGTCTTCGGATCGTAGGTTTTTGGAAGTTCCGACATTGCGCAGCAATCATCCAAGAGGCGCAGGTGTTTGCAAAATGAAAAGGTACGGCGCGCCGTTACTCCACAACGCACTTGCGAGTCGCATCGGTAACCGCGAACTTTCCCGCTGCATGCCAGACTTGCATCCAATCGGTGTCTTCGACTCCGGAATTGGTGGCCTAACCGTGGTCAAGGCTTTGCGCGATTTGTTGCCTAACGAAGATATTTTTTACCTGGGAGATACCGCGCGTATCCCATACGGGAGCAGAAGCCCGGCCACGGTTGAGCGTTATAGCGTGCAGATGGCCGAAATGCTCGTTACCGAAAACGCAAAGATTGTTGTTGTCGCATGCAACACCTCGTCCTCGGTCGCATTGCCTAAATTGAAAGGAAATTTGCCGGTGCCGGTTATCGGCGTGATCGAGCCTGGCGCGCAAGCCGCGGTCGCTGCAACTCGAAATCGGCACGTCGGGGTTATCGGGACACGCGCGACAATTCGCAGCGGTGCATACGAGAAAGCGCTTCGCGCTCTCGATGGCGATATCCGGGTAAGCAGCCGCGCATGTCCGTTGCTCGTGCCCCTGATCGAGGAAGGATTGCTCGAAGACGACGTTACCGATCGGATGATTGCGCGTTATCTCTCACCGATGATCGCGGATGCAATCGACACGCTCGTGCTTGGCTGCACCCATTATCCCCTGCTCTCCCACGCAATCGCGCGCTCGTTAGGCGACACAGTTCGCCTCGTTGATTCGGCGATGAACTGTGCCCGCGCCGTTCAGGAACTGCTCGATCGACAATCACTCCGCGCGCCTCCGGAAAACCGCGGCCGTCTTCAAGTGGCATTGACCGACAGACCGGACAATTTTCTGCGCGTCGCGCGAGAAGCGTTGCAATTAGAAATCGGAGAAGTGCAATTGCGAGAGGTGTTACACGGCGCGCCATCTGCGCTGTAGCGGCAACGTATCGCCCGCAATCCTGCTTTGTAGCGGCGCTTTCCAAGCGTCGGAACTAGATAAATCGACGGTCAGAGACCGCCGCTACAATTTCGCTTGTTGAGCTTTCGGCAAACTCTTCACCACCAGCTCGTAAGAGTGGTCGATCATTTTTCGCAACTCCGGCTCGGGAATCCCGCTGTCGATCTCAACTGTGTTCCAATGCTTTTTGTTCATGTGATAACCTGTTGGACCTGTTCGAATCGGTCCCGCAACTCAAGAGCGAAATCAGGATCGTATTTCAAATTCGCCGTTGCCGGAACTTCATCCAGCGGTGCGAGGGCGAATATCTTGCCGGCAACTTTGAAGACGAGAACATCTTCGCCAAATGGTGTCTCTTCGGTTATACCCGGCTTGGCCAGGCAATATTCGCGAAACGATTCGACATCCATTTCAGCTGTAGCGGCGGTCTGTGACCGTCGCTCGCAATCACTGTTGCAGACGCGCGACAAAGAGCGGAATCGATGCTTCATGCCGCTCATCTACGGCCAGATCGATCGAATACTCATCAAACTTTGGTAGCTTCAGTTGCTGAATGCCAAGAGCAAGCGACACGGTGGAAGTGGAGTCGTTGCCGCGAAATTGCACCTCAGTCTTAGCGTCTATAGTCGGCGTCACCGATGCACCATCCGGATTGATAAACGCAATCCGGATTCGTTTGTGTCCCTCTTCCACGCGTTCAAAACGCAATTTAATCGCCAACGCGCATTGCGGGTGCGTCACCGGCACTTCCCTCGCGCTCAGGCGATCGAACGAGCCGAGGATGTTCAACTTGCCTGCGGCATCAACCGTAGCCGCATCGCACAACGTAAAAATTTCAACTTTCATTGTTCATGTGTAGTGGCGGGCGTGTCGCTCGCGCTCATATACATGTTCGTCGACCGAATTGCTGATGTCGAATGGCCACGAAATGTTTGAAAACGATTCGACATCTATTCTCAACTGTAGCGACGGTCTGTGACCGTCGCTCGAACAATAGGAAAAAGCGGACTAACCCTAGCGGATGCGCGACGCCAGAATGCTGACCAGCTCCTTAATCGGCACGCGCTCCTGTTTCATCGAATCGCGATCGCGCAAGGTGACGGTGTCGCGCAAAGCGGGATCTTTTTCACCGAGCGTTTCGAAATCGACAGTAATCGCAAAAGGCGTGCCGATTTCATCCTGGCGCCGGTATCGGCGTCCGATCGCGCCGCCTTCGTCGTAAAAAACGTTCATGTGCGGCCGCAAAAGATCGATAATCTCTTTCGCTTTGGCGATGAGCGGTTCCTTGTTCTTCAGCAGCGGAAACACCGCGCATTTGATCGGCGCCATGCGCGGATGAAATCGCAAGACGATACGCGTTTCCAATTTCCCTTTTTCATCCGGCGCAGTGTCCTCCTCATACGCCTCGCAAATTAGCGCTAGAACGGCGCGATCGACGCCGGCGCTCGGTTCGACCACATGCGGAATAAACCTCTGCTTCGTTTCTTCATCGAAATACTCCAGGGATTTTCCACTCGCTTTCTGGTGCTGCTGTAAATCGTAATCGGTACGGTAAGCGACGCCTTCGAGTTCCTGCCGGCCGAAGGGAAAGTCGAACTCGATGTCGTACGTGCCTTTCGAATAAAATGCGCGCTCTTCATCGGGAATCTCGTGCGCGTGCAGCTTTGTGCGTGGGATGCCAATGTTCTCGTAAAACTTCAGCCGCTCTTCCAGCCAGTAATCCAGCCACTTCATTCCTTCCTCTGCCCGGCAAAAATATTCCAGCTCCATCTGTTCGAACTCGCGCGAGCGAAACGTGAAATTGCGCGGGTTAATTTCGTTCCGAAACGCTTTCCCGATCTGCGCGATCCCGAATGGCAGCTTCTTGCGCGACACTTCCAGCACGTTCTTGAACTGCACGAAAATGGATTGGGCGGTCTCTGGGCGAAGGTAAGCTTTCGAGGATTCATCAGCTACTGCGCCGAGATAAGTCTCCAGCATCAAATTGAAGGGGCGCGGTTGGGTAAGTTCGGCGCCGTTTTCTGGATTGAAATCTCGATTGTTCTCAACTCGTTGAGTTGGTTTAAGGGAGACGACCGGAAGATGAAGCCCTCGTTTTCGATAGAACTCGCGCGCGGTCTTCTCCGCATTCGATTCTGGCACCCCATCCCGAATCAACACGCGAAATTCCTCGCCACTGATTCGCCGCTTGTCCGGTTGATATGCAGCGAGGAACTTGTCGGCCATCTCCGGCTCGCCTTTGCGAATTGTAGCGACAACATCTAGCAAGAACATTTCAATCGAATTCGGATCCCGAGTCGGAGGCGGAATCGATAGTCCGTGGCGTGTTGCAATTCGTTTCGCAAGGTCCACCGCGTCGGCAGGACCAATCGTTTGCTTGTCAAAGCGCGGCTCCGCATCCGTTTCAGCTAACTGCGCGAGCACTAGCAGCGCTTCGGGCGGCGGTGTAGCATCTCGCGCAAACTCATAGATAAATACTGTGCCGCTTTGGAGAGGAATTTGGTCCGCTCGAAAACGCTGATTGGTCAGGCGACAATCGACCATCGGATCGGAAAATCCTTCAACGTGGCCAGACGCTTTCAGCACTGCCGGATGCGTCAGGATCGCTCCATCCAGCCCGACGACGTCGTCGCGCTCGTGCACCATGACGCGCCACCAATAATTTTTCAGGTTCCTCTTCAATTCCACGCCCAGAGGCCCGTAATCCCAGGCGCCGTTCAAGCCACCGTAGATTTCGCTTGATTGGAAAATGAAACCACGCCGCTTGCACAAGCTAACGATCTTTTCCATGGGCTGCGCGTCGGGCGACTTGTTCATAATTTCGGCCACAGATTAACGCAGATTACACGGATTCAACGCACAGAATTCGACCCCGAATGCTTTCGGGGCTTAAAGGGATTCAATTAAGACAATTTTAGAAAACATGCGCCCGAATCGACTCCTCACCCTACCCTCTCCCCTCGGCGAGAGGAGAGGGAAAAGGTGAGGGGTGGAGCTGCGCTGTCGTCATTCACACTAGATCATGGACGACTCGGAGATGCGTCCCCGTCTGCGTCAATCCGGTAATCTGCGGTTATGTCTGCGGCTCGACCGTGACGTCCGTTTTCACCGAGTTCGCGATGAAGCACTGCTCGTGTGCGGTATGATTCATCTCGTCAAGCTCTTGCGCAGTCGGTTGCTTATCGCCGGAGAACTTCGTCTTTTGCCGGAGAACAACACGCGTGATCGCCAACCTGCCTTCGGTATTTTTCTCCATGTGACCGACCGCTTCATCGACATACTCGTCGAGCACGAACTTCTTTTTGGCTGCAATGGCCAGGAAAGTAAGCATGTGACAGCTCGAGAGTGAGGCCACAAACGCTTCCTCCGGATCGACGAGCTTCGGATTTCCGAGATATGCGGGCGCGGCCGACGCCTGCATCTCATGGCCGCCGTCAAATTTCCAGGTGTGATCGCGCGGGTATTTCTGATACTCGAACGGCGTATCGCCGCGTTTCCAGGTAAGGGTAATTTTGTGTTCGGACATGCTCTTCCTATAGAATGGCGCTTGAAATAGGCAAGGACTGGCTGTTTTCGAGCGGTTTTGCTCAATTCTGCGCCCGGATGGAATGCTTCCTGCATCTGGACCCTGCACCCCAGGGTTCCGATTGCATGAAAAGAGAAGAGTTGGACGCCATTTTGAACGGAATGCTGAACAGTGCCGACGATCGGGCGTCCGATTTCGTCTTTGTGGTCGGCAAGCCGCCGCAGATCGAGCAGGACGGCCAACTGAACGCCTTGGAAATGGATGGCGCCGATTCAGTCCTCCAGCCTGCTCACATCCAACAAATGGCTGATCTCTTGATGCAAGACAACGATCGACTACGCGACGACCTTGCGACCAACGGATCGTGCGACGGGAGTTACGCCCTTGAGACTCGAGCACGGTTTCGCGTCAACGTTTACAAACAGAACGGCCAGCAGGCGATCGTCATGCGACGCCTCGAATCCAAAGTCCCCTCACTCGCAGAACTCAAACTGCCTCCGATTTTCTACGAGATGATCAAAGAGAAAACCGGGATCGTTTTTCTCACTGGCGGGACGGGCACGGGCAAGACAACCACCCTCGCGGCGATGTTGAACGAGCTGAATCAAACGCAGAAGATTCACATCGTAACGCTGGAAGATCCGATCGAATTCTTGCACGCGCAGAATGTAGCCACCTTTAGCCAGCGTGAGTTAGGCAAGGATTTTCCGAACTTCGCCGTCGGCTTGCGCGCGGCGCTGCGGCAGGCGCCAAAAGTTATTCTAGTCGGTGAGATCCGGGATCGTGAATCGATGGAAATCGCACTAACGGCTTCCGAAACCGGACATTTGGTTTTCTCCACTTTGCACACGATCAATGCCGGGCAAACTGTGCACCGCATTCTGGGCATGTTCGCGAAAGAAGAAGAGAAGCAGGTACGCGAACGGTTGGCCGAGACGCTGCGCTACGTCGTTAGCCAGCGGCTTGTCAGCAAAATCGGCGGCGGCCGTTTGCTCGTGACCGAGATCATGGGGAGCAGCCTGCGCACGCGCGAGACGCTGATTTACGGGGAAGGCGAGAACCGCACTTTCCTTGAGATCATCGAAGCGGGCGACATCAACGGTTGGCATAGTTTCGATCAGTCACTCATCAAGGCCTACGAAGCGGACGCGATAACCGAAGAAACCGCGATCATCTACGCCACCCACAAAACTAAAATGCGCCGCGACATTGACATGTCGAAGAAACTTCGATCCAGCCGGCTGGAAGAATCGTCCGGCCTGCAGATGGAATCATCCGGGCCCCAAATAGAATCGCACAAGCCAACAACAGTGACTAAGGGATAAAATGTCCGAAGCCGTACAGGTCAGAGATCTGGAAAACGCTCATCGCGAGATCGAGCAGTTGCGCAAAGAGCTACGCCAGGCGATCGCCACTGCCGCCACCACGCGAGAAGAGGCTCAGCAGAAAATCTGCGAATTCGCACGCGAATTTCGCATTTCGCTCACTACGGTAATCGGATTTAGCGATATTCTGAGTGCGAACGATAAATCCCATTCCCCCGAATGGAGCCAGATCGCCATCGCCGGCCATGAGTTAGTGGAATTGATCGAGAAGCTGGAACGTTCGGTCTGCCTGCCGCCGGCTTCCAATGGCCAGGCAACGTTGACGGATCCATCGCCAACATCCGCCCGTACGGTGCTGCATATCGAAGACAACGAAACCAATTTTCGCCTGACCGAACGCATTTTGGAGGACCGCGCGAACATCGAACTCCTGTGGGCCGCGACCGGCTCACAAGGTCTCGAAATCGCCATCAATCGTACGCCCGCACTGATCCTGCTGGATTTGAACTTACCTGACATCCACGGCAGCGACGTTCTCGTGCAATTGCGAAACACTCCATCCACCCAAAAGATTCCTGTTATCGTCTTGAGCTCGGATGCATCTCCCACACGGATTGAGCGGATGCTAAAGTCTGGCGCGCGCGACTACCTGATCAAGCCCTTCGATATCAAACGACTCCTGTTTCTAGTTGACGAAGCGCTTTACTCTCGATCACAAATCGCGGCGTAATCGTTGTAACGCAGCTCATCACTGACCGGGAGTGAGTCGTCTCCCTTCTTGACTCGGTACCCATCACCGATCACCTATTATTTCTCTTGACCGCGCGATTAGCTCAGTGGTAGAGCGCTTGCTTCACACGCAAGAAGTCGCAGGTTCGAACCCTGCATCGCGCACCACATCGTAAAACGGCATTGGCTGGCGCGAGCGAAAGTAGGTGGCGGTCTGGGGCTGGAAGAGACTGTTGCCGATGCGGATGCGCTTCGGTGCTCAAATCCGCTGGCGCTTATTCCCCGCGAACGCTTCTTACGACGATTTCAGCAGCGCCCGCACGCCACAAAACGCTCAGCGGCCAAGCAGCTTTCGGCTTGCTTTCGCCGGTTGTATTGATCTTTGGGAGCGCCTTGCACTAATTAGTGTGGACCAATTGGAACCGATAAGGGCATCTGGGGCGGCGCCTCTTGAAGCACCCTTTGTCGAGCACGCGTGCCGGTGTCGATCATTGTCTCTGAACCTGGAGTGTTGGCCGCGCAACTGCAAAGGATCGCGGACACGAAAAAACCGAGCAGCACATGCACTTTCCTCGCTTCACGCCTCATACATGGGATAAGCAACCTAGTAGCACACGCACTGCTGGTGCAAAGGAAATGGATTGCGAGTGCGCCACGGCCAGGATTGCGTTGGAACCGACGAAGCGAATCTCTCGAGTCGAAGCAGCGGGCAGCAATCGGAACCTTTCCAGCGTCATTTTTTTCTGTCGATAAAAGTGCCGAAGTTTTCATGACAATTCATGACAGAATTTTTTCGCTCATGTGCGTGATGGTTCACATTGCGAAAAAATCGCTATCGTCGCAATACGAATAATGAAAGCATGATAACGCACATTGACGAACAATCACGAATGATGCTTCACACGCAAGAAGTCGCACGTCCGAAGCCTGCATCGCACGCCATTTGTTGCGTGTCGTCGGGTTTTTAGCTTAAACGAATGTCAACGTTTAAGATTGGACCGCATTCTCTCACTCTCAAGTCGATGAAAAAAATACCTGGACTCCCGCGGCCCTGGTGGCGTCGGGCGAAGAAGCCGAATCAGGATGAGCCGTTGTCGATGCCACTTTACGGTGTTTGGGAATCTGTGGCGCGTTTCGCGGCAGAAATCCGAGTAAGCGATTTTATGGCAGAAATGACTCGGCGATGTCGCGCATACGGCACTCAGGGGATGATGGGGACGCTCGATTGCGCGACGCTTTACGCGTTGACCCGTTGGCAGCGACCGGCAGTAGTCGTCGAGTCGGGTGGATTTGTCGGGATGTCCTCGGCCTTCATCTTGAAAGCGTTTGTGGATGAAGGGCTCACGACAGCAAAGTTGTACAGCATCGAGTGGAGCGCGGACTGCGAGCAGGGCTCTTTGATTCCGAACGATTTGCGACCGCAGTTCGTGCCTTTGCGCGGAAAGGTCGAAGATTTTGTGCAGCGCGACCAATTGCCGCCATCAATCGACATGTTTCTGCACGATAGCTCGCACCGTCATCGACACATGCTTTGGGAGTTTCGCAAATTTTGGGCGCGGCTGCGCGATCGTGGACTGCTTGTGTCACATGATGTGCATTTGAACGCGGCATTTCCCGAATTTGTGGCGAAGACATACGCACACGATAAAAAGACCGGACGCCTAGATGCGAAGCGGACGTCGCATTATGAATGGGGCCGCTGGGGCTACATCGGCTTTGTCATAAAAAAAGAAAAGGCGGACTGAGTCGCTGGGCAGCATCGGCATAGCGGGTTGGCGCGACCACGCATCTGGTCAGGAATTTCCCTCGATGCCGATCAACTCCGCTGCCATCGACCGACCCAGGTGCTCCATCCGTAATATCCAAACGAAACGAGTCTTCCGGCCGACACGAGTTCGTCCACCTGCGCCCGCCTCGGTGCTGACTTCACGCAGGACCCAAAATAATCGTCGATCACAAGCCAACAACCGTCGGCCAGTAAATCGCCATAGCAATCCAAGTCCCGGCGCACATTGCCGTCCGCATCAAAAATGAAGAGGCCCACTTCACCGCGGCCTAACATCTGCCGAATGGCTGATATCGTCGTTTCTTGGAAGGAGTAACCGTTGATCAAAGTAACATTCTCGGACACGCCGAATCGCGCCAGATTCTTTTTCAGGTCCTTGAAGATATTCCTGCTCGGTATGCGACGGTGCTTCAGTCGTCCTCCCGCCTCCACGCTGATGATTTTCTTTGGGGTACCGGACTCACGCGCTCCAAACGCGGCGGCGATCGTGGACCCGCCAATGTAAGGGCCGATCTCGAGGATATTTCCCATGGTGATCTTGGCGAAGTGATAGATGAGAAGCAAAGCATCCACATGTAACATCGATGTGGCCGCACCGATTTTTCCCAAACGATGGTGTATCTCCTGACTCCGATACTCCATCAACTTGTACATCAGATCGAGCACATCGTTCAGCTACCGTTACCGGCGCCGGGAGTCAAAGGCACTCGATGTGTTTTGATCATGAAAGCGCGGGTTGCGCCGAGTAGCCATCGGCTGCGATTCCCCAACGGCCCCGTCGGGAAGACTCAATGCACGCAGCAAGCACAGGGAACCACTAATTTGAGAATAAAGCGTATTCGGTCAGCTATGACCCAGTGGTACGTCATTGCCTTGATCGCTGTTGAATCAAGTCCGCCGCCACCTGAACTCCAAAATGCGGTTGCGCACCAGCGCGCCGGGCAGCAGGTCCACTTCGCAAAGAATTTGAAACCGCCGGTCGATCCGATTAATTCATTCAGTACTCACAGGATCGCCAAATGGGTGTAACGCTGCTGCATCACGCGACTGATTGACTTGCGCCGAAACGCGCCTTAGTCTCGCAATCGTGTTTCGTCGTGTCGGGCGCATCGCCACGATTTCCGCGCTTTGCTGTGCGATCGGATTGCATTGGATTGCGCTTCAGTCAATCGCGTGGACAACCATGATCGTTTCTTACGCGAAACAGCAGTCGGTGTGCATCGCGATCGTCCAAACATTCGACGGCGCTCATCCCTGTTCACTTTGTCACGCGGTCAGCAAGGGGAAAACTTCCGAGAAAAAATCCGACCTGCAGTCCCTGACGCCTAAGATCGACCTTATTTGTGTCGCGCGCGCCATTCGAGTGTTGCCGCTATTTGCGCGCTTCGACTACGGAACCTGGAGCTTTTCGTCATCTGAGATTGGTCATTCTCCGCCGGTTCCTCCACCTCGCTTCCAGGTGAGCTAGCTGCGGCGTTGGGCCACTGACGCCGTGCGTGTGCACGTTGGCAGTCTTTCGGACGTCACCGACTAAGATCGTCGCGCCCAGTCGCGTCGGAATTTCGAACTTTTTGGAGGAACCAAATGAAGATTTTACGTTTGCTTTTGTTAGTCATTTTAAGCGGTGCCGGCTTACGAATAAGCCAGGCCTGTGATCTGTGCGGTTGCTACACGCCGCAGCTTGAAGCGATGCCCGGTATGGAATCGGCCACTTCGAAATCGTGGTGGAACGGATTCTACGGCGGCGTTGGCGAGCAATTCACCCACTTCGGAACCGTTCTCGTGAATGGACACGAAGCGTCGAACCCCACAGACCAGTACGAGAACAGTTCGATCACGCAACTCGTTGCAGGCTATACGGTCAATGACCGATTCGCGTTTCAACTCAACATTCCGCTCATTTATCGCGAATTTAAAAGACCGGAAGGTTTCGCGATCGATCGCGGGACGGAAAGCGGTCTGGGCGATATCTCGCTTTTGCTGAAGACCGTCGCTTTTCACTACGCGTCCCCAGCGGGCAGAGAATTCGAAGTTTCAGGAAAGAATCCAGTCGCAATCGAACACGAGCCCGATTTTACCATATCGGCGGTTCTGCTTACTGGTCTCAAACTTCCAACCGGCGACAGCAGCCGGATTAAAGAGGAATTTCACGAGATCGACATTCCGGGTGCGCCACCGAGCGGAATTCATGGGCATGATCTGACGCTTGGCACCGGCTCGTACGACGGAATTTTCGGCGAGCAAACTTCACTGCGTTACAAAAGTTTTTTCGCACAGACCAACATACAATTCACGCTTCGCGGTGACGGATTACACCAATACCATTTTGCGAACGATCTCGCCTGGGACGGCGGGCCTGGTTACTATCTTGTGCGCAATCGCGAGACGATTGTCGGGCTGCAATTCATTGTTTCCGGTGAACACAAAGATGTGGATCGCTTCCGCGGCGCGCCTGCTGTAGATACCGGGATTACTTCTGTTTTTGTCGGGCCACGAATGGTGGCATCGCGCGGCCGATGGAGCGCAGAGGTAGATGTCGATCTTCCGGTATTGATCAACAACACCGCCCTGCAAGTGGTACCTGATTACCGCATTCGCGGCGGAATTGCATTTCACTTCTAAGCCCGGTGTAAAAATGGGCAGATTCCTGATTATTCCGGATGACCGTAACAATTACTCAACACGTTTAGTGCAGCAGTTTGCGTACTGCTGATGACAGCAGCGAACTCCACCAAAACGCGGTTTTGCCCTTGGGAAACCGTCGCATGTGCCGAGCAGGAGTTGGCCTGCGCGCGCATCGTTCTTCTTGCGGGCCGACGAGAGCCGCCTCGATACCGCGTGACTGGCTTTCGACAAGATTAACAAAATGCAGTGGATCAAGCACTGCACTCTGATCTTATATTCACAGTATTGCGCGCGGATGAGCTTGAACAAGCCCAACCTGCAAGGCTCTAAAGCTCTAACGCGCGAACCTCTCCGCGCCGCTCAGCTGTTAAGGAGGCAGCGCTGTACCCACCGTGGATTTGACCTGCGCGACATCCACCGAGTTGATCACGCCATTGGCATTCACGTCTTCGCGGAAATTTGAGCCACTGACCGTCGCACCCACTTGCGATTTAGTCAGAGCGACGTCCGCCGCACTGACGGCGGCATTGCCGTTCACATCACCAACTAATACGCCCATGGAAACGGGAACGTTGCCCATGTGTGTACCATCGTTCACGTTCATGAGCGTAACAGTAATCCTCTGGACATTGGTCACGCCAGTGAGATTGGCCGTGACTTCCGACCCGCTCACGCTGAAACTGCTCACGCTCCCGGTGCCGGAGGTCAGTACCGCGCCCCCGACCGTGACCGAGGTCGCGAAGTCAATAATCATCTGATAATCGTTTGTAGCTCCGCCGCTGCGGCACTCGACGCCGACGTTGCCAGTGAGTGGCAGAGGGACATCAAAAGTGCCGGCTCCGCCGTGCACCTTTCGCGAGAACGCGCTTTGCGCCATAGGAGCCGACTCGACATTGATCGTACCCGTCATGCCGAACGAGCAGTGGGCGGCGCAGTGGTAGGAGTAAGTGCCAGCTTGGGTAAAGGTGTGCTGATAAACCGTGCCAATGTTTGATAGCGTCCCTGCGCTACAGTTCATATCGTTCGGCGAACAGAATTGCCCGTCAGCCGTGCAAGGAGGAGGGCCGCTGGTGACACTATGGAAGCTACTGCCCCAAGTCCAGCGAACTGTGTCGCCCACCGAAATGGTGACCGGGTCAGGCGAAAACACAAGCATCCCATTCGGCCCCACCGTCACAGCAAAAGTCTGGCTGATGGTCGACGGCGGAGTGTTGGGAACCACGCGGCCGTTTTGATCGACAATGGTAATTGCTGTAGCAGCAGCGCTCCCGGCGGCAAATCCCGATGCGGAAAAGATTGCCACCCCAGCCATTATTACCAGCCAACAAATCTGTCGCCCTACCGCATTTGATCGTTTCATATTGAGAACCTCCTTTTTGACCCGAGCCCTGCTTTCGGTGAAGCCACCGCTGACTGCCGAGTCATGCGATCCGGCAGGATCGAGTACAGGGCTGAGGTCGCGGCGATTGTCTTAACCTCCGCGTTGTTAGTCAAGAAAGAAACTCGAGCTTCTTGGTAACAGGTTTGTTACTTTTGGTCGTCCGGAGCGGTTCCAATTGCGTGGGCACGCCTCTTGGTCACGACCAAAATGCGTTCTTTAACGATCTTCGCCCAGGCCATTTCCATTTTCATCTGGAACGGCCGCCGAACGAGGCGCTCCTTGAAACACCGATCCAGCCCAATCCTTGATCGAATAATCAATCGCGACATCCTGCTGCCCAACCGCTCCGATTCATGGCAATTCTCGACAGAATTTCTTTCGCTTGCGTGCGTGCTATTTCGAATCGCGAAAAATCGCTATCGTCGCAATACGAATGATACCAGCGAGCTAACGCACAATTAACGACAACAGAATGGTGGGCGAGCGAAGCGCGCAGCGCTCGTCCTTATCACACCCGCTTCTTTTTCCAAATGCCGCCTTCTTCTTTCCAATTGTAAAGCGGCTTTCCGTTGATCTTGTGAACGGAAGTCTCTGTGACCTTCATCCTGCTCGGCTGTCCAGCCAGAAAGAAATCAATATCATACGTCTTGCCATCGGTCGCTTTCATATCCACGCAGGCCAAATATTTTCCACCGCCGAGGTCGGAAAGCCGGTCCTCGTGCACCGCCTCCAAGGCGCCCGGGAACGGACAGAATAAGGGCACGAATCAACCTAAAGAGACGAAGACCGCGTTCCGCCGAGCGCTGTGGATTAATCCTTTAGAGTCGCAACTCCAGCCGTACGTTTTGACCTAGGCTTGTCGCGATCTTACGTCATGCCGATCGGTAACGGTACGAGCCGCGCTTAAATGGTTGGTCTCATCCGGGGAGCGCACGCGTCCTGGAAAACCAAATCGCTACTAGTGCGCATTCATTGGACCAGAGTGGCGCAGAGGAGAATTGGTCCGATAGAGATCGAGATCCTTCTCTAGCTTGCTCGCTAAGGCGAAGTTGTCTTGGCCGGTGGCAAGTTGTAACGCGCGCTGAGCGGTTTCGATTGCATCAGTAAAGCGGCCGTTCTCAGCGTAAGCGGCGGCTAATGTGCGGATGAAAATCGGATTCTTCCCGCCGGAAAGCTGATCGGCTTCTTGTGCTAGCTCAATCGCTTTCGCGCCGTTTCGCAGCGACGCGTCGGAACACGTTGATAGCGCCCACGCCAAATTGTTTAACGTCGAAACGGAGCGCGGAGCGATTTCCAACGCAGTTTCATAATGTGCGATCGCTTGGCCAATCTCCCCTTTGCGCAGAAGCGCATCCCCGAGGATCGTATGCGCCTCCGCGTCGTTCGGTTGGATCGATAATGTTCTTTGCCAATGCGCAATGGCTTCGTCGATCCGGCCTTCCTGGAGCAGTGCGCTGCCGAGATTATAATGGCCGTCGGCGTAATCGGGCCGTAATTCCACCGCTCTCTCGTAATGCGCGATCGCTTCGTCCACGAGTTTTTTGCGGAGAAAAGCGTTGCCAAGGTTGTTATGAACGAGAGCGCTGCCGAGATTATAATGGGTCTCCGGGTTGTTGGCCCTGATGTTGAGCGCTGTTTGAAAATGCGAGATTGCTTCGTCCAATTCACCACGTCGCAAAAAAATAAATCCTAGGTTGTTGTGAGCGACATCGTTGTCCGTGGTGACGGCAAGCGTATGAGTCCAAAGCGTTTCACTATTTTCCCAATACGAGGTTTGGATCCATGCGCTCCATGTCAAAGCGGTAATCACCACTGCTGTCGCGACACTTAAAATCTCCCGGCGGCGTCGCCAGGAGGCCGAAAGATCGGCGATCGCCCAGGTCAGCATAAGATAGAGGCCGATTTGCGGAAGGTAAGTATAACGATCAGCCCGCGCTTGTTCTCCCACCTGCACCAAGCCTATCACCGGCACGAGCATTCCCAAATACCAGAACCAGCCAGTGATAAGGTAAGGGCGTTTTCGCCGTAATGCGATCACTGTCGTAGTGATGGTGATGAGGAGCGCCAGCGCCAGGAGGACTTGCCAAAAAAGCAGGCGATTGCCGGGATGAGGATAGAAAACCGCTAGTTTTACTGGCCAAAGCATCTGCCAGATGTAGACGACGCAGGTAATGATCGCGTTATTGGCTCGCCAGGCGAAAGGTAATTGGTCGATCGAACCAGCGGCTTGCCTTTGCACAAGCAACGTCGCCAGGCAGGATACGGCAGAAAGCGCAAGAAGCGGAATCTTTTCCACGACCAAGTTCGACCAGCTTTGTCTTTCGACTCGCTCTCTGTCTCCGGATCCGCCAAAGGACGGATTCGCCGTGGCGAACCTCTGATCTCTGATCCACCAACGGACGGATTCGCCGTGGCGAGCCCCTGACCTCCGATCCGCCAACGGACGGATTCGCCGTGGCGAACCTCTGATCTCTGTCCTCTGTCCTCCGATCTCTGTCCTCTGTCCTCTGTCGAGCGGCCAGTAGTCCAGAAGCAAAAGTACAAGGGGCAGTGTCACTAGCATCGGCTTGGACACGAGGCCAAGGGCGAACAAGGTCAACATCGTTATGTAACGCGCGGGTGATGGCTGTCGCGCATAACGCACGTACGCGCCGAGCGTCAGCATGAAGAAGACACCGCTAAGCACATCTTTACGCTCTGAAATCCACGCGACCGATTCCACATGTAAGGGATGAATCGAAAAGAGCGCGGCAACAAAAGCGCTTGGCCAGACACTGCCAGTCCGGCTCGGACCACCCGTCATGTCGCGAAGCACGAGAAAGAGCAAGACGACCGCAATTGTCTGAAGAAAGACATTCGTGAAATGATGTCCGCCGGCATTGAGCCCGAAGAGCTGGCAGTCGAGCATGTGAGAAATTGTCGTCAGCGGATGCCAGTTCCTCGCGTGGCTGTGCCTGAACGCCCAAATGATTCCGGGCAATGTGAGGCCGCCGGTTATGACCGGGTTTTGATAGACGTAGACGTGATCGTCGAAGTTAACGAATTCGTGGCTAAGCGTTTGCCCGAAAACCAGCCACGTGCTTGCAACCAGAAAAAGGCAAACGCCAAGACTTAGCGCGCGAGTATCGGCTGCTTTTCTGCGACGAGCTTTCGCCATCAATCGTCGTTAAGCAAGAGGCCGAACCAGTCCCCAGCGGGCGAAACGGAAACGCGCGGCGGTGGCCAGACAACCAAGTCCGTAACGCACGCTTCTTGGGAAATTAATCGACGACGCCTCCGGCAAATACCGCGCCGGACAGGTCACTTCGCCAATACCGCCGCCTAAGGAGATCACTTGCGCAAGAATCTGGTTGTCGAAAACGAAATCGTCCGAGTTTGCTTCCAGTGGAAGCCGTTTAAGCAAACTGCGCGCATAAGCGCGATAACCGGTATGATATTCGGAAAGCTTCGCGCCGAGCAAAAGATTCTCGGCCAAGGTTAGAAACCGGTTCGCGAGGTATTTCCACCAGGGCATGCCCCCGCGCAGCGCCCCGCCGCCAAGAATGCGCGAAGCCAGCACGCACGGGTAAAGCCCGCTTGCCACCAGCGACGCCATCGCGGGAATGAGTTGCGGCGTGTACTGGTAATCGGGATGAATCATGATCACGATGTCCGCGCCTGCGGCCAGCGCGAGCCGGTAGCATGTCTTTTGATTCGCGCCATAGCCGCGGTTAATCGGGTGCACTTCCACTTGCACGCGATCCAGCGTGCGCGCGATCGCCACGGTTTCATCCTGGCTCGCGTCGTCGACCACGATGACAAGATCGACCATCTCATGCGCCATCACCTCGTTGTAAGTCTGGCGCAAAGTGCGCGCGGCGTTATACGCCGGCATCACTACGACGATCTTCTGGCCATTGAGCATCGATTTTTGGCAGGTTCGAATTCCCGCCGCGCACCATCGGCACTTCTCGTTCTCTTATCAACTCGGCGCCGGGATTGTCGATCTTGTGGTTGCAAGACGGGGCTCCTCTCCGCACCTTCCCGCTTCCATGATCATCTTCTACGATCCGGATTGTCTCAATTACTCCGCGCCAGGACATCCGGAGAGCCCGCAAAGAATTGCACGCACCGTGCCGTTGCTGAAAGATCGACATCCTGATTGGGAGTGGCGCGAGCCACGCGCGGCGAACGAGGCAGCGTTGCTGCGCGCGCATTCGCCTGCGCATATCGAGCGAATTGCAAAGGCCTCTGAAGATTTCGATCTCGATACACCGGTTTATCCCGACATCGAGAAGTACGCAATGAAGTCCGCGGGCGCGGCCATCGGGGCGGCGCGCGCGGCCTTGAGCGGCGAGCCCGCTTTCAGTTTGATGCGACCGCCGGGACATCACGCGACTCGAGATCGTGCGATGGGATTTTGCTATTTTAACAACATCGCGATTGCTGCACTCGACGCTTTGGAAAATGGGGCGGAGCGAGTTGCTATTTGGGATTTCGACGCCC
>Ga0210407_10000423_pt1 | contig 48632 bp, 39 predicted proteins | sample IncBWC27MmetaG_FD_150860 | JGI IMG/M metagenome (GOLD analysis project Ga0210407, IMG submission 150860) | Forest soil microbial communities from Barre Woods Harvard Forest LTER site, Petersham, Massachusetts, United States - Inc-BW-C-27-M | ecosystem: Environmental > Terrestrial > Soil >...
AACCTTGAGTCTCACCCACGGACCGCATTGTCTGGGTCGCTATGACGCCGGAGGAGCACCCTTGCCGGCCAAAGCTTCTACAGAGCTGAGCAGGGGAAGGGGAACTGCCCCCTTCCCCTGCAACCCCATCCCCAAAACCAACCCAACCCTTTCGGCGAGGGCACAACTTTGAAACCGGACATTTCACCTGCTACAAAAACCGGACATTTTAACTTGCTACCGACAGAGGAAACAATTTGCGGTAGTGGTCCAGCTTCGCGTCCACGGTGGTCGCCGGTCTGGGATCGGGTGCGTGTCAGGGCCGTCCTCCTTCCGCAGCAGGAGAGAAGCCCCCTCCTGCTGGAAGCTGAGGTGTAAAATTTAGCATGAAGATTGTTAACCGCCCTTGGGCTACGAAAGGTGTGCAACATGACTCACTCAAGTAAGCAATCGTTCGTCGGTGCCATACTGCTCGTAACCGCCTCCGCGTTTATCCCGGCAAAAGCAGCCGAGCCTCCCGCCGACCTCTGTTCACTCCTGCCCACAGCTGAAGTGAGCAAGACCTTGGGACGAGCCTACGATTCCCCACAAAAAAGCGTCGCTCCCCGCCCCTATGCCAACACCCCTACTGGCACGGATTGCAACTATCTTGCGAAAGGCAGCAAGCTCTGGTTCCGGGCATACGTTGACCCCTCGCCTGCCGCCGCGGCCGAGCTGTTCGCCAAATTGAGCAAATTCTACGGCCAGCAAACGCCCGCCCCTGGACTCGGAGACGAAGCTTATTTTGATCAGGCGCACGGCCTCCACGTCCGCAAGGGCAAGGTGCGCTTCTATCTCAATCTTGAACCCATGGATTTCACTCCGGCAGTCGAGAAGCAGCTAAAGGATCTTGCCACTCGAGTCAGCAGTCAACTTTAGGAAAGATAAATCGAGCGAAGGCCCGAACTCCCGCATCGCCCCTGCTAAAATTTCATCTACTCAACCAGCATGCTGCCCAAGAGTCTGCGCCCGCTGCTGCCGTATGTGAAACGCTACCGCTGGGGTTATGTCGGGGGCACGCTCTTCGTTTTCCTAACCCAAGGCATCTGGATCCTCTTCCCCCTCGTCCTCGGCAAAGCCGCCGACGATCTGCACAACGGCGTCACCCGCCACAAGCTCCTCGTCTACGCCGGAATCCTGCTCGCCATCGCCGCCACCAAGGGAATCTTCCAATTCCTCACCCGCTGGATCGTGATCGGCGTTTCGCGCGACATCGAGTTCGACCTGCGCAACGATCTTTTTCACAAACTCGAAAGCCTCTCCTATTCCTACTACCAGCGTCACCGCACCGGCGACATAATGGCCCGTGCCACCAACGACTTGAACGCAGTCCGTATGCTGCTCGGCCCCGCGATCATGTATTCGGCCAACACTTTCATCTACACCGCCGGCGCACTGGCCTTCATGATCACGATCAGTCCCTGGCTCACCCTCTACACGTTTCTGCCGCTGCCCGCCGTCAGCATCGTGATTCAGACTTTCGGACGCCGCATTCACGAGCGCTTCGAAAGAATTCAGGCCATGTTCTCCGACATCTCCGCCCGCGCCCAGGAGAATTTTTCCGGAGCCCGCCTGGTCCGCGCCTATGTCCAGGAAGACGCCGAGATTCGTCTCTTCGAAGCCGAAAATCAGGAATACATCCGCCGCAGCCTGAAACTGGTCCGCCTCATGGGCATGCTCTGGCCCACGCTCGAACTCATGCTCGGTTGCGCCGTCGTCCTAGTGCTCTGGCTGGGCGGACGCGAAGTCATCCACGGACTCTCGCGTGTGCCGCTGGTTACGAATCTCGGAAACTCGCATCCGGGAATCACCACCACGCTGTCTCTCTCCGGCTCCATGACCGTCGGACAATTCGTCTCCTTCAGCACGTACATGATGCAACTCACCTGGCCCATCATCGCCCTGGGCTGGGTCATCAACATTTTCCAACGCGGCACCGCGTCGCTCATCCGCATCAACGAAATCATGCAGGAGCAGCCCGAAATCAAAGATGCCCAGGAAGCGCAAGACCGCGAGATAACCGGCGAGATCGAGTTCCGCCATCTCAACTTCAGCTACGACGGCAAGCAGGTGCTGCACGACCTGAATCTCCGCATCCCCGCCGGCAGCAGCCTGGCCATCGTCGGCCCCACGGGTTCAGGTAAGACCACGTTGGTCAGCCTGATCCCGCGCATCTACGACGCTGAAGAAGGAACAGTTCTGATTGACGGCCGCCACATCCGCGATTTTTCGCTCGCATCGCTGCGCAAGAATATCGGCTTCGTGCCCCAGGAAACCTTCCTCTTCAGCGAGCGCATCCGCGAAAACATCGCGCTCGGCGTCGACTCCGCCGACTTAACGGATAACGATGAAGAAATCCACAACGCCGCCGACGCCGCCAACATCGCCGCTGACATCGAAACTTTTCCCGAAGGCTACGACACCATGGTCGGCGAACGCGGCATCACCCTCTCCGGCGGACAGAAACAGCGCACCGCCATCGCCCGCGCCCTCATTCGCAATCCCAAGATTCTGATTCTCGACGACGCCCTCTCCAGCGTCGACACCCACACCGAAGATAAAATCCTCAACCACCTGCGCGACGTGATGCGCGGCCGCACCACGATATTCATTTCCCACCGCGTCTCGACGGTGCGCAACGCCGACCGCATCGCCGTCCTCCACGCCGGACGCATCGTCGAACTCGGCACCCACACCGAACTCCTCGCCCTGAACGGCTACTACAACGACCTCTACAACAAACAATTGCTGGAAGAAGAATTAGCCGAAGTGTAAAGTGTCGTCTGAGATTCGAACTTCCTTATTTTGTCATTCCGAGCGCCGGGTTATGGCGTTCACTGTCATTCCGAGCGCCGGGTTAAGGCGTTCATTGTCATTCCGAGCGAAGCGAGGAATGACAAAATGGATAATTCGATCCCCATGCAGCGGGTTAACACACAGGAAATTCTCGACTCCGACCTCTGTCCGCCTCTCGAAGCGGCCGCTTCGCTGCGCGACCTCAGCCGCATGAACCGTTGGTTTGGCGGCGTCGCGACCACGCGCAAGTTGATCGAGCGCGTCGCACACTCGACCGGCCGCAAACATTTCTCCCTGCTGGAAGTCGCCGCAGGATTCGGCGAAGTGCCCAACGCCGCGGCTCGGCATCTGGCGCGCCAAGGCATCACGCTCGACATTACCCACCTCGATCGCGTGCCCTCCCACCTGCTGCCGGGAATTCGCGCCGTGGTCGCCGACGCGCTCGCGCTTCCCTTCCAGGACGCAAGCTTCGATCTGATCAGCTGCAGCCTGTTCGCCCATCACCTCGAGCCCGACCAATTGGCGCGCTTTGCCGCCGAGGCGTTGCGGGTGAGCCGCCACGCGGTCCTGATCAACGATCTGATCCGGCATCCGCTGCATCTGGCGTTGGTGTACGCAGGCTTTCCACTGATGCGCAGCTACGTATCACGCTTCGACGGCGTAGCGTCAGTTCGCCGCGCCTATGTTCCCGAAGAAATGAAGCGGATGCTTTCTGCGTGCGATCGTGCTGCAAGCGATCGTCCGCAGAAGATCGAAATCTCGCAACATTATTTGTTTCGTATGGGAGTGATTGCGTGGAAGTCCGGCGCAACGAGCTCTGAGAGAGTTCTCTGACCTTAGTCCATCACGCTTCGCAAAAACCAAAAACCGCCTTGATGCCCGCAACTTCGATTGAGTCACCCGCCTCGAGCTGCTTCTTCCCGCCCTCGACCACCGTACCATTCACCCGGACCTTTACGTTGTCTCCGGAAGCAGCGATGTAGTATCCATCGTCGGCTCGGTAAATCGATGCGGCGACGTGGGGAGCAAACCACCGCTTGAGCCGAATCCCGGCCATCTTCGATTTTCCGATGACGGTCAGCCGACTGGTCAAAACGTGGTCTTTCTGTTCAGTTCGCCCTTCCACGATAGTCAGCGTGCCCACCGTCTGATGTACCACCTGCGCGGCGGGAGCGGGCGCCTGGCTCTGAGCCACGCCGTTCGTCTGAACCGCTGCGGAGCCGCTTGAGGGAGCCGAAGCCGAAGCCGAAGCCGCCGCGGCGGCGGCCAGCGCAATCAGCTCTTTCCCTTTTGCCGTATCCAAAAAAGCCGTGCGATCGAGCTGTGGCGGCTTAGCCTTCATCCCTTGCGCCTGCGGATCGACAGTGAAGACAGATCCCCGCAGAACGCCTTGCCGTGCCTCCTCACGAAATTCGATCGTGTGCTTGCCAATGAGGGCTTTGTCTCCGTCTTTCAGCACCACCTTCGTGATGCGGACATTATTGACCGACGTGCCATTAAAGCTCTCGGCGTCCTCCAGCACATAGTGACCGCCTTCCGAGTAGACCTTCGCGTGATATCCGGATACCGCCGGATTATCGATGCGCAGGGCGTTGTCGGGCTGACGGCCAATGGTTATGGTGCCATCGGAGAGAAAGATTTCTTGTATGACTTGGTCTTCAAATTTCAGAAGCAGTTTTGCCATTGCCCAGGCTCCAGGATGCGCAATCTGTGAGGGAGCTTTCCGTAGCGCTAGAACTCGATGATCACTCTATGATGATCACAGTCTGCTGATCACAATCTATTGTGCCTACGAAAGCAGGCAAGGAAAGATTACCAACGTACCCGACGCCTCTTGGGTGCTTGCGGATGAGTTCCTCCATCGCCCGATTGAAGGCTTCGGTGCGTCGAGCTCATGTTCCCGATGAGATTCGGCGGATTCTTTCGTCGGCAAGTCCGAACGGCTTAGCCCAACCAAAGCGAGAGATTTCCCGCCACTATCTTTCTTCGCATGGCTGTCATCGTCTGGAATCAGCGGGAAAGTCGAATTTTCGCAAGCCCCGAGTAAAGGACAACCCGCGCGGTGGCTTGTGATATGGGGGATTTTTCGTCAATTGACGGATTTTGGCCTTGACAGCCGGTCCGGACGCGATCAGAATCCTGCCGTTCGACGCTCGCCTCCCCCTATTCGATTACACGAATCCCTGCCATTTTCTTGCTGACACTTTGACCTCGGGAGAATCGAATATGCAAACGCGTCATTTTCAGACGATCGCAGTCCGGCTTGACATTGGCACACGATGTGTCGTTCTTGTGCTTCTACTCCTCGGAGCCGTAGTTTCCTCTGCCCAGACCTATGCCACCCTCATCCAGTTTGATGGGGCCAATGGGGGCACGCCGGTCGCCCCGCTCATTCAGGGTTTTAACGGTGACCTCTACGGAGCCAGCGAATTTGCAGGGACCCACGGCGGCACCAACTTCGGCGGGACCGCGTTCAACATCACAACCGGCGGGACTCTGACCACACTCTACAACTTCTGCGTCGCAGGCAGCCCGAACTGCACTGACGGGTACAATCCGACTGCCGGCTTGGCCCGTGATTCGAACGGGAACTTTTATGGCATCGCAACATCCGGCGGAGCACACGGACCGTTCCTGGCTTATGGCACGGTCTTCAAACTCACACCCGGTGGCGTGCTCACTACGCTATACAGCTTCTGTCTCCTGAGCGGATGTGCCGATGGAACTAACCCGAACGGAGGGGTGATTCTAGCCGGCAATGGCAATCTCTACGGAACGACGGTTTCCGGTGGAACGAAGAGCGGTGGAACGGTTTACAAAATGACGACCGGTGGGACACTCACCACCCTATATAACTTCTGCTCGCTATCAAGTTGCAGCGATGGCTCACAGCCGTCTGCGGGCCTGATCCAGGCCAGCGATGGAAACTTCTATGGAACCACCTATGCCGGCGGAGCCAACAGTAAAGGAACTGTCTTCAAAATCACGTCCAGCGGGACACTTACAACTCTGTACCCTTTCTGTTCGCTGACCAGCTGTGCCGATGGCGCGCAGCCATTCGCCAAGCTCTTGCAAGGCGCGGACGGCAATCTATATGGAACAACATCGACGGGCGGCAAATTCAATAAAGGAACAATCTTCAAGATCACGACCGGCGGAAAGCTAACCACGCTCTACAGCTTCTGCGCGCTGGCCTCCTGTGCTGACGGCGAGAGTCCGCTGGGCGCCCTGATACAAGCCACCGACGGGAATTTCTATGGGACGACGTTCCTCGGCGGGGCCAAAAATCAAGGAACAATTTTCGAGTTGAAAACCCCCAGCACGCTGACGACGCTGTACTCCTTCTGTCCGCTATCCGGGTGTCCAGATGGCGCGAATCCGATCGCAGGACTGGTGCAAGACACCAATGGCGAATTTTACGGGACGGCCATGGACGGTGGAAGCGCGGCGTTCAGCTGTGACGGCGCGGGGAATGGCGGGACGGCGGCGGGATGCGGAACCGTCTTCAGCCTTTCCGTGGGTCTGAAGGCGTTCATCTCATTGCTGAGCACGAGCGGCAAAGTCGGATCCAAAGTTGGCATTCTCGGCGATGGATTCAGCTCCTCGTCGGTGGTGAAGTTTAACGGAGTAACGGCGACTTCCACGCTGACAGAGCCAGGCTTATTGACGGCGACAGTACCAGCAGCAGCAAGCGATGGATTTGTGACGGTGACCACCGGAGCGACCACATTGACGAGCACACGGAAGTATGTAGTACATAACTCGTGGGCTAGTGGGACGGCGATGCCGGTGGCGCTTTTCGCCCCGGCGGCGACGGGAGTCATCAACAACAAGATTTACGTCGTCGGCGGGTTCACCATGACGTCAGTCATCGCCAACAACCAAATCTACAACCCGACCACGAACTCCTGGAGCGCAGGCGCTGCCATACCCACGACCACGGCGGACGGTGCCAGCGCTGTAGTGAACAATATCCTGTACGTTTTCGGCGGCAGCCAGGACGGAACCACGGTCACCAACGCGGTTTGGGCCTATAACCACGTGACCAATACATGGACCTCGAAAGCTACCATGCCCACCGCGAGGGCCAGTGCGGCGGCGGCGGTGAAAAACAACATCATCTACGTCGTAGGCGGCACAGACGGCGTCAACCGCTTCAACACAGTGGAAAGTTACAATCCCGCGACCAACACCTGGACCACGGAAGCGCCGCTGCTGGTCGGCAAGTCGGAGCCCTCGGTGGGGTTGGTTGGTACCACGATCGTTGCGGCCGACGGCTACACCAGTTCCATGGATACCGGCGACAACGAGGGCTACAACAGCTCCACGAACGCCTGGAGCGCGCTGACCTCAGATCCCAGCCCCCGGCACGAAGCTTGCACTGGTTCGACTGGCGCGGCGCTCTACCTCGCCGGCGGCTCGAATAATAGTGCTACATCGTTGAGCTTGACCGAATCGTTTAGCGTAACCAGCAATAAATGGACCACGCTGACCTCCATGCCGCAGGCGGTCACATTTCCTGGCTCTGCCATCGACGCCGGTCTCCTCTTCTGCTTTGGCGGCAGTGACCGAAACTCCCAGTTCCAGGGGAATGTCTACAACTACGTCCAGATCTTTCAGCCGTAGGCTGGCCACGATTAAGAATTGCAACAAAGACCAAGCCGCCCGATGTCGGGGCGGCTTTTCTTACCTCGCGCCAAAGTGGTTCTGCGTAACCTTTGTAACCAGGCGTTAGCGCTCATTGACACTCTCGATCTGGACAACCGGGCGGCGCATTTCGACGCCGTGCTGTGCTGGAGAATCTGCCCGAGGGCTTTGCCGCCCCACCCCAACCCGGTATACATTGTTTGTCGGCAATTATTTCTCGCCAATTTTCGGAGGACGTACATGCCTCATCCCTTTTCCCGCCGTAAGTGGCCCGCTTCGGTTTTCGCGGCCGCATGCCTCGCCGTAGCCACAACCGCGTACGCGCAGAATTCACCCGGCCCGCAGCCCGCGCAGATGCCCCCGCCCATCGCCGCGCCGGTGGACACGCCTTATCCCGGCACTATTTCGCTGCACGTCGATGCCACCAACATCACCGATCGCATCTTCACCGTGCAGGAGACGATCCCGGTCAAAGGCCGCGACCTTACGCTGCTCTACCCCGAGTGGCACCCCGGAGCGCACTCCCCCTCCGACCCCGTCGCCGAACTTGGCGGCTTGGTCGTCGCGGCGAATGGCAAGCGCATTCCGTGGATGCGCGATCCCGTGAACATGTACGCGTTCCACGTTGCTCTCCCATCGGACGCGAAAGCGCTCGAAGTCACCTTCCAGTTCCTCGCCGCCCAGGATCCGAAACGCAGCCGCATCTCCTCGAAATTCGCCGACGTTACCTGGAACAGCGTTCTTCTCTATCCCGCGGGATACTTCTCGCGCGACATCAAATTCGAAACCACGATTCGTTTGCCCGAAGGATGGAAATTCGCCTGCGCCCTCGACCCAAAATCGCAGGAAGGCAATGTAGTTCACTTCAAAGAGACCACGCTGAATACCTTAGCCGACGCACCGCTCTACACCGGCGTCAACTTCAAGCGCGTAGACCTATCGAGCGGCCCCGACAATCCCGTCTACCTCGATATCTTCGCCGACAAACCTGCCGACCTCGAGATCACTCCCGACGAACTCCAATACCACAAGAATCTGGTGATCGAAGCGCAGAAGCTTTTCCATTCGCGTCACTACGATCACTACGACTTTCTTTTTTCCGTCAGCGACATCGTCAGCGGCAAAGGCCTGGAACATCACCAGTCGAGCGAGGACGGATCTCGCGCCAACTACTTCACCGACTGGAACGCCGGCATTCCCGGCCGCGCTCTTCTGCCCCACGAATACACCCATTCGTGGAATGGAAAATTCCGCCGCCCCGCCGACCTCTGGACACCCAACTTCAATGTGCCCATGCGCAACAGCCTGCTCTGGGTTTATGAAGGCTTGACTGACTATTACGGCAACGTGCTCACCGCGCGTTCCGGCATGCGCACTCCCGAACAGGCCCGCGATACCTGGGCGCAAATCGCCGCCAGTTTCGAAATCAGCCCCGGACGCACCTGGCGCTCTCTGGAAGACACCACCAACCAGCCGATTGTTTCTTCGCACGGCGCCATCCAGGATGCATGGCCGACCTTCCAGCGCGGCTACGATTACTATCCGGAGTCAGACCTTGTCTGGCTCGATGCCGACACCAAGATTCGCGAACTGAGCGGCGACCAGAAATCTCTCGACGATTTCGCCAAACTTTTTTACGGCATCAACAACGGCAGCTACGTCACCGTCACCTTCACGCTCGACGACCTGGTGAAAGCCTTAAACACCGTGCAGCCCTATGATTGGGCCGCATTTTTCAAGACGCGCGTTTTCGACGTTAGCCCCAGCGTCCCGGAAAACGGTTTCACCCAGGGCGGCTACCGGCTCATCTACAACGATCACGAACCGGAATGGCTGAAGAAGCCCGACCCCATGCGCCCCGCCAGCTTCGCGTTCTCGCTCGGTTTCTCGGTCAGGCCAGATGGCGGCCTGGACAATGTAGCGTGGGACAGTCCCGCCTTCAAAGCCGGCATCACTCCCGACATGCAACTGCAAGCCGTCAACGATCAGAAATTCACCATCGCGGGCCTGCGCGAAGCCGTGCTCGCCGCCGAGCCGAGTGGAGAGAAAAGTAAAGATCCGATCAAGCTCCTGCTGAAACGCGGCGACGATTTTCTCACCGTCTCCCTCGACTACCACGGCGGCCTCCGCTACCCGCATCTCGACAGAGTCGAGTCCACGCCCGACCGACTGGACGCAATCCTTGCGCCGGGGAAATAGCAATCCGTCAATGAATTGCGATTAGCTTTCGTCGGCTATTCGCGTTTACCGGTTTTGCGGCAGAGACCCATAGAGCCGCAACCGAGCTTCTCTCCCTGAGGAGATTCTCGAAATTCCTTGGACTGAGACGCGTCGCCGGCAGACTCGAAATCTCGCGGCATTTCTTGTTTCGTATGGGAGTCATCGGATGGAAGTCAGCTGGCGGGACGATTTCGTGAGTCTCAGGTTAGGGACAATACCACGGTTGCTTTTGATATGGGGATTTTTCACCAACTGACGCAGCGAGCTACGGGGTCAGGGTCGAGGGGATGTGCTCGGGGTTGGCGAATGTTTCTGGCATAACGGGCTGCTTGGCTTGGTCGCGCAGAGGGTCTTCCGAACCACCGTGGTGTATTCCGAGGTCTTGCCGATGACTGTACGAGCAAGTTTCCCGTCTTTCGCTGTGTAGAGCAGCGTCTCGTCTCGTCTAACCCGCTTGAGGGGTTTTTCTGGGTCGGGCTGTACGCTTTCTCGGCAACGAATCGCCACATCGTCCAGACCATCGCCTGTGACATCCGCTATGGCGTGGAGGCAGTCGTAATAGTAGTACCCATCATCCCCATACTGAATGTCGCTTCCAATCATCAGCCCAGCGCCATCTTCCTTGCTCCACTCTCTAAGTTCCCACGTTCCTGTGTTCACTGTGTAATGGATCGCTGCAAGAAATCGCGTCCATTCGCACTCCGTGCAGCTAAGAAACTGGAAGACAATGTCGGTATCGTCTGCGGATGTTAGGTGTGTCACCTTCTCCACTCGCCACATCCAAAACCACTCCACTCCCGCGCTACGAACTGGCCATTTAGCTTTCGTCTGGAGGTCGATGGTGAAAGCGCGAAAAGCGGTGAACGGGTCGGTCTTACTCTCCTTTTCACCGAGTATTACGAGAGCGGAATTGCCGCGAAGCCCTACCCTTTCGATGAATTTAACTGTCATCGGAAGCGTGCGCGATTGCGGGTCCTGGTCTGGTGCGAGTTCAGACGAAAAAGCTGTTTGGACACGCTCAAGTACGTCTGAATCCGCGTTCGCATTGAGCCACCTAAACTCGGATTGCTGCGCCGCTGCGCATGCAGTCAGGACCGCCAAAATAACCGCTGCAATGATGAAGCGTCTCACGTCCAAAACTGTACACCGAACTGACGCGGAGGGCGGTAGTTGGCGAAACCAGGCCATAGCGCTCATTGACTGGTCCTGGCCGCCGCCGAGGCGACTGTTGTCCCCACATGAACCTTGCAGATTCAAACGTCAGCGCACGACCAGCACTTCCCTAACATTATCCCGCGCGAGGAAGAATTTGATGCTCGCAAAATCCCTGAACAGGGTTTCGATATGCCGGTTGTTGAAAACGCGCTGCAACCGGAATCCGTCGGTAATGGCAGTGTGAATCGCGCCGGTCGGCCCGCGCCGCGCTTCACGCTTCAGCACAATCCGCTGCATCTCCAGCACATCTTTTCCGATGATATGAAAGCGGTAGCAGGGCGAGTCCGGCCCCGCATCTTTGGTGTGGAAAAACGCCAGCAGCATTCCGCCCGGCTTCAGCACCGACCACAACCGTCCCATCACCGGACGCACCAAACTCTCATCCAAATAGTCGGGAAGATTCCAGCACAGCACAACATCGAAATGCGCCGCGGGATAGAGCAGATTGTCGGCCAGAAACCGGCGGCTGTCGAGCACCGCATTGCCCTGTTCATCTTTAGTGAGCAAGCTGGGCTCGGTGGAGGCGACGAGAAGATCTTCGCTATAAATCTTGTGGCTGCCCTCGGTGAAGAAGCGGATATTCGCAGGCGACGTGGAACCGAGATCAAGCACGCACAACGGCGTATCGGCCTCCCACAAGCGGGAGAGTTCGCCGAGGCCGCTGGATCGGCGCGTGAGTTTTTGCGCGACCTGCTGAGTCGCCGCCTCTGCCCCGCCCGATGAGCCGCGAAAGAGCTTCATGAAATTCTGACTAACGGATGCCATCTGACCTTACAGGTCGCCCTACCCGAGGCGACTATGATCCCAAGACCTTAAATCGATACCTAAACTAACACTTTAACTCACGAGGCCGCGACGCGGGAGTTACTTTCCTGCCGCCTTCTCCGACTTGCCCTGAATGTCCACTTTGCCCTTCAGGTAAGCGCCTTCCTCAATGGAGATCCTCTGCGTGGAAATGTCTCCCGTGACCACCGCGGACTTACGTAAATCGACCCGGTCGCTGGCCTGCACATTGCCCTCGAGCTTGCCCTGCACCACAATGCCCTTAGCCTCAACCGTGGCCTTCACCGAGCCATTGGGGCCGACGGTCAAACTGTTGTTCTTGAGCGAGATGCTGCCCTCCACCTGACCATCGACGTAAAGGTCTTCGCTGCCCGACAATTCGCCTTTGATGACTACCGACTTGCCAATCTGCGCCAAATCTGCCGACAACGGAGCACTCATGGATGTTCTCCTTAAGGGAAGCGGAATACTGCAGTACCACGAAATCTGGGAAGGCAGGTACCGGAAACGGCCGCGTCGCTTGCAACGACTATACCCAACTAAGCGAGCATGCGGCAAGCGAGGCTCTGCGGTAATGCCAACTCGCTAGTCCCCGCCGAAGAATTACTCCCTACAACCCTGTGGGCAAGATTGCTACACTAACTAACTAAGATGCCGGGCGTGAAGCAAGCACGACTCTCAGCGAGAGTGGCGAGGGCGACGACAGGAGCGCTCGCCGCCCTGCTGGCGGCCGCGTCGGCGCTGCCGGCGCAGGAGGCCAAGACGCCGGAGCTCGCACCCGGTGAACTGGTGCGCCTTGCGGTGGCGAATGAAGTCGCGGCGGCCGGCCAGCATGAAGGCCTGCACATGTTCCGCTCGCGGAAACAAACTCCAAAAGGCTCGCAGACCCGCCTCTATGTGGAAACCACAGACGCTCTCGCCGCCATGCTGGTGGCCCTCAACGATCAGCCGCTGACCGCGCAGCAGCAGAGGGGCGAAGCCGACCATCTGGCGTGGCTGATGAGCGATCCTGACCAGTTGCGCAAGAAGCGTGCCCGCGAAAAAGAAGACGAAGAGCGGACCTTGCGGATCGTGAAAGCCCTGCCCGACGCTTTTCTCTACGAGTATGCCGCCGCGGAGAGTGGACCAGCGGGACTTGGCGAACCCGAAGACCACATGGCCAAGCTGAACTTCAAGCCCAACCCCGCGTATTCGCCGCCCTCGCGCGTTGAGCAGGTGCTGGCCGGGTTGCAGGGTTATCTGCTGGTTGACACTAAGGTCCGGCGTCTCGCGAGGATCGATGGCACACTGTACCGCGAAGTCTCTTTCGGCTGGGGGATCATTGGCCATCTCGACCAGGGCGGCCATTTCCTGGTGCAGCAGGCTGACTTGGGACTCGGCGACGGCGCCTGGGGGATCACGGAGATCAGCTTGAACGTGACCGGCAAGCTTGTGCTGTTCAAGAGCCTGAAGATGGTGACAGATGAAGTGTTGACCGACTTCAGAAAAATGCCGGAGAACCTGACGTTCGCGCAGGCAGTAGAGATGCTGAAGACCGAGCAGGAAAAGCTGGCGCACAACGCTCATCCAGATCAGCCCGCCGAAGCGCAGAAGTCTCCGCAATAGCGGCGATTCGCATCAGATTCGTATCGGATTTGCATCAGATTCGTATCGGATTTGAATCAGATTCGTATCAGATTTGAATCAGGTTCGTATCAGGGCACGGCTTCAGCCGTGCCGCAAGCCATCGCGAAACGAATCGCGGCTTTAGCCGCCGGCTAACGGCATCGCTCACGCGAATCGAAAATTTCACGCACGCAGCGTTTCTTTTCGCACCGTCAACTTCTCAACCAAATCCTCTTTGACGCGATAGCCGGTCCCCGGCTGATCGCTGATGGCGATCATGCCCTGCGGCGACACTTCCACTTCAGGCTCGATGATGTCTTCCTTCCAGTAGCGCTTGGAGGCAGAGACATCGCCGGGCAGACTGAAATTTTCCAGCGACGAGAGCGCAATGTTCTGGGAGCGCCCGATGCCAGTCTCAAGCATCCCGCCGCACCAGACGGGGATGTTGTGGGCCTGGCAGAGATCGTGAATTTTCAGGGCTTCGCTGAATCCGCCAACCCGTCCGACCTTGATGTTGATGATGCGGCAGGCGTTGGTTTCCGCGGCGAAGGCGGCGCTGCGCACGCTGACAATCGATTCATCGAGACAGATGGAAGTGCGCAGCTCTTTCTGCAGGCGCGCGTGGTAGTAGATGTCGTCATCCCACAGCGGCTGCTCAATCATCAGCAGATTGAACTGATCGAACTTGCGCAGGTGCTCGACCTGGTCGAGGGTGTAGGCGGAATTGGCATCGCAACTGAGCGTGATGTCAGCCCAGCGCGAGCGGATGCGCTCGAGCACGTTGATGTCCCAGCCGGGCTTGACTTTAATTTTGATGCGGCGGTAGCCGGCGGCCAGTTCGATCTGAATTTTTTCCAGCAGTTGTTCGACCGAATCCTGAATGCCGATGGAAACGCCGCACGGAATCTGGCGCCGTGTGCCACCCAGCAGTTTCCACAAAGGCAACTTTTTTTGCGCGGCTTCGGCGTCCCAGAGCGCGTTCTCGAGTCCAGCTTTTGCCATGCGGTGGGCGCGGATTTTCGCGAAAAGCGCCGGGCATTCTCGGGCAGAGTCGATGCGTTTGCCCAGCAGCGCCGGGATCAGATATTGCGTGAGTGTGGGCCAGGCGCTCTCGATCCATTCGCTGCTGTAGTAGGGATCTTCGCCGACCACGCTTTCGCCCCAGCCGTCGGCCCCCTCGCTGTGCACGGTGACCAGAAGAATGCGCCGGCTGTAAGTGCGCCCAAAGCTCGTCTCAAAAAAATGGACGAGCGGCATGTGAATCTCGCGGAGCGTGATAGCTTCAATTTTCATGGGCGAAGAAACCTTTCACCACAGAGTCACAGAGACGCAGAGAAGACCTCAAATCATTGCAAAAACGAAGAATCGAGCAACCTCTGTTTCTGGCTCTTTGCTTTCTGCCTTTCTCTGTGTCTCTGTGACTCTGTGGTGAATCGATCTTTGGAATCAACCTTCCGCCGCATACGACCAATTTTCGTCCCAGCGTCCTAATAGATATTTGCCGTTGCCTTCCTGGTCGCGGTCGTATCCCAGCACCGCGATTCCGTGGGAGAACGCTCGCAGGAACTCTTCGCGATTGCGCTCCTGTACTTGCTGGGCTTTGGCGCGGGTTTCGGGGGCGGCTTTCCAGTCGTAAATTTGCGCCGGCACTTCGATGCTTGATTCGGTGACGATGGGCGGATTTTTTCCACTGGCGAGCAAAGTTTCAACTCGCCTGGATTTCAGCCACCACTCGGCAATCAACCGGTCGCTAGGCAGGCCGCCCTGCAGCGGCGACGACGTGATGCCGTACTGGTTGATGTTATAACGCCGCGCGATGGCGCCAAGTTTCTCGATATTGAGATAAGCGTTCTTGATTTCGAGCGGATCGAAGGTCCACTCGATCAGTTCGATACCGCGGGAAAGCGCTTCTTCGCGCTGCAGGAGTTTCAGGCGACGGCCGAGGCCTCCGTTGCGATGTTCCTTTTTTACGGCAAGCATGTGCGAGTGCAGGTAGACGTGTCCGGTGCGCGTGCCGGGGACAGAGAGCGCGAAGCCGACCATAGTGTTGCCGTCGAATGCGCCCATGACCTGGCCGCCAACTTTATCGGCGACGACGAACATGCGCAGAGGAACCAGTTCGGCGTCCGAGAAATTCCAGACTTCTTTCTGCAGGGCGACGCAGGCGCGGAACTCGTCGATTCCGTGGCAGCGGCGCAGCACGATGGAGTCGGCGGTCACGCCCGCTTCTCCGCGGCATCCCGCTCCTGAGCCTTGGCCCGCTGCCAGAGGGATTCGAGTTCTTCCATGGGAGCTTGATCCGGGGTGCGGCCGGATTCGTGGAGCCGCGCTTCCATCCACTGAAAGCGGCGCTTGAACTTGCGGTTGGTTTTGCGCAGAGCGGATTCGGGATCGAGCGAGAGGTAGCGCGCGATGTTGACCAGCACGAAAAACAGGTCGCCGACTTCGTCTTCAAGCCGCGCTTGCAGATCTTCGGTGACCGGAGTGCGTCCTGATCCGGCAATACCGCGGCCTTGCGGTCGCGGACCGGGCGCTGGAAATTGCTGGAGTTGCTCGCGGAGTTCGTTGGTCTCTTCGGTCAGCTTGTCGAACAGGCCTTCGACGTTAGGCCAGTCGAACCCGTCTTGCGCCGCGCGAGAACTGAGCTTATAGGCCTCGAGCAGCGAGGGCATGGCGGAGGAAACTCCGGCGAGTATGGAACGCTTGTCGTCTTTCGCGGGAGCAGCGACGGCTTCCGCGCCGACGGCCTTGCGCTTTTTCTCTTCCTCCACTTTGCGCTCTTCTACTTTGATGGCTTCCCAGTTGCGTTTAACGTCGGCGGAAGTGTCGGCCTTCGCGTCGCCGAAGACGTGGGGATGGCGATTGATGAGCTTGGCGGAGAGGCGGTCGAGGACGTCGTCAATCGAAAAGGAAGCCTGCTCTTTCGCCATCTCGGCATAAAACAATACCTGTAGCAGCAGGTCGCCGAGTTCGCCGGCGAGTTCGGGCCAGTCGCGATTGTCAATGGCTTCGAGGACTTCGTAAGTCTCTTCGAGGGTGTAGGGCTTGATCGAATCGAAGGTCTGTTCGCGATCCCAGGGGCAGCCGCCGGGGGCACGGAGGCGCTCCATGATGGCGACCGCCCGCTCGAAACGTTCTCCAGTGGAGGACATGCGGCAACCAATGTAAATGAGCGCGAAGCCGCGAGGCAATGCGCGGTAAGCGAGGCAATCGGAATGCGGGCAATCCGGTAGCGCCGGCGTCCCCGCCGGCTGTCGCGGGGGCGTCTCGCCCGCGCGCGTCAAGCGCCGGCGCCCCCGAATGGGAGGGCAAGTTGCCCTCGCGACAGCCGGCGAGACGCCGGCGCTACCTGAGTCCCCTGGTTACTTTTGGCACCAACTTCTGCGGAGGCTAAATTGGAATCCGCTAAGACCGCCGTGGACCATCGTGACCTTCATTTTCCGCCCCGGCGGGCGCACAATGAAGACAAGTGGGCGTGTCAGCTCGGTTTGACAAATCTCGCAAACCCTCGGCGGCACTCTGCATCTAATTTAAATACATGAGCTTAGCGATTAAACCTCGACCGCCTTTGGAAGGGCAGCACTTCCAGGTGGTAATCATCGGGGGCGGCATTAACGGCGTGGCCGTGGCGCGCGAGTGCGCCCGGGCCGGCAAGCGCACACTGCTGGTGGAGCAGAACGATTTTGCCTCGGGCGTGACCAGCCGGTCGACCCGAATCATTCACGGCGGACTCCGTTATCTCGAACACGGCGAGATCGATCTGGTTCGCGAGTCGGTCCGCGAGCGCGAGCGCTTGCTTCGCGAACGATCGCATCTGGTCCATCCGGTGCACTTTTTGTTTCTGCTCAATGAGCAAAGCCAGCGCAGCGCCATGAAAGTGCGCGCCGGGCTGTGGCTCTACGAAAGGATTGCGGGAAGAAAATCCGCCGACCTGAGCGAGATGGAATTGAAGCGGGTGGAGCGCGCCCTCGACGCCGGCCACAAGTGGTCCATTTTTAATTATGAAGACGCGCAGTGCGAATTTCCCGAGCGCCTGGTGGCTGAATGGATGACGGAAGCGGCCGAAGCGGGCGCGGTGGTGCGCAACCATTGTGAAGTTCTGGCCGTGAACGTGACGCACGGCAAAGCGCGGGGCGTGCTGCTGCGCGACCGCATCACCAACAAGGACGAGCGCGTCGAGGCCGGCTGGGTCGTGAACTGCACCGGTCCGTGGGCCGATCGCATCTGCCAGCGTTCCGCCGTGCGCACCAGCAAGCCCATGCTGGGCGGAGTGCGGGGATCGCATATTGTTCTGCCGCGATTTTCGGGAGCGCCGAGCATGGCCCTCTACTCCGAAGCCGCGGACGGCCGTCCGGTTTTCGTTTTGCCCTGGAACGAGCAGGTGCTGGTGGGCACCACCGAAGTGCCGGACACGACCGATCCGTCGAAGACGGCGCCGTCCCGCGAAGAAATCGCCTACCTGGTGCGCACGGTCGGAAAACTATTTCCGAAAGCGAAGATTTCCGAGCATGACATCAAATACGCATTCGCGGGAGTCCGGCCTCTGCCCAACTCGCCGGGAAACAAGCCGTCGGCGGTGACTCGGCGGCATTTCCTGCACGACCATGCGGCGGACGGCGCAGAGCGGCTGATCTCAGCGATTGGCGGCAAGCTGACCACCGCGGCTTCGCTGGCCCGCGAATGTGCGCGCAAGATTGGCATCGCCGTAGCGGAGCCTACCACGATTGCGATGGGACCCGGAAGATCGCTCGATCCCATGCTGGACCAGGAAGTGCTTGAGATCGCGCGCGCCGGATCGGTGAGCGAAGACACCGCGCGCGGCCTGATGGAGTGGCACGGCCAGCGCGCTATGGACATCGCCCGGATGGCGCTGGTCAGTGCCGAACTGCGCGCGCCCATCTGTCCGCACTCCTCGCACATTGTTGCGGAAGTGGTGGAAGCTTATCGCAAAGAATTCGCCGTCAGCCTGGGCGACGTGCTGCTGCGCCGGGTTCCGGTGGCGCTGGGGGCATGCTGGTCGGAGTCGTGCAGTCGCGAGGCGGCACTGCGCATTGGCGCCGTGCTGAGCTGGAACGAGCAGGCGCTGGGAGCGAATCTGGAATCGTTCGAGATGGAGCGCACGGCGTTCTTAAGGCAGCCATCGCGCGGCGGGGCAGCGCTCGAAGCCGCAGCGGATTAAGGCGGCGCGCTGATTTTGTCGTGTAGGCTCGCAATCCCGAACCTCAAGCCTACGTCACCGCTTTCTTCTCAAACTGCCTTAGCCCGACCACCAGCAGCAAAATATCGAAGAAGAGCAGCGCCAGGATCACCACTGGAACCGGCAGATGCGGGAACTGCGGAGCCAGCGTGGCGCGCATGCCTTCGCTGGCATAGACCAGCGGATTGATCAGCACGGCTTTTTGCAGGATCGGAAACGCCTTCAGGGAGTTCCAGAGATAGTAAGTACAGCCAAAGAAAATCATGGGCGTGATGACCATGCCGAACATCAGCCCAATATGCTGCTGATCGATGCTGCACCCCAGGGCCAGGCCGCCGCACGCGGAGAAGGCGGCGATCAACACAATGATCACGGCGAACGCTAAAGGCGAGGCAATGCTGATCTGAACCCCCGGGCGGAGCACGATCCAGGCCAGCGGGATCACCATCAACCCGGCCACCAGGGCCTGCAACATTCCAGCGATAACTTTTTCGATGGCGAGCCAGGCTACGTCAATGGGCGCAAGCAGGCGGTCTTCGATTTCCCGGGTCCATTGAAACTCCGCGATCAGCGGCATGGCGACCGCCCAGATTCCGGTGAAGGTCATGCTGATCGCGATGATGCCGGGCAGCAGAATATTCTTGTAGGCCGCCGGCATGTAACCGCTGCTGACCATCACCTTGCCGAAAACAAAAACAAACAGCAGCGGCTGCAGGAAAGTCTGCAGCGTCAGTTGAATGGCGTTGCGCCGCGCTACGTGAGCGTCGCGGGCCAGCATCGCAAAAAAAGTTTTCCAGTTCAATCGCGCAAACTCCTTCCGGTGTGGTGCAGGAAAAGATTTTCCAGACTCGGCTCGGAGATGTGAACGTCTGACAATTCAGCTCCCGCACTCACCGCCTGGCTGGCAATTTCAGGAATCAGCGACCCGCCGCGGTCGGCGTAGACGTCGACGCCGGTACTATCGGCCGCGCGAACTTCCCGCACTCCGGCCAGAGACTGCAACCGCTGCAGCAGATCCGGCGTCTGATTTCCGAAGCGCAGGCGCAACACGAATCCTCCAGGAATCGATGACTTCAACTCCGCCGGAGTACCCTGCGCAATCATGCGCCCATGGTCGACGATGGCCAGACGCTGGCAGAGCGCGTCGGCCTCCTCCATATTATGGGTGGTCAGCAGAACGGTCTTCCCTGCCTGGTGATATTCGCGAATGATCTCCCACAACAGAATTCGGGTTTGCGGATCGAGCCCGGCGCTCGGTTCATCGAGAAACAGAACTTGCGGATCGTGCATCATGGCGCGAGCAATGGAAAGCCTCTGCATCATGCCGCCCGAAAAACCGCGCACCATCTGATTGCCGCGCTCGGTGAGCTTGAACTTTTCGAGCAAGGAGTCGGCGCGTTCGTTTCTTGGTTTGGAGCCAATTCCGAAATAAGCGCCGTGAAACACGAGGATCTCGCGGGCGGTCAACGAAAAATCCAGATTCGGACGCTGCGGCACCACCCCAATCAGCCGCTTGACCTCGGCCTGTTCTTTCCAAACGTCGTGATCGCCGATCCAGGCCTGGCCTGAAGTTGGGCGCACCCGCGTGGTCAGTACGCCGACCGTGGTCGACTTGCCCGCGCCGTTAGGCCCGAGCAGGCAGAAAATTTCTCCCGCACGCACTTCGAGCGAAAGCCCGTCAAGCGCGGGAATCTGCGTCTTGGGCTGCTTCGCACCTTTGGCGTCGGCGCGCGCGACGAAGCCTCCGGCCGCGCCCAGCGGCGGAGCCGAGTTATAAACCTTGCGCAGATCCTGCGTGCGAACGCCAACCGCCATGTTGAGTAATCCCCGGAGACAGTCTGAAAGTTACGGCAGTATATCGCAGGTAAGGGTTTGGATCGAATTTCCTCGAGATACGTGCTGTGGAGCGGGTTGAGACCCGCTTCGTATCAGGGCATGCCTTCAGGCATGCCGCATCCGCGGAAAGATGACATGCGGCTTTAGCCGCTGATGCTGTGCCCTGATACTAATCTCCCATACGGAATCTTCTAACGGTTACTAAAGATTGGCCACGACCGGGCGTCATCTGTGAACCGGGACTTCATGAAACTACACTGGCGCGAGTGTGTCGGGATTTTCGATAGCAGGGGCGTAGTCGATGTTGCTTCCCATCAAACACGAAAACATGGCGGCGCGGCGCTGGCCGGTAGTCACGCTGGCATTGATCGCCATCAACACGGTCGTCTTTCTCTTCACTCTGGCAGTCGCTAGCGATGAATCGCCGCAGCTGGGCGAAGTGAAATCGCACATCCTCATTCTGGCCGCACTGCATCCTGAGTTGAAAATGCAGCCGCCGTCGCAGCATGTCGTCGACGGATTCAAAGAACACCATCCCGACCAGTGGAAGCAGGTGCAGAATCCCTATCGCGACATAATCAACGCCTACGACGCCAAGATCAAAATGATGGAGGACACATCGAAGCTGCAGGACGAGATGGACTCGCTCAACACCCAACTGGTGAGCCTATCGAAGACCTCGAGTGTTGATGAGTATGCCTTTGTGCCCGCGAATCCCACCGCCATCAGCTATCTGACGGCGAATTTTCTGCATGGCGGCTGGATGCACCTGATCGGCAACATGTGGTTTCTGTGGCTGGCAGGATTTGTGCTCGAAGACGCGTGGGGGCGCTGGCTGTACTCGGCGTTTTACCTGATCGCCGGAGCGGCTGCGCTGCAGTTCTACGCATGGACGAATCCGGGCAGTGTGATTCCGACGGTGGGAGCTTCGGGCGCGGTGGCAGCACTGATGGGCGCTTTTCTGGTGCGCTTCCCCAAAATGAAGATTGAGATGGCGTGGATCTGGTGGTTCAGCTTCGCCAAACTTCTGCGCACCGGCAACCCCTTCCGGATGACTCAGTTTAAGGCGTCCGCCTACTGGTTGCTGCCCTTGTGGCTGGGGAGCGAAATAATCTACGGGGCGCTCCTTGGATCTTCGAGCGGCGTGGCGCACTGGGCGCACGTGGGCGGATTCCTGTTTGGAGCAGTGGCAGCGCTGACAATTCAGCATTCCGGCCTCGAGCACAAAGCCAACAAAGCGATAGAAGAGAAACTTGCCTGGACCAATGACGCTGAACTCGAACAGGCCAGCGACATGATGGAGCACGGCCAACTCGGGGAAGCGCTGGTCCTGTTGACGAACTATGTCGCAATGAAGCCGAACTCGCTCGACGCCTGGAATCTGCTCCGCCAGATCCACACCCGCCAGAACAACACGAAAGAGTATCTCGACGCGACGGTCAAGACCTGCTCACTGCATTTGAAGGCGCACGAAGTCGAGGCGGCGTTCCAGGATTATGCCGAGTTCATCGATTCCGGCGGGGGCAAGTTGCCGGCGGCGAATTGGCTTGAACTGTGCAAGGGCGCGGAAGAATTGCAAGAGTTCGAGCGCGCTCTTTCCGAGTATGAGCAGCTCGCCCAAGCCTATCCCGCCGACCGCCAGGCCCTGACGGCTCAACTCAGTGCGGCGCGACTTTGCCTGAAGCGTCTGAATCGTCCGCAGGATGCGCTGGCTCTCTACCAGAAAGCGGCCGTGTCTCCGATTCCGCATCTTGACTGGGAGCAACACATCCAGGCCGGCATCAAGGAAGCGAAGGCGGCAATGTCGTCAGGAAATGCGATCGCCGCCGGAGCCCAGTAGAGCGTCCGCCGCAAGATGTAGCGCCGGCGTCCCGCCGGCTGTCGCGGGAGCCTGCCCTGAGCCTGCCGAAGGGGCGTCCCGCCCACGCAGCCGAGAGCACAACGAATGCGCCCTAGCTCAGCTCTGGTGGCCGACGTACCAGGGCGCACTCACGGTGAAGATGCGCTCGTTGCCGCGCGCCAGCAGCACCCATTCCAGCATGCGCCCGCGCTGGTTGTGCAGAAAGTATTCGTACCATCGGTCCTCGACAAGTTCCGGAATGACAACCACGATGCTGCGATCAGGATTCTTCTTCGACAAGTCCAGCACGAACTGGACCACGGGAATAATGACGAAGCGATAAGGCGACGGCAGGATCTGGAGTTGCGGCGGCTCCTTGCCTTCCGCGCGAAATGGTCGCACAACGTATTGTTCCCAGTCGTCCTGCAGCAATTCGGAATGCTCGTTGGGTTCCACATGCAAGGCGATCACTTCCGGTGAGAGCCGGGCGGCAAATTCGATCCCCTGGCGCGTGATGTTGCTCCAACGGTCCACAGTGATGACCGCGATGGGATGCCGGTTCAGCCCTGCGGCATCGACCGGAACCTTGCAGGTCGTGAGCACCTTCACCGAGTGGTAGTGACGTCGCACGATGGAAAAGAGAACGATGGTTAACGGAATGAAAAGCAGCGTGATCCACGCCCCCTCCGCGAATTTCGCGACCAGGACGACGCACGTCGTGGTGCCGGTGACGACAGCGCCCAACCCGTTGACCAGCGCACTCTTGATCCAACCCGGGCCGCGATTCTTGCGCCAGTGCATCACCATCCCAGCCTGGGAGAGCGTGAAGGCGAGAAACGCACCCACCGCATAAAGAGGAATCAGCCGGTCAGTAACGCCGCCGAACGAAATGAGCACTCCGCCACACAGCACCGCCAGCACGCCAATGCCATAGGTATAGACCAGCCGCCGCCCGCGGTAGCCGAAGACGTGCGGCAGGTAGTTGTTCTGTGCGATGGCGCGGCAGAGTCGCGGAAAATCGGCGAACGCAGTGTTGGCGGAAAGAGAGAGCACGATCAGAATCGACCCAATCGTCAGATAGTAGAAGAATCCCTTGCCGAAGACCGCGGCCGTAAGCATGGAGAGAACGCTCTGATAACCGGGCTTGCCGGGATCGGTGGCAGCAATCCCATACACCTTAACCAGATAGGAAATTCCAGCCAGCAATACGGCCAGAAGAAAAATGATCACGGTCAAACTACGCTGCGCATTTTTCACCGCAGGCTCCCGAAAAGCCTTCACTCCATTGCTGACCGCTTCCACGCCAGTCAGGGCAGTGCAGCCGCTGGCAAAAACCTTAAGCAGCAGCCAGAAGGTGACGGCCTCCGTAATGGGCGGTGGAGGCGGAAGAGCAACCACCGCTGTAGGATGCCCTCCGCTAAAGAGCACGCGGAGAACGCCGGCTGCGATCGTGACGAGAAGAGTTCCGACGAAAAGATAGGTTGGTACCGCGAAAACGGTGCCAGCCTCGCGCACCCCGCGAAGATTGAGAATGGTGATAACGATGAGAATTCCCACGCAGAGAGTGACGGTGTGCGGCAACAACGACGGAACGGCCGACACCAAGGCGCCGACTCCAGCAGAAATACCGACCGCTGCCGTCAAAATATAGTCCGCAAGCAGCGCGGCAGCGGCGAGCAATCCGGCTGGAGCGCCGAGGTTGAACCGCGCCACGGTATAGGAACCGCCGCCAGAGGGATAAGCCGCGATAGTCTGGCGGTACGAAAAGTAGACGATCACCAGCAGCGTAATGATGGCAGCACTGACCGGAACGATATAGTGAACGCCCAGCAGCCCCAGCGGAATCAAAAGGCTGAGCGCAGCTTCCGGCCCGTAAGCCGCGGAGCTAAGGCCATCGAGGCCAAAGATCGGAATGCCCTGCGCCGGACCGATCTGCTCGGCCCGTTCGTCAGTGGTTTTGATCGGCTTGCCGACTACGAGATCAAGTATGTTCATGAGGAATCTTGCTCAAAAGACTTTGAATTAGAGAAAGCGGCACGAAATGGACCGGGACACAACACGATACCATCGCGGAGATTTGCAATCAAAACGCATCCCGGTCGTCACGGCGTGAGGAGGACCTACAGACGAGTAGCCGCGAAATCCGACGCTACGAAACGATCGTCTGGCAGAGAAGGCTCGTCTCGTCGGAGATAATGCCGTCAACCCCGGCCTCCGCGAAACGCTTCATCTCTTCCGGAGCGTTGACCGTCCAGACCATGATTTTCTTCCCCGCACCCTTCACCTTGCGAATCAGTTCCGCCTCGACCAGTTCATGGTGAGCAATCACATATTCGATCGAAAGGTCGGTCCAGAATTTCAGCTGAGTCTTGGATTCGCAGATCAGCCCAAGCGGAATGGTCTTGTCTTCCGCCCGCAGCGCCTTCAGCGCTCCAGGAATAAACGACGACACAACGAATCCGCGGCGTGGCTTGTGTCGCAGGAAGAGATCGAGCATGATCCGCTCCATGCCCTTCACCTTCAGTTCGATGTCGAGAAACGAATCGCGATAGCGCTGAAGTACGTCTCGCAGGCGGGGCAACTGGGAAACCATCTTCGCGGGCGTGCGGGAAATCTCGAATCCCAGGGCCTTTGGGTCATGGCAGATCACAGCCTCTTCGTCGGCGGTGAGGCGCACGTCGAATTCGAATCCGTCGCAGCCGTCGGCCAGCGCCTGATCGAAGGAGGCGGGAGTATTTTCCAGAATCGACTTGAGGCCGCGCGCGCCGCGGTGGCCGAGAAGAAGAGGACGGCTCATAGGAACGCAATCACTCGGACAGACTCAGTCAAGATCGCGTCGGTCAGGTTTGAGTCAGTGAAGTTCGCATCAGTCAAGATCGAAATCCCGAATCGGCCGGCCGGTGTCAGGAGTCTCTTTCGCCTTCTTCACCGCCTCCTGAAATTTTTTCTCAAGCAGATCGGAGGCGTGCTTCTGGGCTTCCACCGACTGCTGGAAAATGGACTCGCGGCGGCTGTCATGTTCCCGCATGGACTTCACCGCAGCCTCCATGTCGCTGAAGGTTTTCGGCTTCACCGCCGCGGTGTGCGCGATCACGGCGCGCGTCTCGGTGTCGATCTTAAGCAGCGCACTGCAGCACGGACACGTGACTTCGAAATTAGGGGACTTCTTCGCCATTGAGCGAATCATACCGCAAAACCGCTGCTCCGCGTTCTCAATGCTTCAGCTTGATCGGGAAGATGTGGAACAGGTTCACCATTTCCCAGCCCAGCAGGAAGATCGACATCAGAACCACCATCACGGCCATCAGTTCCCCGAAGCTCAGGCCGCGGCGTGTAGGCTCCAGGCGGCGGGCGGCGAGACTGAGGATGTTGAGCGTGGCGAAACCGAATACCAGTGCCCAGAGGATGTTGTAAACGTCCTCTCGCGTGCCGCGATAGAACACGGCGACGGCGACGCCGAAAAGCATGGCAGCGTAGGCGCGCGCGATCATATAGATGATCAGGGCCGCCCGCGTGGTTCGGGTGAAGCCTGCGATCAACGACACTGCGGCAGTTAGCGCCATCGGCTCAAGCCAAGCCCTGCACGCCTGTTCGTAGGGCCAGCATTGGATATTACATCTTTTCCCGATTCCGATCACACCCGGCGCAGAGCGGGTAGTGGCGCAGTTTAAAAAAGGTTCGTATCAGGGCACGCCTTTTTAGGCGTGCCACGAAGGCTCGGACTCCTGCGTCGGCTTCAGCCGCTGGGCTCGTCGCCTTGGAATCACGTTTAATATGAGTCATGCCAAAATGCCGTTTCATTTTCTTCGACGTGGGCAACACTCTGCTGTTTCCCAATCGCGCCCGCATGCTGGCGCCGCTGCCGCTGCCCGTCGACCGGCATCCGACGCTGGCCGCCTGGCAGGCACTGGAGCGGCGCACCAAGCAGGAATTTGATCAGGGCATGATTGGAGGCACGGTCGATCACGGCTTCTGGTGGACCTTCCACACTCATCTACTGCAGGATCTGAACTTGCTCGACCATGGGGTACCCGACAGCGCGGTGCGCGACGCGCTGGTTGAGAATACGCAGAAGTCCGCCAACTGGGACCAGATCCTGCCCGGAACGCGCGAAGCGCTGGACCGGATTCGCCGGGAATACGCGATTGCCGTGATCTCGAATGCCGACGGCAAGATTGACGCGGTTCTGCGGCGCTGCGGGATTGAGGATTGCTTTGCCAGCATCACGGACTCGGGGAACGTCGGATATGAGAAGCCCCATCCGGCGATTTTCGAAGCGGCGCTGCACGCGATGAAAGCCTCAGCCGCGGAGAGCCTGTATGTGGGCGATGTGTATTCGATCGACTATGTCGGGGCGCGCAACGCGGGAATGCAAGCGGTGCTGCTAGACGTCGCCGGGGCCTATCGCGAGCGGGAGTTTCCGCAGGTGGAATCGCTTGTAGAATTGGAATCCTGGCTCAAACAGTAACCGGAATCATCACTGACGAGGTTGGCACTAGCATGTTCGACTCGACTCGATTTCTTCTCTTTCTGACCGCGGCCGTGCTGCTCGCTGTCTCTCCCGGCCCGGGAATGCTCTACGTTCTTGCTCGCAGTCTGGCGGGCGGAAAACGCGAGGGAGTGCTCTCGGCATTGGGCACATTTCTCGGTGGCATGGTACATGTGTTCGCAGCAGCGCTGGGCGTGTCGATCGTGCTGGCGAAGTCGGCCGTGGCATTTGCGACCGTGAAGTACGTGGGCGCGGCTTACCTGTGCTTTCTGGGTGTGCGGATGATTCTTGAGGCGCGGAGAGACGAGGGGAACGCGGAACAGATTCATCAAGATCTCAAACCCGCACGCAACCCGCTGTGGCAGGGCGTGGCAACTGAAGTCTTGAATCCTAAGACTGCTTTATTTTTTCTGTCGTTCATTCCACAATTCGTCAATCGTTCGGGTGGACACGTTTTCCTGCAGTTCGTGGCGCTCGGAACCATCTCGGTAGTGATGAACACGACGGCTGACTTGATCGTGATCGCACTGGCGGGACCGTTGGGAGAGCGCATTCGTTCGTCGGCCACCTTCCGCCGCCGGCAGAGAACTCTGACTGGCGCAATCATGATCGGCCTGGGAACTTATCTGGCAACCAGCGAGAGCAAGTAGCCACGGGATCCTGCATGAAAACGCCCTGCGATGAAGCTGTCATGCAGTCAGCGGGAATCGCAGCTCCCTGCGGCCCACAAGCCGGAACCTGGATACTGGTCGCGACCATCCTCGGTTCCAGCATGGCCTTTATCGACAGTACAGTCGTGAATGTCGCGCTGCCCGCATTGCAAGCCAACTTTCATGCAACCGTCGTGGACGTGCAATGGGTCGTCGAATCCTACGGTTTATTTCTGAGTGCGTTGATTCTAGTCGGAGGTTCGCTGGGGGACCTGTTTGGCCGCCGACTGACATTCGTCGTCGGTGTTGCGATCTTCGCCGTCGCTTCGGCAATTTGTGGGGCGTCCTCGAATATTCATCAACTGAACATCGCGCGGAGCATTCAAGGGATTGGCGCTGCGCTCCTCGTGCCTGGCAGCCTGGCGATTATCAGTACGGCGTTTGACGAGAAAAGTCGTGGCCAGGCCATCGGAGTGTGGTCGGGCTTCACCGCAATCACGACTGCCATTGGGCCGGTTCTGGGCGGATGGCTGGTTGAGCATGCATCGTGGCGCTGGGTGTTCTTTATCAATCTCCCACTTGCGGTGGCTGTGATCGCCATTTCGCTCTGGCGAATTCCAGAAAGCCGCAGCGCAAGCGCAGGCCGAGTCGATTGGTCCGGCGCGCTTCTGGCCACCATCGGCTTAGGTGGCTTGGTTGCCGGGTTCACAGAGTCGGTCAACCTGGGTTGGCAAAATCCTCTGGTCTTCGGAGGCTTGATCGTGGGCTTCGGTTGTGTGATTGCTTTCGTGCTTGTCGAGGCTCACGTCACATCACCGATGCTGCCGCTTGCCTTGTTCGACTCCCGCACCTTCAGCGGCGCGAATCTGCTGACGCTCTTCCTCTACTCCGCAATTGGAATTTTCTTTTTCCTGTTTCCGCTGAATCTGATTCAAGTCCAGGGCTACTCCGCGACCGCAACCGGAGCCGCCATCCTTCCCATGATATTGCTCATGTTTCTTCTCTCCCGCTGGTCAGGCGGCCTGGTCGCGCGTTATGGTGCGAGAGTTCCGTTAATCACGGGTCCTCTGATCGTCGCTCTCGGATTTGCACTTTTCGCGTTGCCGTCCGTTGGACAGAGCTACTGGAAGATGTTCTTCCCGCCGGTGATGGTTCTAGGGTTTGGGATGGCGGTCACAGTAGCGCCTCTCACCACGGTCGTTATGAATTCTGTAACTCAGGAACGAGTCGGCGCCGCTTCCGGAATCAACAACGCCGTGGCGCGAGTAGCGGGGGTTCTGGCGATCGCGGTCCTGGGAATCGTGATGGTAAATGTTTTCAGTTCTCAACTGGACCGCAACCTTTCACATCTTTCGCTGTCACCCACGCTGCAGCAGCAGATTCAAGCAGACGCGACCAAACTCGCGGGATTGCAAGTTCCCGCTGGCCTTGATTCCGGCACCAGATCCGCCATGGAGGATTTCATCAAGCGAGCTTTTGTCTCCGGATTTCGAATCGTCATGTTGATTTGCGTTGCTCTGTCAGTGGCCAGTGCCGCGGTGGCAGGGCTAACCATTCGGAAGGACGGTGATGCTAGTTAGAGGTTACAGTTCCAGAATGTGGTGGTCGTGGCAGTCGGGTTGGACGGCGTCGTGCAACTGCTGCAGGAATTCACTACCGAAGCGCGCCAGGAAGTAAACGCCTCCGATCCCGCGCTCCTGCAGGCCTTTGTCCGGATACAGTGCCTGGCTGAGAGTTTCGGCGTGCCGGGTCACGAGTTCACCTTTCTGTGCTTCCGCGCGCCCCGCCTGGGCGTGCAACCGTTCGAGTTGATATTCGATTTTTGAGCGCGCAGTCTCGGCGGCATCCACCAGCGTGCGGTCGAGCTTCGTCAACTTTTCTTTAATGTCGGACAGGTGCGAGTCCAGGGATTTTCTTGCGGCCTCGAAGGCAGCCTGCAGATCATCAGGCAGTCCGCGCTCTGCGAGTAGACGACGCAGCGCGTCGGGCCCCGCGAACACGTCGGAAACGCAGATGCCATGACGCTCCAGCAAACGCTGCATCTTCGGTTCAACAATAGTCGCGGAGAAGCGCGGAACAATGGGCGTCACCCGGCCAAGAAGAGCTTCATAAACCGCTCCGGCCTGAGCGAAGTAAGCGGTCTCGGCGGCGCCTCCGGTATAAACCAGCGTGGGCAGCAGATAATCCTCGACGATGGGCCGCAACAGAACGTTAGGGCTGAATTGCCCGGGGTTCTCCGCGATGCGGGCGACGAGTTCGGCTTGCGAAAGCTTCTCAGCCGCGGCGTCGGTGCCGATGACAAACTCGGTTGAGCCATTGTGAACGCGCCGGTGAATCGGAGTACGCGCACCATCGCGCATAGTGAAGAGCAACACGGACGACGAAGTCACTTTTACCTGCTGATGATATCCAGCAGCATCGAGCGCCTCGCCGCGCGCCAGCAGAGCAGTGGAAAGTTCTTCAGCCCGTTCAACAGCTGCCCGAAAAATCGGCTCGGCAACTCGATCCAGTTCCGCGTCGGAAGCATCGAGCAAGATCACGCCCCACTCGGCAAACACGCGCGAGTAGAAACGCGCAAAGGCGCTGCCGAGAGATTCACCGGGGCGATAGGTCTCGCGCAGAAACCGCGTCGCCTCAGAATCACCGAGCAAGTTCGCGGCTTGTTCGACCAGAGGCAGAATCTCGTCGCCCAGGCGCACCGCGCTAACCGGCGCTCCGGCAATGTCGTGGCTCGTGGTCGTGAGCACTTGCAACCCGCCGTCCGCGCCAGGGACGGAAACGTGATTCACCTCTGCCAAGTCATGATCGTAAGTGGCCAGCCAAAAAACCGGAACGGCGTCCACTCCGGCTGCCGTCGCTTCTTCGGCAAGCTTGACCGCGGTGAGCGCTTTGTAGACAGCGAACATCGGTCCACCGAAAAGCCCGACTTGCTGACCGGTAACGACCGCGGTCGCACCGTTGCGCAGCCGTTCGAGATTGCCCAGAGTTTTCGCGGAAGCGTCCCAGGATTTGTTCTGCCGCTCAAGAATGCCGGTGACTCGCCCGCGGCGAGAGGAGTCGTAAGAAATCTTTGCGGCCTCGTCCTTCAGCCACTCGCTAAAACTAGGAGATCGCGGATAAAACTGCTGGGTATTGGGCTGATATGCCAGAAAGTCTGCGAATAGCCGCGTCGTATGCGGGATCAGCGAGAACGGGAGACAATGCGACTTCACTAAGAGTTCTCCTGACAACATCGCTCGGTGGCGCGCGGCATGGCCCTTGGTTGGACGTGTGAGATCATGTCAGGTCAACATCCCAGATCACTTCGTAAGTCAACATTAACATTGTGGAGCGGAATTCGCAGAGCCTGCGCCGTATTAAAGATGCGCGGCAAGTCTGCAAGATGCAAGATTCTGACTCGGCAGAAGAGAAAAGAATGACAATTGCCCCTCTGAATATCGTCCTGCCGCTGACCCTGGAAGGATCCGTGGTGCGTCTTGAACCGGTGCGCCGCGAGCACGCGGAACTTTTCTGGCAAGCGGCGAAGAACGATCTGGAAGACATCTTCCGCTGGATTCCCTACCCCATGAAGGCCCGTGAGGACTTCGAGCGTCTGGTGGAGAAAGCTCTCAGCGAGCAGGAACGCGGCGAGTCGATCGTATTCGCCACGGTAGAGCGCAGTTCCGCCCGCACCATCGGCAGCACACGCTTCATGAATATCGATCGCGCCAACCGACGAGTGGAGATCGGCTCCACCTGGATTGCGCCCGCATGGCAGCGCACCGCCGTCAACACCGAAGCAAAATATTTAATGCTGCGCCACGCCTTCGAGGTCTGGGGATGCGCACGCGTGGAATTGAAAACCGACGCGCTGAACGAAAAGTCGCGCAACGCCATTCTCCGCATCGGCGCCAAAGAAGAAGGCACTCTCCGCCGCCACGTGGTCACCTGGGCCGGAAGAATCCGCGACAGTGTCTACTTCAGCATCCTCGACGACGAATGGCCCGCCGCAAAAGCCCGCCTCGAAGCTCGTATCTCTCAAGGAACTCCTTCGTTGTGAGCCCGCGCCAAACCCGCTATGATGCCTGCAATTCGCGCTCGCGGAGAATCAAGCGCGACGGGCCCCGAAAAACTTGAGCGTCGGAGGGTGACCATGGAAGCGTTTTCCTGGGCAATCGCAGTCATTGTCGGCATCTTTGTAATCGGAACCATCCTGAGCGGATTTTTCCAGGTGCACACCGCCGAGGCCGTGATCGTGCAGCGCATGGGCAAGTTCCAGCGCGTGGCCGGCGCAGGCATGAACTTCAAACTCCCGTGGCTGGACCAGATCGCCGCCCGCATCGATCTCCGCGTCCAGCAACTCGCGCTCGACGTGGAGACAAAAACCAAAGACAACGTCTTCGTAAAGATTCCGGTCTCGGTGCAGTATCACGTCATCCCCGACCACGTGTACGAGGCGTTCTACAAGCTGGCGAATCCGCGGCAACAAATATCCTCCTACGTCTTCAACGTGATTCTCGGACACGTCCCCAAGATGAATCTCGACGACGCATTCCTCCAGCAGTCCGACATCGCCGTCGCCATCAAAGAAGGACTCGACGACGTGATGCGGACCTACGGCTACGCCATCGACCAGGCTTTGGTTACCGACATTGAGCCCGACGAAAAAGTAAAAGCCGCCATGAACGACATCAACGCCGCGCAACGCGAGCAGGTCGCGGCCAGCGCCCGCGGCGAAGCCGAGAAAATTCTAAAGGTAAAGCAGGCCGAAGCCGAGGCGCAAAGCAAAGCGCTGCAGGGTCAGGGCATCGCCAACCAGCGCAAGGCCATCATCGAAGGCCTCAAAGATTCCGTGGAAGCTTTCTCGAAAGCGGTAGAAGGCTCGACCCCGAAAGACGTGATGATGCTGGTCCTGGTCACCCAATACCTCGACACCATGAAAGAAATCGGCGCCAACGACCGCAGCAACACCATCCTGATGTCGCACTCCCCCGGCGCCGTCAGCGACCTCTATCACCAGATGCAGGACGCAGTCATGACCGGAATGAAAGCCGCAAACCCAGGCCCGTAGTAAGCCACGGTGGGCAAAGTTCACCCAGTCATTATTGTCATTGTCATTCCGAACCGGGCTGAAAGCCCGGTGAGGAACCTGCTGTTCCCTGCCTCCGAGTCGGGCCGCGGGACGGCTTGGCGAAGTGTTCCTGCAGGAACACAACGTCATGACGAAATAGGGCAGACGATATCGTCATGACAGCTAACCCAAAGAACATAAACGGGTAACGCCCAGTCGCCCCCTGTCCGGCGACCACGTTTCCAAGGGAACGGAGAAGGCTATTTTGGCGTGGGCATCGAACAGGCCGGGGCCGACCGGCGGTGATCCGTCTCTGCATTGCATCATTCTCACGACGGGTGCCCCGTCCCTGCGTTTTTAGCCTTCCGGCTTCCGTAACCGAGGCGCCCTCGCGGGACTCTTCAACTACACCTTGTGTTATCGTTTTAACCCGCCTGTAGCCTCCTTCTGAGCAAGTGAGCAGAGAAATCCGTGCATTGAAGCCCTCTTGTTCGCTGGCTGGCGCGTGGGCGTCCGGCTTTTGGAACAGTTCTTGGCCTCGGGAGTTTTTCACAGGCTCCGAGCCGTACGCTTCCAACCATGTGCCTTCCCATTTCCGAGCTAGCGTGCGCAACAATCTCAAAAAGGAGACCGGACTTTATGAAGAACGTTCGCGGAGCAGTTCTCGCACTGTTCGCGGTAACACTCGGCAGCATCGCCGCCTTAGCACAAACCGACAACACGGGCACCGGCTGCTATGCGCTTCAACACGACTCCTCCGGCAGCTACAACACGGCCGACGGCTGCTTCGCACTCCAATTTAATACCACCGGCAGCTATAATAACGCTACCGGCGTTTCGGCAATGCAAAGCAACACCACCGGCAACAACAACGTGGCCGACGGCTACGGAGCTCTAGCAGCCAACAACGGCGACTACAACTCGGCATTCGGCGTCTTAGCGCTTGTATCCAACACCACCGGCGGCGGCAACACGGCCACCGGCTACACGGCGCTTTACGCCAACACTGGCGGCAGCAACACAGCCGTTGGCGACGCCGCGCTTTACTCCAACACCACCGCCGGCGCCAACACGGCCGTCGGCTACTACGCGCTTTACACCAACACCACCGGCACCGACAATACGGCCATTGGCCAAACAGCGCTTTACTCCAGTACTACCGGCGAATTTAACACGGCCACCGGCTACGATGCGCTCGTCGAAAACACCACCGGCAGCAATAATACGGCCGCCGGCTTCATCGCGCTTTCAAGCAACAAAACCGGTAGCAACAACATCGCCATCGGATACGAAGCCGGGCAAAATGTGACGGGAAGCTACAACATCGATATTGGCAGTCAAGGTTCCTCGAGCGACAGCGATACCATCCGCATCGGCACCCCAGGCACCCAGGCCTTCTTCTACGCTGCTGGCATTGACGGAGTTACGGTCAGCAGCGGCGTAGAGGTCTTTATCAACAGCAGCGGCCAACTGGGCACCGTCAATTCATCGCTCCGCTTTAAGGAAGACGTCCACGACATGGGCGATGCCAGCAGCGCGATCCTCCGTCTGCGCCCGGTCACCTACCGCTATAAGCAGGCTTACGCCGATGGTTCCAAGCCCATCGACTACGGCCTCATTGCCGAGGAAGTCGCAGAGGTCTATCCCGACCTGGTGGTCAAAGGCGCGGACGGGCAGATTCAGACGGTGCAGTATCAAAAACTGACACCCATGCTGCTCAACGAATTGCAGAAGCAACATCAGTTGCTTGAGCAGATGGGAAAGACCATGGCGCAGCAGCAGGAAACCATTCAGCTATTGAAGGCTCAGCAGACTATTACGGTTCAATCGCTGGAGAAGCGGCTTGCGGCATTGGAGGCTGGGCAATCCTCGGACAGGCTCGAGGCCCACGCGGCTGCGCAATAAAAGGGGACCGGGCCAACCTTTCCGCTAACCGATCTGCAGGTGCCCTACTCCCGCGTTTTTGACGGGAAATGGGCACCTGCATTGAGTAGTTTCTCTAACTTAGGCCAACTGCGGGTAGTTTTGCCGGTATACTGCTCCGCACAAAGACCAGGAAGATGATACTTGGCCAGAGTTGGAGGAAAAGGCGGTCCAACGAAAAACGCAGGTGCCATTCGAGATCGAGGGGCGTGATCAGGTAGATGACGAAATAGCCGACGGCCATTAGAGTCAACGCCACGACGGACGTCTGGAACCCGGACTGCCGGGAAATGGCTTCGTTCTTCTGTGCCATCAAGCAGATAACGAGCAAGAGTAGAGATCCCGGAACCACTGTCCAGTGACCGAAACGGAAAAAATCCTTTCCGTACCATCTGAGCACGGTCAGATAACGTGCGGGCATGAGCAACTTGTGAAGCATCGCTCCGGAATCGGAGAAATATTCTCCCGGTCCGGCGAAGAAGCGCTTGAAACAAACCATCAGGAGCACGGCGGGGGCCATTCCCACCAGCAAGGCCCCTGTCGCTGTCCAATCTTTGCGTGTGATGGACTGCGCATCGGACCGGGGAAGGCCTCGCAGACGCACACAAGTTGGAAGGCGCGCCGCGATGACAACGCATAAGAGCAGGAGACCTTCATTCTTGGTCCAGGCGGCGAAGCCGGTCACTATGCCAGCCAAAGCGGGCAAACCCAAAGAACGCCCCGGCATCTCGTCGTGAAGGCAAAGCAGCACCAAACCTGAGAGAAGGAAAAGCCCAAGAGGGACGTCGGCGCATTGCGTAGTTCCCTGTTCGACGAAGAAGGGTGTCGCCAGCAGCGCGGTCGTACCGAGCAGGGCATTTGTTATGCCCCGTATCATCCAAAGTGCTGCGAACAACATTCCAGCCGTAGCAAATGTGAAAACCACGCCGATGACGGCGGGTACGCCCGGATTATCGTATCCGAGAAAGGCCCAGAAGTGGGCGGTCGCGGCAGGAAGCAGCAGTGGATAGTCGGGGTGAGACCGGGGAATCAATGCACTGAAGGCATTGCGCCAACAATATCCGCCCGAAAGCAAAAACCGCGCGCGAAGATTCCAGATGGCGAAGGCATCCCACCCGCCGTGGGGATAGGCGAGGACACGCGCGACCGCAGAGTAGCCCGCCGCGCACAGCACAATAGCGAAACCCGCTATCGCGACGATAGGTAGCCTCACTGGTTCCTGGCGCTCCTCAGTCCAGGGCTTCAGCGGACTCTGATCCCCTTTGGCTTGGCGGAACAATTTGATGGACAGTCCGGCTAGAAGTGCTGCCAGAATTCCAATGTCGGCCAACGTAAGTTTGTTGACGCCGACTACGCGTTCAATAAAGAAGATGACAGAGAAAATCCCCAAGCCGCAGCCGACCGACAGCGAAACTTCGAGCAGAAGCCTCCCTGCCAGAGGCATCCTGCGTGGCAGGCAGAGACGGACAAGCGCAAATCCATAGGCTAGGCAGAGGACAGCAGGCAGCGCCACCTTCATTGCTGGGTATCCTTGCGCGCGTAGAGAATCACCCCATGACCAAAATCCCTAATTGGGTGTAGATGGTCTGTCGCGGATATCGGCGGCGAAGAAGTTGGAAAGTTGCCAACAACCAGAGGATGATTCGCGGATCGATCCACTACCAACGGCGCGAGCGTATATTGCGCGAGATAGTAGTCAACTTCACCGGACGTGCCCGATTCCCCGACGTAACCCACAACTTCACAATCCGTCAGCGATGATTTCAAGTCGCCAAAACGCTGGTCAGATCGTGTGGCCACATTCTGGAATGTGAGGCCTTCGGGGTTGGGCAGGGGCGCACGCCATGCCATGCGCGCCGCCGAAAGCAGGCAGCATACGATGAATATCACGGCGCCGATCGTTCCGCGTGATTCGTGACCTTGGGCTGACGACGTGGGCATCCTGACGAGAATCGGGCCTTTCAGAAGAACTGAACCATTATCATGCTTCTGGCCCAGGCCTTCAGTTGCTCAGGAAAGTTGGTGACGAAGGCGAAGGACAGCAGCTTGCCTTTGCGGATAGTAGTTCAGACTACGGCACCCCTTCTCGCCTGACCGTCTTTCTTGCTGGCAATGAAGACCGCAAACCTCTGACCGGCGAGAATAACGGATCGTGGTTGTCTTGGCAAGCGCTTGGTCCCCATCTAACTGGTTGACTTCCCTGGTCGGGCAACCTAGTCTGAAACTGGATCTTGGATTCTGGAAACCTGGGGAAACCTTGGGGGAAACCTGGGGACAGGAAACCTGGGGACAGACGGGACGTACCCCATTTTCGGGGTGGCATCAGTCGCCGGGGAAAACCGGCGACAGACGGGACGTTCACCAGTTTCCGGTACCGATACGGAAAATCCTTCAAGACGACAAGTAGTGCCCTGGCGAAAACATGCCAAACGCGGGTAGGTGAATTCCGTGACCGGTCGACCGTCGAACTGATCTGTGGGGTCATCGTGCTTGTCGGGTTCACGCCATTCTTCTGGACTCCGGCAACCTTTCCCTGATATACAACTTCGGCATCTTCCCTGGAGGTTGTGGTGAGAACTTTCAAGACATTGCGGGCGCTGCTGGCCGCGTCTATTTCGTTCGCGGCCATCACGTCTTGCGTTGCCCAAACGCGTAATTGGACCACCCATGACTACTCAGATGACGGATTCAGCATCTCGCTGCCTTCCGATCCGCAAATCAATCTCCAGAAGGACGCTTCTTCGAACTCCCAGATGCGCAGCTATACCATCGATCTGGGACAGGGTGCATTGATGATCGGCGTGATGCGCTTCGGCTCGATGCCGGCAAAAACTCCCGACGCAATTCTCCAGAACGGCAAGAACGGCGCTCTCGCGCAAAGCAAAACGCACCTCGTCCGAGAGAAAAAAATCACGCTCGGTGCCGCTCCCGGTCTCGATTTTGAGGCCGAAAGCGACACCCTCCACATCAGGGCTCAAGTGTTTCTTGTAGGCAACACGGCGTATCAGTTGGTCGAGAGCTATCTCATCGGCAAGCCCTTCGACCATGCCCCCGAATTCTTCGACTCGTTTCGCCTTATCTCCAAATAGCCGAGGGGAATCGGAGCGGAACCCAGGGAGGAGGGAACCCGGGGTGCACCCCTCCTCGGCATTGATGCCGCCCGGCGAAAACGATTCGTATCAGGGCACCGCTTCAGCGGTGCCGTCAGCGCTCGAAAAATTCAGACGGCTTTAGCCGCTGGCTTTTTACCCCCCAAACCCTGCCGCCCGACCCCCTTCGCCAATGCCTCTCCATCATCTTTTCCACGGCCCAACCCCGTGACATCCATCACAGACTTCCCCAATAAAAATGTGCAATCATCTCCAAAACCGCGATGTTCGGCCGCAAGGCCAAGAGCCGCGACCTAAGTCCTTTGTTTGACGGATTTTAGCCCTTAAGTCCTTTACCATCCGGATTTTGCGGCAAATTTCCCGCTAACTCCATGAATGGCAAGATTCGAGGAGGGAGGGGGATACCCCCAACCAGCCAGGCCCGGAACCGATGGCAGGCTGCCCGGCATCTAATGAATTGACTTCCCTGCCAGGGCAACCTAGTCTGGAAGTGGATCTTTAAAAAGGCCAATCCCACCAGTGGGGGCGTCACGGTTTCGACGGAGATGCTTGCGGCCAAGAGGCATGCCGGGGTGCACACACCCGTAATCGTGGGCAAAATGATAATTGCCAATCAACAGATGGCATACGCAGCTTAATTAATTAAGTTGCCGTCCTCCGCGGCTTCGCCCGTGGGCTGCGGTCAGGACGTCACACAGCGGGCTGCTCTTCTCGTCTACGTCTGGGGCGGGAGGCTAAGACCTCAGGCTAGCGGCTAGCGTTTCTTGTCCGTTCTGAGCGTGGGCCGCGAACGTCCTCGGGTAATGCCGAGGGCATGAACGCGAATAAGCATGTAGTCTCTTGACCAGTAACATTTTCGGACGCGGGTTCGACTCCCGCCGCCTCCACCACTATCTCGTTTATTATCAATATCTTACCGACACATTTTAATTTCGTACAATAGCGATCTGCCCGGGCGGTTCCCGCCGGCCTTCTCTCACGGGTTTTCCTTCTCGCCGACCAGTCGAACGATCGGATGATTCATGGCAGGAATAGCTGCCGAGAAAATGCTGACCAGTTTTGCCGCAACATATCGTCGGCCCTGAACGGGGTACGAGACTATTTCTTCTGAATTGATTTGAGGTAATTCGTCAGATTAGTAATCCGCAGGGTGACTGGCGTTTCATCCATGCCGGGGCAGAGCGCCTTCCAGCGGTTCATAGTATCAAAGATCGGGCCCCAGACGGGCATCTCCCCGGAGCCGTGAGCGGGATTCTGCACGCCATTTTTCAAGACGTTTGAGACATAATCATCCGGAAATTTCCCGTCGTGACGCTGGGCCAATGTGGTCAGGTCGGGCGGCGGCACCTTGAGCGCGGTCGCCACAGGGCCATCACCCTTACCGCTGGGTCCGTGGCAGACGGCGCAATACTGCTTGAACATCTGCGCGCCGGAAACAGAACTGGCAGGCTTGACCTGGGTTTTCTTGATTTGATTCTCCTGGGCTCCAGCGATAGTGAGTATGGAAACCAGCGCCGCGCCAAATACGAGCAGATTGCAAATGGGCCGGATCATCCTCGAAGACCTCCGTGTGGAATTTCGAACTCGTTGCCCAAGTTATGCACCTGCGGTTGCGAAATGCTGACCTACCTCCGAGCGCTGGTTCTTCGTTTTAGCCGGCGCGAAGTCGAGGACCACGCGCGACGGCACATCGCCGTGCTCAAGTCGGTCGAAGATCTGGTTGATTGAAGATAGGGGCTGTGGCTCGATATCGGCTTTGACCTTGCCTCCGACAGAGAAGGCGAGGGCCTCGGCCATATCCTGGCGCGTGCCGACGAACGAACCGCGAATGGTTATGCAGTTCGCCACCACATCGAAGAGCGGAACTGGGAATTCACCTGGCGGCAGCCCGACCAACACGCAAGTGCCAAGCTTCCGGGTCATGCCAACGCCTTGCTTGAATGCGATCAGCGAAGGCGCGGTAATCAGAACACCATGAGCTCCGCCGCCGGTCGCCTTCTTGACAGCGGCTGCCGGATCTCCAGTCTTGGCATTGATCACGAAATCGGCACCAAGGCGCGTGGCGTGGGCCAGCTTGCCATCGTCGATGTCGATTGCGCAGACGAGTAGTCCCATGGCCTTCGCATATTGGATGGCCAGGTGACCAAGTCCGCCGGCGCCAGAGATAGCGATCCATTCGCCGGGCCGTGCCTCGGTCTGCTTAATCCCTTTGTAGGTCGTGATCCCAGCGCAGACCAACGGCGCGGCTTCCACCGCCGTAAGACCCGCGGGCACATGGGCAACGTAATTTGGGTCGGCGATGATGTATTCGGCAAACCCGCCGTTAACGGTGTATCCGCCGAACTGAGCCTGAGCGCATACCGTTTCCCAGCCGCTTAGGCAGTACTCGCAGTGACCGCACGCTGAGTAGAGCCACGGCACCCCGACCCGGTCACCCTCCTTTACAATTGTCACGCCCGATCCAACGGCAGCGACCAGACCGATGGTCTCATGGCCAGGGATGAACGGGAGCGTAGGCTTCACCGGCCAGTCGCCGTGGGATGCATGGAGATCGGTGTGGCATACGCCGCAGGCTTCGGTCTTGACCAGAATTTGCCCCGCTCCGGGAGAGGGAACGTCCAATTCCAGAAGTGATAAAGGTTTTCCGAATTGCTCGACAACAGCAGCGTGCATCTTGAGCGCCATGTTTGACTCCTTCTTTATTCTTTTTATTCTTTGCCCGAGTAGGAAATTCGAGCGTATCAACCGCCTAGTCGTCTTTCTGAGCAAGAGTGATCAGTCTCGCGCTCCTACTTCATTCCTAGATCCGTCAGGATCTTGGGATTGTTTTCTCCCGATGCGATAATTTGATGGCAGGCGGAACAGTCATTGGTAATGGTCTTGCCGTCGGCACTGGTGTGACTGCCGTCATGGCAGCGGAAGCAGCCCGGCGAGTCCATGTGGCCAAGGTTATTCGGGTGCGTACCCCAGGTGACACTCATGTCTGGGAAGATATTGCGCAGATAGATCGCCGCCACCTCTTCGCCCGATTGCTGTACCGATGCGCGCTGCGCGCGATCGATTTTAGGGTAATTGGTGTGATAAAACTTGTTGATCTCGGCAGTGATGCTCTGCTGGGCGATGTCGCGAGTGCTGTAATTTACCTTAAGAACCTCGACTGCTTTCTTCTTGATATAGGGAAGACCTGCGCTGATTCGACCGATTGACATTTGCTTGTCCACAGCGCTTTCGGGCATCTCGGAGGCATGCGCGGGTCGGTTGTGGCAATCCAGGCAATCCATCACGCGATGTTCTCCCTGGTCCAACTGCTTTTGACTTGGCTTGGCATCACTGGAAATGAATTCCGTGGTCTTTCCTTTATCGTCGGTGTAATACACGGCGGGGATCGTCTGCCGCTGGGGGTCGGTTGAAATGTAGCGGATGCGAGCAGCGTCAGCGAGATGGTGCCCGTGGATTCCGCTCAGTCCCTGCCCATTGCTTCCGCCCACGTTCAGCATCACAACGTCTGTTTGCGGCGTGTTTTTCTCATCGTCCGTATAGCCGGTGCGAACCAGCAATTTATCGCCCGCAAAACGACCGGGCCAGTGACATTGTTCGCAGGTTTGGCTGGCGGGACGGAGGTCCTTTACCGGCGAAGGGATGGGGCGCGGATACCTATGAGTGGCGACCATGTAAACCTGCCGCAAGCCGTTCACTTTGGCTCGCACCATCCAGGGCAGCCCAGGGCCAATGTGGCAGTCCACACAAGCTACATGCGCGTGCGGGGAAACGTGGTAGGCCGTATTCTCGGGAAGCATAACGTGACAGGTGGTTCCGCAGAAATTCGTCGAATCCAGGTACTCCACGCCGCGGTAGGATGCGGTTCCAATGATGAGAAGATTGATCCCGGTGGCCACGACCACCCACTCCAAAGTGCGCCGCACCACGGGCAGCCGGACGTCAATGGCGGGAAAAACCGCCGGCAGTTGCCCACTTCCGCGCAGACTTCGGCGCTTGAGCCAGATGCCGAGTGGAATCAGCAGTAGCCCCAGTACGAAAATGGCGGGCAGGGTGAGAAAGACCAGGATACCGATGTAGGGATGCGGCGGTCCCGGTAGGAAGATCTCATAGAACCAGAAGGCGATCGTAGTAAGCGCCGTGCTGGTAGTGATCACGGCTCCTGTGAGCGTGATAGGATTCTGACCCAGAAAATAGATTGGCTGCGACGAGTCTCGGATTCGTTCTCGCAGATTCATTGGAAACGGCGACCCTCTTTCCTTGTAGCGTCTATCCGGTTCTGCGATGACACTCTCGGCTTCGCGGCGGAGTGTTTCGGCCGCCCGAACCACGCGACTACTTCTTGAATGTCCGGATATAGGCCACCAGTCCCTTAATGTCCTCCGGCTTCAGAGACGCCCCATATTTGGGCATCTTGTTCTTGCCGTTCGTAATGATAGTGGCGAGATCCGCGTCCGACATTCCCTGCACGTCGGCCGTTGTGAAATCGTGGGCGCCCATTTTCTTTCCCGTCGCCGAACCGGTTCCGTCCGCGCCATGGCACGCAGCACATTTCGACTTGTAAAGCGCCTCCGACGTGTTCTGCGCATGAGCCGACAATGAGAGAACAAACACGACGGCGATAGCTGTCGCTGCAGCGAATACTTGCATCTTGATTGTTTTCATATTCAAACTCCAGTCGATTCGATTCTCAATTTACTAGGTCCAACAACTCTGAATCATGTTTCACGTTAAGGTTTCTGTGGTTGCCCCTGCACCTCGATGAAAACGAGAACATCAGAATGCGTAACGGAGGGACTCGGTTAGCGAGTTGGCGTGAAAATAGCGTGGCGCTGTCGGGCCGACAAACGAACCTTCCCCGTACTGGTAATAATTCCAACCCGTGTTGAAAGCCCACTTGTGACCAAGATCCACGATCAGGTTGGCTACAGGCTGCTGATACTTGTACTGCACTGTGCCGAGAGGCTGCAGAATGTTGAACTGCGGCACGCTGCCGTCAACACTGGTGATGCTGTAGCCGACATTAGCCAGCAATCGCTTCGCGGGCTTGAATCTGACGGTAGCCATTCCGAAATTCGTGTGGTTGGTATAGAACGAGTTGGCTAGCAGAGGATTACCCGAATCGTTCAATGCACAAAATGAAGTGGTGCCATTGGCATTGGTCACGAAGGGAAGGTTCACCCCGATAGGCAGTGTGTCGTTGAAGCAGATCAGGGCATTCTGGATCACACTATTGAAGTTGTACGCCAGATCCAGTCCGAAGCGTTCGCGCGGCGCGAGCGACGCGGTCAGCCCGTAGTTTTGGTTGTGGCCCACGTACTGGGTCTGGGCGTCGGCGTTGGATTGTTGCAGGATGTTGACGGATCCGCCCAAGGTGGCCCACGAGCGCGGTGTGTAGGTCGTCTGGAACCGGTATCGCGCTTCCTTGCGTGGCGACATGCGAACAAATACGGCGTTGAAGTTCGTGTGTTCCAGATCGAAATTCAATCGTAAGGCATGGCTGGGCCGTGCCCAGAATCCGAGGAGCGCCGTTTTTTCCAAGCCCACGAAATGGTCCATGTCGCCGGGGAGATAGTCAAGGAAGTGGTTGAACTCCCGGTCGCCATAGCGGTAACCGACGCGTGCGCCCGCTTTTTTCGAAAAATCCCAGGCCAGCTCGGTCTGATTTCTCGTCCAGGTCTGGTTGAAGGAGGACTGGGCTATGGTGGGTGTCCCTCCCGGAGTTGTGGGCGTGGTGAGCGCGGTACTCAGCAGCGTGCACGGGGGCAGTGCGCAGCTAAAGTCGAGCTCGTTGAAATTGCCATTCTGCGGAATTCGATAGGCCCAGAAATAGAATTTCTCGATTAGTCGCAGATGTTGGGTCAAGTGCAGTGTCGCTTCGAGATCTACCACGTTGGAAATGCGGTTCGCAGCGGCTGTCCCAGTGCCGGTGAAGGCGAGGGTGTTGCCGCGCGTGATCAAGCCGCCGAAAGACTCATCCAACGGTGTGTTGGACGTCGCGGAACTATAGGAGAACGAGCCGAGCAGCTCCAGCTTCCGGAAGTAATTGCTGCGCAAGCTGACGCGCTCGGTGGGCGTCGAAGTGCGGATTCGCTGGTTCCGCACGTAGCTGGTGTACGCGCTGCATGTGACGTTGGTCAGAGTCCCATTGACAATCAGACTGGTTGCCGGCGGCACCACGGCGCAGGGTACCTTGTTTGCCGTGTCGATGGACAAGCCCAACGACACAGGACTGACTGACGTCGTGGGCAGGAGCGCCTCATTGATTGGATTCAGCTGGTAGTCCGTGTCTCCCTTGTAGTAATCGAGGAATTGGTCGTAGCTGAGAACAGTTCGCGGCGCGATTCTGAAGTCCACTCCCAGGCGGTAGGAGTTCATGGTTGTATTCCAGTCTTGCAGGAGCGAACCTTCCGTACCCTCGTGGATGCTGCTGTAGGAAGGCCCGGTCATGTTGTTATGCGAATATCCTAAACGGAAGCTGACCGTGGATTGCGGAAGCAGTGTGAGATCGACGTCGCTCATACGCCGCGTCGTAGCGAACGAGTGAGGCGAGTTCAGTATCGGAATCGAGGGAGCAGAGGTCGGAGGATTCAGCGGATTTGCCAGTAAGTCATAGTCGAAGAAACTTTGATCCCGACGGAAGCTGCTTTGGAAGTTGTACCATTTGTTCTTATCGGCGCGAAGGCGGGCGTAGTTGTTGGGATCGCCTCCCCACCCCACGCTGTTGAGGTAGAGATTGTCGAACAGCAGGCCCTGGTGATCGACCGACTGCATCGTAAGCGTCTGATCAAGGATTCGCGGGCCAGTCTGCAGATTTACCAGTGTGTCGTACATGTCGCCGCTGCCGGTCACGTCGTTGGAGCGGTAGCCCAGCTCGACGGAGGAGTGAATCTGATACCCGCCGCTACTTATGCCGTCAGGCTCGGCAGACGGAGCTGCGGCCGGGGTCGGACTCGCGGTGGGAGTTTGGGCGAAGAGTGTTTCTGACGATGACAGGATCATTGCGCACAAAAGCAGCGCCAGGGCCATCGCTATTCGACGTTTGCTGTGACCACAGGCGTCCGATAAGCTGCGCTCGCCGTGCCCGCACGCGGACGCCGGTCTCTCGATTAGCGAAGACTGGTGCACGAGTTTTCTTGGCGCCGCCATTCGGTGCTCCCTACTTGAAAAACACACTGCTGAAATTGGAGCCATGAATCTGCGCGTGACACATGGTGCAGGCCTGATACTTCGCCGACTGATTGTGCGCGGGACCGATTGGCCCGCCGGCAGTCAACTGGGACGAAAAAGTGTGGCACTGCAGACAGAGCATGTTCACCGGCATCACCTTGAGTAGCCGTGGATTGGTGGAACCGTGGGGAGTGTGGCAACTGCTGCACCCCTCAGTCTTCACCGGCACGTGTTCGTAGACGAAGGGACCTTGTTTGTCGACATGGCACTTGTAGCAAACAGCGTCGCCGCTCGGCAGGCTCCGTAGCTGCCGCACAGTCGCTGTCCCATGTGGGTTATGGCAGTCAACGCACTGCACCAATCCCTCGTTGACGCGGTGGTGATACGGTTTGGCGAAGTCTGCTTTGGCGGAGGTATGGCATCCGTAACATAACTGGGGTTGCTCCTGGGCTAGCAGGAACTCTTTTTCCTTGGCGTGATGAGGAGAGTGGCAGTCGAGACATCCGACATCGCTACTGGAGTGGGCGGACTCGGCGAAATGCGATTGCTGGTGAGCTTCGCCGTGGCAGCTTAGACAACGAGCGCTAGTCTGCTGCCGTGACTTCCCCTCGAACACAAATATCTTGGTTTTGTCACCGCCGCCCGCCACGTGGTCGGCTCCCGGCCCATGGCAACCCTCACAACCTTGCTTTGAGGGACCGCCCTTTGTGTTCAGTGTGGTCTTCCAATGCGGTGTTTTCTCCCAGGCGTTATAAATTTCCTCATGACAGGTTTTGCAGGTCTCCACTCCCACGTATTTGGAAGCTTCGGAAGAAGGCGTAGTGGCCGTAGGTGCGCTGGTGGATTGGGCGTTCTTACCAGCAGCCTGCTGGTTGGCTTGGCCGGCGGCATACGCGCCCGCAACGAAAAGACATAGCGCCGAGAACAGAAGAACTCGATAGGCTTTGTGATAAAGTTCGCGGCTCATAAGCTTGAGTCCCTCAGCTTCATCTCATCAAGCAGGGCGAGACGCCCCCCAGTCACCAGTTTGATTTCCTGGAAATTGCAGAAATTCTAATGTGACTTACAGTTCCGAGACTGTTCACAATTGCTCAACACTCAAAGAATCAATCAGAGACACCTGATTCGTGCAAATTGGTCTCAGCAGTCGATTGACTGTGGGAGTAGCGCCTCTGCAGGCCGATTGTCTACTGGCAGACCAGCGCAGTTCTGTGATCCAGGTCACAAAACAACGTGTCTGGGATCACTCGGCGTGCCAAAACGGGAGAAGGTCTCAGACTTGAGGGAGAGTGCTAGGCCTCAAGTAATTTCTGTAGACCTGTTTTTGTCGTCGTGAGGCTGGCGTCACAGGATTCAGAGGTCAAGCACGGCCGATATGGAAGAGGAGTCGGCCAGCGGCCGCAGACGAAACCCAACTTTCTTGAAAATACGTTGCACGGTCAAGTTGTCCCGCAACATTTCGGCGGAGACGCTACTTAGTTTCTCGTCACGCGCGATCTGGACGGTGCGGCGCAGCAATTCGATTCCCAGGCCTTGCTTCTGGAACTGATCTGACACCAGGATCGCAATCTCGGCCTCATTCTTCGTGGGTAATTTGATCAGCCTGCCGACCCCCAGGATCCGATGCTGGCCTGTGACCTCGTCTTTGTGGTCCACCACTAGAGCCATCACGCGATCATAGTCCACCAAACAAATGCGAACCAGACGCTCGTGCGCCACACGTGAGCTTAGGCTCAGCGAGGAAAAGTAACGCATATAGACGCTTCGCTCGGAAAGCGTCTCATGGAATTTTCCCATCAGCGGTTCGTCTTCGGGGCGGATCGGCCGGAGTGTAACCTCCGTGCCGTCCTTCATCGTGAATTGTGAAATGTACTGCGACGGATAGGGACGGATGACCGGCTTTGGGAGTTGGTCTGGACGCAAGCTAGCGTCGTGCAGAAGCACGCGCGTATCTAGAGCCAACACACTTTTCGCCGAGGCGTGCATAGGATTAAGGCTAATTTCTTCGATCAAAGGATGCTCCACCACCATCTGGCTGAAACGGACCATGAGGTTCTCCGAGAACAACTAGATCAACCGGCAGACGCCCGCGCACTCCCTTGAGCGCTTTGAAAGTGCTTGTAAGACCTTGTTCTTGATGATTCTGTGCCAGCGGGACCCTATAAAGCGGTGACCGAGATCACGCCTGTTCGTGATGCCGATCACACATCGGGTGCTACAATACGCTCACTTCGAAGGTGCTGAATGCGCGCCCCTTACGGCTTAAATATCATCGACAACTGCCTCATCTGTCCTGTTCGGGAGGAGCATTTATTCTGCAATTTGCCTTTGCCTGCAGTTCAAAAACTGAATGAAATCAAATCCACTGCGGTGTATCCCAAATCGACGATGCTATTTATCGAGGGCCAACAGCCGCGTGGAGTGTTCGTGCTCTGTGCGGGAAAGGCGAAACTCTTTACATCTTCGAGCGATGGGAAAACCATCATTACCAAGATTTCGGAGGCTGGGGACGTCTTGGGCCTGAACGCGACCATCTCCAATCGGCCTTATGAGGTAACGGCCGAGATGATGGAGCCGGGCCAGGCCAACTTCATCGCCCGCGACGCGCTTCTTCAATTCCTGCGCGAATACGGAGAGGTGGCATTGCGAGTTGCGGAGCAACTGAGCCGCAACTATTACACCGCATATGAGGAGATCCGCACTTTAGGTTTGACGAGTTCACCTGCGGAGAAATTCGCTAAGCTTCTACTCTCCTGGTTGCCCAATGTGGAGAACGGGACCGAGCCTGCGCATCTGAAATTGACGCTAACGCATGAAGAAATCGCGGAAATGATTGGCACCACGCGCGAGACAGTCAGCCGCTTATTCTCTGATTTCAAAAAGAAGCAGTTGCTGCATTTGAAGGGCTCCACCCTAATCATTCGTAATAAACCTGCCCTGGAGAAAATCGTAAACTCCTGAGCGGCGGCGTTTGTTGCACGCCACTCTGCGCGAACCGATAGGCAACCTAAGATTCAAAGCAAAGAGAATAGTGTTCTGAATCACAGCATGGTGTACGTCGAGTCACCGAACTCTGATTCATTATCACTCATTCTGACATTGTTTAATGATCTTGACTCGTAATCCGCTCCCAGGTGGGTCAGCTTGCGGGTCGCACCAATTCTCAAGAAGGAAAGGAGAACTATCATGTTTGCCCGCATTGTTGAATTTATTCCGAACTTCGAACAGAAAGAAGAGTTTGTGAAGGTTGTTCGTAACGAGGTACTGCCGATCCTGAAAAAGCAAGCGGGATTTCTGGAAATCCTGCCCTTGTTCCCGGAGACCAAGACCGAAAAGATGATCACCATCACTCTCTGGGCCGAGAAGCGCGATGCCGAGCGCTGTGAGCGCGAAATGTATCCTAAGGTGGATGGGATCCTCAAGGCCTATCTGACCACTCCCGTCACCTTCAAGCACTACAACGTGGAAACCTCGGTTTGCCAGCACTTCGTGGAAGCCCTGGCGGCCTGAAGCATAGGCCTGAAGGACCCGCCGGAGCAGCACAGCTGCTCCGGCTTCTATTCTTGGGGCGCGCGGGGATCGAGTTCTGCCGACTTCGCATGTGCCGAAGAGAAAAGGCGGCCGTGCGTGACTCACGTTACAGCCAAAGCACGGCCTGTGATCCTGATCACATAGGCCGGTGATGACGGCCACGGCATCCCAGAGCCCTTTCTGCGACCCTAGCTCTTGTAAGGGTGAGGTGGCATATGGCACAAGACGAGCGTGACTTGCTGGATGTCCTTAAATTTGAGCTGAAATTTCTGGAAGACGGAGGCTATGGACGCTCTCCACACACCCCGTGGCGGCGCCAAGCTGTGTTTGAGGACTCGCCTACCTGTCCTAACTTCGGCGATCCTAGCAACCCACATTCATGCGCCAAGTGTCTGCTGATGAGATTTGTTCCCCGCGAGCTTAGGGGCCAGGTCTCACCGTGCCGGCATATTCCACTCACTGACAAGGGTGAGACGATCGACTATTTCTACCGCCGTGGCACACAGCGGGAATTGCTGAAATTGGAAGAGGCCCTCGCCGGCTGGTTGCGTAAGC